>Ga0209013_10004175_pt1 | contig 12696 bp, 9 predicted proteins | sample Cruoilmetagenom2_FD_187291 | JGI IMG/M metagenome (GOLD analysis project Ga0209013, IMG submission 187291) | Oil polluted marine microbial communities from Coal Oil Point, Santa Barbara, California, USA - Sample 2 (SPAdes) (version 2) | ecosystem: Environmental > Aquatic > Marine > Oil seeps ...
TACTTATAACTTCCGAAGTTAGCTGTTCTCTTGTAGCATCTAAGTATCGAATAAATTCTTTTAACCCCTCTTCACTATAAAATTCTTCATGAATATCATTTCCTTCTTCATCTTTTTCTCGTTTATCCGTAATTGTTATGGTTACCTCTTGATTAAGATATGACAATTCGCGTAATCGAGCAGATAAAGTTTCGTAGCTAAAGGAAATTTCTGTTTGAAATATAGTATCATCTGCTAAAAAGGTAATTTCGGTTCCATTTTCATCAGATTCGCCAACAGCTTTAGCAGGATAAAGAGTTTTACCTTTTTCGTATTCTTGTTGCCATATTTTTCCTTCTCGATAAACTTTGGCTGTCAAGTGATTGGAAAGAGCATTTACTACAGAAACACCGACTCCGTGTAAACCACCGGATACTTTATATGAATCTTTATCAAATTTTCCACCTGCTCCAATTTTGGTCATCACAACTTCTAATGCAGAAACGCCTTCTTTTTTATGTGTGCCAACAGGGATACCTCTACCGTTATCTCTAACGGAAACAGAATTATTTTCATTTATAACGATATCTATCTTGTCACAATGGCCTGCCATAGCTTCATCTATAGAATTGTCAACTACTTCATAAACCAGATGATGCAATCCCCGTGTACTAACATCTCCTATATACATTGATGGTCGCATACGCACATGCTCCATGCCTTCTAAAGCCTGAATGCTGTCTGCAGAATATTGATTTTTTTTAGTTTCTTCACTCATATTTTTTAGTTGTTTTTTATCCTAAATTTGGAACGTACAAATATAATAAAACCGTCACTCTTAAGCGTATTTTTTTGCCGCTTTTAAGTATGAAGTTATCAACACTTTCACATGGTTTTTTTATTTGAAAACGTAAATAATTTGTTGAAAATTCTACAATAAAAAAATCCTATCTAGATGAAATCAAGATAGGATTTTTTGTAGTGCAAATTAAAATAGCTTAATATTTGTTCTATTTGCAAAGTGTCAATTTTATATAAAATACCATTCCCCTCAGTCCAATATTTTATAGAAATCAACTATGAAATTACTAATTAGTATTAGTTTAATTTCAGATTATATCCCAAATAACAATACTTGGAGTTAAAATCGAAACAAATATATTTATGAAATCTGAAGGAATTCTGAAGTTTTCACTCAGAATTGTAGAAAGGAATAAAAAAAGCCTATAGTATCTATATATCTACAGGCTCTTTTTTGCAAATTAAAATAGCTTATTATTTCAATGTATTTGAACAGTTTTACCTTAAATTAATACTATTCCCCTCAGATAAATATTAGGTTCAGATAAAACTATAATAACAAAAATTTATTATACTATTCATAACATGTTCAAAGTACATAAAAAATATATTATCAAAATATAAATTAAGATAACGCTATAAATGTAAGTTAGGAAACTGAAGAAATTCTGAAGATTAATATATTAAAAAAGTCCTTATAAATAATTATAAGGACTTATTGCAAATTTCAACAGTTGACTGTTTCTAATTATTTGCAGAATTTTATCTCGACTAATATCATTCCCCTCAAAACATATTAATTAGATAAAATTACTATTTATTTGAATTTAGTGTTTCAGTATTCATAGCATGAATTTTGAACTTTCTGAAACAATTATAATATGTAATGTTACATATCAATAACAAGGCAAATGTATGTGTAATTTCTAAAGTAATTCTGAAGAAAAGGGTTGATCATTTTTTATTTTTTCAAAGGAAAGACCTTGTGATAAACAATACTAAAAATAGATGGATATATTGTGTTGATTTTCAATATAGGAGTGGTTTATTTTCCAATTATAATTGTCACAAACTTTTTTTACAATAGCTAATCCGAGCCCAAATGAATTGCTAGCACTGCTTTCTTTTTTAAACCTTTCAAACAGAGATGATGAAGAAATTTGTAAGGGACTGCCTGTATTTGAAAAACTTATAAATAGATCTGTAGTTAATATATCAATACTCCCATTTTCAATATTGTGTTTGATGGCATTACTAATCAAATTTGAAATAACCATGTCAAAAAGTAATGGATTTACCTCAATCTTTACATCTAAAGTTGATTTTTTATTTACCTTAATTTTTTTGTTTTCAATAAAATCCTCATATATTTCAAGGTGTTTGATAATCACATCATTTACTAATATTGATTCCTTTTCTTTAAATTGTCTGTTTTCTATTTTGGATAATAACAATAGGGTTTTATTGAGTTTTGAAAGTCGTTGTACTGCTAGGTAAATCGCTTTTATTTGTTGTAATTGAGCCTTATTTAAATTTTCAGATTGCATTAACATTTCTGATTTCGTTTGCATGATTGCCAAAGGGGTTTGCATTTCATGGGAAGCATTTTCTGTAAATTCCTTTAAATTATTGAAATCAGAATTTATCTTATCGGTTAATTTTGTTAAGGATAGATTAAGCTCTTGAAATTCGTCAATATTGGTATTTTGTAAATGAATTGGTTGGTTATTTTCTACAGAGAAGGATTTAAGAATTTCTAAATTTTCATAAAATGGAAGCCAGGCATTTCGCATTATTACTGTATTTACAAAATAAACTGTAATAATCAATAGTAAAACAACAACACCCACCGACAGAGTAATAATTAAAATAAAATCTTGATTTTTAACCAGTGAATCTCTAATGGTAATTTTATAGGTTTTATTATGTAAAGTTTCAAAAGAAGTGAGTTCTCTGTATAATTCACGATTTTCAACACCATTTACAACTCTATAGAATAATGTATCCTTATAATACATAGTATCTTTTATTGGTGTTTCGCTAATAAAATCATCAACTTCAAATATTGGAAGGGGATATTCGTATTTTAATTTTTGTCCGATGAGTTCCTTATAAAAATTTAATCTTTCATCCTGTTTTTTTGTAGTAATACTTTTTAAGGTAAAATAAATAGCTGCGCTAGAAACAATAAATATTATTATTGAGTATAAAATATAAGTTCGCCTTGTTTTTACAAATAATTTCAAACTTTTGAATTTATATTGGTGGGATTAAAAATTCATTTATATCAAAACTTTATTGGTCACTAAATTTATAACCAAGTCCGTAAATGGTTTGTAAATAGTCATTGGCACCATTGTTCTTTAATTTTTTTCTTAAATTTCTCATATGGGTATAAATAAAGTCGAAATTATCAACCATATCAATATTATCCCCCCATAAATGTTCGGCAATGCCTTCTTTGGTTAAAACTCTGTTTTTATTGGTAATGAAATATAATAATAAGTAATATTCTTTTTTCGTAAGTTCTAATGGTTTATTATTGGCGATAACTGATTTTGCATCCGGATCAATTTCTATCTCATTAAAAATTATATTTTTATTTCCTTCAAATTTTCTTCGTCTGATTAACGAATTTACTCTGGAGTTTAACTCAGCTAAATGAAAAGGTTTTGTTATGTAATCATCAGCTCCCAGATCCAAACCTTTTAATTTATCATCCAGTGAATTTTTTGCCGATACAATTAAGACACCTGTTTCGGGGTTATTTTCCTTTATGTGTTTTAAAAGATCTAATCCATTTCCATCAGGTAAGTTTATGTCTAAAATAACTATATCATATTTGTATGTAATGAGTTTATCTTCGGCTTCAAAATAAGTTGGTGCTGCTTCACAAATAAAATCTTCCTTCTGCAAATAGCTACATGTTGAGTTCAGTAATTCTAATTCATCTTCTACAATTAAAAGTTTCATTTTATATTATGGATTTAATTTAAATGCAAAAATAGTGTTTTAAAAGGGAAGTAATATAATGAAAAAGCCATTTATAAACAACATAGATTTGGTTTTTCATTGTTAGATTTTGATGGAAGATCAATTTGAAAGTGTATTGTTCACCAATTAGTAATAAAATAAAACATAAAAATATTCGTTATAATTCTCCACTAATCAATGTGAATAAATTTGTTGCTATGAAAAGAGTTTATTTTATTGTTCTGTTAATCTGTGCTTTTATTTTTAACAATCAAATCTTTGCTCAAAGTTTTGATCATGTAGATATAAGCCCCGTTGATATATCTTATTTACGGGAAAATAAAATTTCAAAACCTTTAGTTAAAGTTGTTTATGGAAGGCCCCAAAAAAATGGTGAAAAGGTTTTTGGCCAACAAATCCCTTATGGTGAAATATGGAGGACCGGTTCTAACGAAGCAACTGAAGTGAAATTTTTCAATGATATGAAATTTGGGGATAAGGTGGTTAAAGCAGGAACCTATATTTTACATACTATTCCCGGAGAAAAGGAATGGACAATTATATTAAATAGTAATACCGATACGTGGGGGGCATTTTTTTATGATCAGTCAAAGGATGTAGTTCGCATCAAAGTGCCTACAAAAAAGGCTAAAGAAATAGATGTATTTTCCATCGTTTTTAAACAAAATTTCAAAAATATGTTTATGGTTCTGGCATGGGATTCAACACGAATTGATATTCCTCTTGCTACTCAGAACGAAATTCTAGCCAGAATTTAGTATTCAAACAAATTAATTATTATGAAAAAGGAATTCTTTAAAATAACATTAATCCTGACAGTATCTTTTATTTTGAGTCTTCAAGGCAATGCTCAGGAGTTTAAGGAGTTAGATAAAAGTCCGCACGATATAGTTTATTTCAGAGCCAACAAAATATCGCCGCCATCTATTAAGGTACTTTATGGTCGTCCACAGAAAAAAGGAAGAAATGTTTTTGGAGAAACAATACCTTTTGGTAAAATATGGAGAGTTGGCGCTAATGAAGCAACAGAGATAGTTTTTTATGATGATGTAATTTTTGGAGATCAAAAAGTAAAAGCCGGTACTTATGTTTTATATGCTATTCCTCAAGAAAAAGAATGGACACTTATATTAAGTTCAAATATTGATGTTTGGGGTTCTTATGAATATGAAGATAAATACGATGTTGCTCGTGCACAAGCGAAAGTAAGTAAGGCCGAATTTTTAGAAGCATTTTCCATTGGCTTCAAAGAGAAAGGAAACCATGTAAATATGGTTTTGGCTTGGGATACAACAAGGATCACAACGCCAATAAAACTAGAACAATAATAGCCATTTAACTTTCTTCACGTTAACAAAGCTTTCTTGAGCAATTAGTTTAGTACTATTTCCTCAAGAAAAATCCATAATACCATTATAGAACAATCGAATAAAGGATATTTCCTTTAAGTGATTCAACAATTATTTAATTGTTGTTGTTTTTTTAATATCATTTATTTTTATGGGTTTATTTGGTTCTGTCATAATATAGAGAAGCCGCCCCTAAAATAGCAATATTCAGTGTATTCGTAAATTTAATCTCTAAATTACTAATGGATTCCTTATATGGAAATTCATTTATGGTTTTCGTCATCGAGTCTATAAAAAACTCTTTAGATCCAGATACCGATCCACCAATAATGATTGCTTTTGGATCAACCGAAAACATAATTGTTTTAATGGCATTTCCCAGGTGTTCTCCAAATTTTTGAAAAGCTTTTATGGCAGTTTGATCACCTTCTTTTGCTTTAATAAGAAGTTCTTCACCATTTTTATGATAAAATGTTTTAAAAAATTTACCGCTACAATAGTCTTCATAAATGCTTGCTAAATATGGTATGGAACCAAATTCTCCCGAACCGCAATTGGCATCTTTTAATAAGTGTCCGTTCGTTATAATTCCGGCACCCATTCCTGTTCCAATGGTAATACCTACAAAATTCTTATCATTTTTACCCGAACCAAATTTATGTTCGCCTAGAGCGAAACAATTGGCATCATTATCCAAAAATACTGGAATATTATAGCGTTTCTCCAAAATATCTTTTAAGTGAATATTTTTCCATGATGGAATATTCTGCACACTGTGAACGATTCCATTTTCTTTGTCAACTAAACTTGGAATTCCTATACCAATACCTTCTATTGATTGTTCAAAAACAGCATCAATCACCTCTATCACCTTATTGATAATGTCTACAGAATTTTTAGAATTGTTGGGTATTAGGTCGTATTTTTCTTTAGTAATTTTATCACCGTCAATAAGACCTGCAGCAACTTTGGTTCCACCAAGATCAACACCAATTAATTTTGTATTATTTGATGGGTTCATATTAATCGTTGTTTTTCTTTTTTAAATCAATTGTTTTGTTATTGATTAGAGGTTTAGCCCAAAAACCTATGCTTAAGATATATGCGAGTAAAACAAAATTAAAAAGCATACCTATTTTTAAAGAAGTTAGATCACTGATAAATCCAATTAGGAGCTGAATAACTGCACCGCCCATAATACCACTTACTAAAATCCCGGCAAAAGCTCCATGGTGTTTTTGAAGAGAGTTTAATGCTAATGAAAAGATAATTGGGTACATAACAGATAAGAAAAATCCACTGGCCTGAAATCCGTAGAGCGAAGTCTCAGCAGATCCGAATAATGCTAAGGCAAGACTTAAAATAGCAAGAGAGGTAAATAATTTTATTACCAGTTTACTATCCAAAAATTTTAATATAATTAAGCCGAAAATTCCACCAATAGTCATTAATCCCCAAAAATTAGCAACTGCTGACGCTCCTGTAGTTTCATAATCATAAGCGTGGTAGTTTTGTAAAAATTTTGACATCCAGTATGAAATTCCTTGTTCTACACCAACGTAAGCGAAAATTCCGAAAAAGAAGAGTATAACAGTTTTATCTTTAAACAGTGCAAAATAGCTGTCTTTTGTGCCCACTTTTTCGTCTTCGTTGAGTTCCACCTTAGGAAACTTTATAAAATACACCAAAGCAATCATGATTAGACTGAGGAGAGCAAATATCCAGTAAATGGAAACCCATGACATATCGGTGGGTGTAACTCCATATAAGAAATTAATGATTGGATTAGTATTTTCGTCATTACCAATATTTGTTACCAGCCATGAATAAACAAGTGGACTCACAAATGAGGCAGCTCCAAATATCAATTGGGCCATAACAGATGTGAAGGCGTAATTTTCTTTTCCACCAGCCTCTCTTAACAGGGGATTAATTACAACCTGTAAAATTGCCATTCCGGAACCAATAGTAAATAAAGAAAATAAGAATACTCCAAAAGAAGGGATACCAACAAATAATAATGATGCTGCAAATGCCGAAATAAATCCAAAGATCATCATTCTTTTTTCACCGTATTTTTCCGTCATAAAACCTGCCGGTATTGACATTACCCCATATGCTATAAAAAATGAAAATGGTAAAAATCCTGCCATGGTTTCGCTTAAGTCATAGCTTGAAGAAACACTTGGATTTAAAGCTCCAAGAATATTTGTTAAAAAGGAAATAACAAAGAAAGCCAATAAGATTAATGCTACTAGAATATAATTTAGGTGTTTCATATTTTTCAGTTTAGATTAATTCTTTTATAGGTGAAAACAGGCTTTCCGTCTTCTTTTTTGGTAAGATTAATAGATGTTTTTATTTTCAGCCATTTTTAGTCAGTTATCGGTGGGTAGTTTTGTGATTATTTGCCGCTTACTTTTTCGCCATTGACAAAGGTTGTTAAAACTTTAATTTGAGGAACTTTTTCTATAGAGATTTCCATTATATTTTCATCTAAAATAATAAAATCAGCAAATTTACCTTTTTCAATACTGCCTTTCTCATTTTCTTCAAAATTGGCATAGGCTGCCCAAATGGTCATACCTTTAATGGTTTCTTCTCTTGACAATGCATTTTCCATTTCAAAACCCTCATTAGGATAATCATCCAAATCTTTTCTGGCAACTGCAGCGTAAAAAGTTAGCATTGGATTTACCTTTTCAACAGGAAAATCGGTACCCAAAGCAACCCGACCATTAATTTCTAATAATTTTTTATAGGCATATGCTCCTTTTAAACGTTCACTTCCTAATCTGTCTTCTGCCCAATACATGTCACTTGTTGCATGAGTTGGTTGGATCGAAGGAATGATGTCGGTAAAATAATCGAAATCTGCTTCTGCCAAAACTTGAGCGTGTTCAATTCTCCATCGCCGGTTAGTTTGACTTTTTAATACCTTTGTATAAGTATCTAATGTAAAAGCTGTAGCAGAATCTCCAATCGCATGTGTATTCATCTGAAAATTCGAATTAGCAATTCGTTTTGCAATTATTCTTAAAGTATCTAAATTCGTAACCATGGTACCATAATGATCTTCCCGGTCGCTGTATGGTTTTTTTAATGCAGCACCTCTAGAACCTAATGCTCCATCTGCATAAACTTTAAACGAGCGAACATTTAAGCGATCGGATTTGATAACTCCATGATCCAAATAATAATCTAAATTTTTTTCATTTGCAGACACCATAGCATAAATTCGCATTTTTAATGCACCGCTTTGTTGTAAACTATCAATTAAATCAATGGTTTCTTTATCTAACCCTGCATCATCAACTGTAGTTAATCCCAAATCAAAACAAAATATTTCAGCATCTTTTAATGCTTGGATAGCTTCTTTTTTAGTTGTTTTTGGGATTATTTTATTCACAAAAGACATGGCGTTATCAATTAAAACACCGGTTATTTCTCCATTTTTTTTGATTATTTCACCACCGGTAACTTCAGTATTCTTATTAATTCCTGCCAGATCCAATGTTGCTTGATTTACTAGCATGGCATGGCCGTCAATTCTTCTTACTGCAATGGGAGTTTTAGGAAATAATTTATCTAATTTATTCTTTGTCGGATATTCTTTGACTTTCCAATCATTTTGATCCCAACCTCTTCCGAGAATAAAATTACTGTTCTTATCTTTTTGGAAAGATTTAATTTTATCAATAACCTCATTGTAACTTTTTGTTCCGGACAAGTCAACTTTTTGCATGGAAGATCCTAAACCATAAAAATGACAATGAGCATCAATTAATCCGGGAATTATGGTTTTTCCTTCTGCATCGTAGATATTCTCAGATCGGAAATTGGTTTTGACCTCCTTTGCAGAACCAACTGCAATAAATTTACCATTCGTAACAGCAAATGCTTCAGCTTTACTAAAACTATCATCTACGGTATAGATATTTGCGTTAGTTACTATGAGATCAACATGTTGTTTAGAAGTACATGAAATTAGGGCAATAACCATCATCAAGTATATGAGGGGCTTATACATGTTTGTAGTATTTTGAATAAAAGTGAACTGTAAAGATATAAATAATTTACATAAATCAACTACTTTGTGCTTTCCTACTTTAAATGTAACTTTGCCAACTTTAATTAATAGATTAATTTGCGATTTTATTGTTATTAATTTGATGTTCATCAGTATTTTTTATTAATACATTAATTGCTTCAATAACAATTTATATCTAAATATATTTTAAATGAAATATAATTTCAATGAAATAGAAGCCAAGTGGCAAAAATATTGGTCAGAAAATCAAACATTTAGAGCTGAAAATAAAAGCGAAAAGATTAAATTCTATGTTTTAGATATGTTTCCTTATCCAAGTGGAGCTGGATTACATGTTGGGCATCCTTTAGGATATATTGCTTCAGATATTTATGCCAGATATAAACGCCATAAAGGCTTTAATGTTTTACACCCTCAAGGATTTGATTCTTTTGGATTGCCAGCGGAACAATATGCGATTCAAACCGGTCAGCATCCTGCAAAAACTACCCAGGAGAATATTAAGACATATCGTAGACAATTAGACCAAATTGGTTTTTCTTTTGATTGGAGTAGGGAAGTGCGAACTTCTGACCCAAATTATTATAAGTGGACCCAATGGATCTTTATTCAGCTTTATAAGTCCTATTATTGTTATGACACGAAGCAAGCAAGATCTATTAATGAATTGATCGAAGTTTTTAATGCTGAAGGAAATTACAGGATCAACGTTGCCGCAGATGATGATATAGAAATATTCACGGATGACGAATGGAAAGGTTATTCTGAAAATAAACAACAAGAATTACTGTCGAAATACAGATTGACATATTTGTCGGAAACTGAAGTGAACTGGTGCCCACAGTTAGGCACGGTTTTAGCCAATGATGAAATTGTAAATGGAGTATCGGAAAGAGGAGGTCATCCTGTTGTTAGAAAAAAAATGAAACAATGGAGCATGCGCATTACGGCATATGCTCAAAGATTGTTAGATGGATTGGAAACAATTGATTGGCCACAGCCTTTAAAAGACTCACAAACCAATTGGATTGGGAGATCTGAAGGGGCAATGGTCAAGTTTCAAATTTCTGATTCGGATGAATATTCTTTTGAGGTTTTCACAACCCGTCCGGATACTATTTTCGGAGTTTCGTTTATGACCTTGGCACCGGAACATGAGTTGGTTTCTAAAATTGTTACAGAAGAGCAAAAAGAAAAAGTCAGTGCGTATATAGAAGCTACTGCAAAACGAAGCGAAAGAGATAGAATGTCTGATGTTAAATCAATTTCTGGGGTATTTACAGGTGCTTATGCCCAACATCCTTTTTCAGGAAATAAAATTCCAATATGGGTAGGAGACTATGTATTAGCAAGTTATGGCACCGGAGCGGTTATGGCTGTGCCTTGCGGTGATCAACGTGACTATGATTTTGCAAAACATTTTGATATTGAAATACCAAATATTTTCCAAGACATTGATATTTCTGAACATGCTTGTGAAGATAAAAGTACCACTATAGCCAACTCTGATTTTATATCCGGGATGCCGGCAAAAAAAGCCATCAAAAGAATAATTTACGAATTAGAACAAAGAGGCATAGGCACAGGGAAAATTAATTATCGTTTACGAGATGCGGTATTTTCTCGACAACGTTACTGGGGAGAACCATTTCCGGTTTATTATAAAAATGGGATGCCACAGATGATCGATGTGGAGTATTTGCCAATTCAATTACCCGAAGTTGAAAAATATTTACCCACCAAAGATGGGAAGCCACCTTTGGGAAATGCAACAATTTGGGCATGGTGTACAGCATCAAATCAGGTTGTTTCAAATGATAGAATAAATGATACCACTATCTTTCCATTGGAGTTGAATACTATGCCCGGTTGGGCGGGAAGTTCATGGTATTTTAACCGTTATATGGATGCTCAAAATTCTGATGAATTTGCAAGTAAAGAGGCTTTGAATTATTGGCGGGATGTTGATCTGTATATTGGTGGTAGTGAACATGCAACAGGTCATTTATTATATTCTCGTTTTTGGCAAAAATTTCTGTTTGACAGAGGTATAGTTCCAGTAGATGAATATGCAAAAAAGTTGATCAACCAAGGAATGATTTTAGGAACCAGTGCTTTTGTATATCGATTAGAAGGAGAAAACAAGTTTATCTCTAAAGGATTAATTGACGGTAAAAAGGTACAGGCCATTCACGCAGATGTATCTTTAGTGAATGCTTCCAATGAATTGGATATTGAAGGATTTAAAAATCATTCCTTGAATAAAGATTATAATAATGCTGATTTCATACTGGAAGATGGTAAATATATAGTTGAACGTGAAGTTGAAAAAATGTCTAAATCCAAATACAATGTTGTCAATCCGGATGATATTTGTGAGCAGTATGGAGCAGATACTTTACGTATGTACGAAATGTTTTTAGGCCCTTTAGAACAGGCAAAACCATGGAATACAGCCGGTATTACTGGAGTTCACGGATTCTTAAAAAAACTTTGGAAACTATTTATCCATAAAGATGGTGAGTTCTTTGTTACTAATGATGAACCAACAAAAGAGGAATTAAAGACATTACATAAAACCATCAAAAAGGTAGATGAAGACATTGCTAACTTTTCGTTTAACACTTCGGTAAGTTCGTTTATGATCGCAGTGAATGAGCTGACAATTCAAAAATGCAATAAACGAGCTATTTTAGAACCGCTGTCAGTTTTAATTTCACCCTATGCGCCACATATTGCGGAAGAATTGTGGAATAAATTGGGAAATAAAGGATCTATTTCAACAGTTGATTTTCCGGTTTTTAATCCAAAATATCTTATAGAGAGCACAAAGACATATCCAATTTCTTTTAACGGGAAAATGCGATTTACTTTGGAGCTGTCTTTAAACCTTTCGAAAGAAGAAATTGAGAAAGCTGTTCTAGAACATGATCGAACAGTGCAACAATTAGCCGGAAGGACACCCAAAAAAGTTATAGTTGTCCCCGGTAAGATTGTAAACATTGTTGGATAATGAATTTTAATATTGAGTTTATTGGTATTGTTGCAGCAATTTTGACCACTTCCGGTTTTGTTCCACAAGTGTATAGATCATTGAAAACAAAAAATGTTAGTGGTATATCATTAACCATGTATTTGGTGTTGTTCACAGGTATGTTATTTTGGTTATATTATGGTATTTTAATACAAAGTTTGTCCATTATATTGGCAAATATTATTTCTGGTTTGTTGGTTTTTGTTCTAATTATTTTAAGACTGATTTATAAAAAATCTGACTGAATATTGAAATATTTTTAATAAATTTGATAAAAATCTATGCTTATGAAGCAAATATTACTCAAATTTCAAAAATTCGATAAAACCATTTTTATACTTTTATTTCTATTTACCTTTCAATTTGGTTTTTCTCAAGAATTATATGTAGGTTCTAACTCAGAATTTTACTTAAAAAAAGATACTGATTTTACAACGAGTAGCACAATTGTTACTGTCGACCCCGACGGGATCTTCTCTGTGGAGGTT
>Ga0209013_10004177_pt1 | contig 12695 bp, 14 predicted proteins | sample Cruoilmetagenom2_FD_187291 | JGI IMG/M metagenome (GOLD analysis project Ga0209013, IMG submission 187291) | Oil polluted marine microbial communities from Coal Oil Point, Santa Barbara, California, USA - Sample 2 (SPAdes) (version 2) | ecosystem: Environmental > Aquatic > Marine > Oil seeps ...
CCCATTTTTGTAGTTCTAAAGTCGATGGATAGATAAACCTTACACATACCCCAAATGTTCCTTAACTTCCAAATTTTGATTAAATATTTATAAAAAAGAGACTTGGCACAGCCAAATCGCTCTATAAACTTAATTATAATAACTTACTTATGTTGCTGTTTTATAATATCCCAAATCTTACGCAGCTGTTCTTTCATTTCTTCTGGACTCTCAATGTATTCTTTAAAGAATAAGTCAGTTGTTAAATCTTTCATCCACTTTTAAAATTCATCTTCGTCTTTATCTTGATTACTCAACTTTCGCACCTTTAAAAGTGGCACGATAGGTTGGTAGTATTGACCTCAAATGCTGTTTAATCGACTACTTGACAGCGCTTGAAACAAAGAAAGACACCTCGTTCTTTGGTATAGTGAGATTATCGAGAAATCACTACCAAACAGAAGAGGTGCCTCCTATATGATAGATCAAAACCAACCTAACAATCAACTGCCAAATGAACTGCGCTCGGTTTTTTCTGAGCTTGAAATTTTTAAACATCTCCGGAAAGCCGGCATCACTAAAGCCTTTGGCTTTTCCTGCTCGTACTTGTTCCAACTGGTCTTCTGCCTGATTTTTCAGCACAAGAACTGGTTCACCTTACTGGATTCGAAGAAAGCGGATCGCTATCCCGCAAAAGATGCAGTCTACCGATTCTTGAATCAGCCCACATTCAATTGGCGGCGATTTCTTTTGTCCTTCAGCGCTTCGGCAATTCAGAAGGTCGACCGCCTGACCGATCACACGCGCCCGAAAGTGTTCATTGTCGATGATTCGGCGTTCGACCGGAACCGAAGTAAAAAGGTCGAACTGCTGGCCCGCTGTTTCGACCACGCATCGCAGAAGATGAAATTCTACAAAGGGTTTCGAATGTTAACACTGGGCTGGTCGGACGGCTCTACGTTTATGCCAATCGATTTTTCTCTTCTCAGCTCCCGGAAAACCCAAATCAACGGCATTTCATCGGACATCGACAAACGCACATCCGGCTATAAACGCCGCATGAATGCATTGCAGACAGCGCCAGAACAGATTCCAGACATGATTCGGCGTGCGCTTTCAAGTGGCATCGATGCCAGCTATGTCCTGATGGATTCCTGGTTCACCCTGCCGCCGCTTGTCCAAGCAGTTACGGAACAAGGGCTCGATGTGATCGGTATGGTGAAGGAGACGAAACAGCGCTACCTAGTGAATGGTCAACGGGTTTCGTTGAAACAGCTGTATCAGTTGGCGCAACCCGTTCAAGGCAAAAAAGGGATTCTCCGTTCCATTCACTGTGTCATGGCCAACGGAACGTCTGTCAAAATCGTCTTCGTCCAAAACCGAAACAAAAGAAGCGAGTGGCTGGCCATTCTCAGCACCGATCAAACATTGACCGAACGAGAAATCATCCAAATTTATGGCATGCGCTGGGATATTGAGGTGTTCTTCAAGACGACCAAATCGCTGTTAAAACTCCAAAAGGAGTTCCAAGGACGTTCCTATGACGGGCTGATCAGCCACACGACAATCGTGTTCACCCGCTACATTGTCCTATCTTGGCAAAATCGCTGCAACACGGATCAGCGCACGCTCGGTGGCCTCTTTTATGAATTATGCGATGAAGTGAATGAACTCGATTGGGCAGTTGCACTGCAGCAGCTGATCGAGCTTTTTGAAGATGTCTTAAAAAAGACCAACACGAAAATGAAAAAACTCATTGAAAGTCAACTACAGCTTTGGATTGGCGGTCTGCCTAGTTACATCAAGGCTTATTTGCCAATTTCACTCTGCGAAAGTTGAGTAATTAAGTATAGACGAGTAAATAACCGGAAATAGCATTTTAAAGCCTCCTAAAAGTTGATTTAGGAGGCTTTTCTATTTTGTCTTGATAACGGTGGTTAAATAGAAGAATTAAGTTTTAATTAAATCTACCTGGAGCAATCTTGCAGCTTCTTTAAACCACTTTTCTATCTCGGTATAGTATCCATTACTTATTAAGTGTTCTTTTGAAATTTCAAGAATTAGTTCATTATTGATTCTATTTTTAGCATTTCCTTTTTTATTTTTCTTTTTTTCCTCTTTAACTTCTTCCCAACTTTTATTACTTTGTGGATCCAATTCATGAGTTATTTTAGCGATCAATTCCGGAACATCAAGCGTGGTCCAATCTGTGGTCTTCTTATCGAAGCAATTTGGATATTTAGTTAAAATAAAATCAGGTGTAATATAATTTTCAAATTCTCTCAATAAAGTCTCAAACCCTATACTATTTGGTCGAGTATTAATAATATCAATATATTTTCTATATTTATGAGGAACATTAGAACCCACATCACTGTCATAGATATGCAATTGAGATAAATTAAGCTTTTCTAAATAATTATCATTTACCCAAAATTGTAGGGTGCTCCCCCCCATAGGAATTATAATGATTTGTGGATCATTTAAGTCAATAATTTCCTTGAGGGAGAATATGTTATTATTTATATTTTTCAAGAAATTTATATCATTTTTACCTTCTACACAAATTGCAAGCTTAACTCGATTTATTTGATGTAGTTCAATATCAGGTAATATACCTAGTGTAGTAGCTATATCTAATAACATACCATCGCTTGTATTTTTTATTATCGTATCTCCACTGTTATTCTTAGAAATCAATCTTAACGAATTAATTGGAAGCATCTTAGCTATTGATGGGCTATGTGTTGTTAGAATAACTTGATTAGCTTCTACAGATGCCAAATCTTGAAATGCTTCTATTAACAATTTCTGATGGTTTGGATGCTGTGAAGTTTCAGGCTCTTCAAATGCATAAATAACATTTGGAACATTCCGTTCATTACGTCTTCTTTCTGCCTCGGCTCTAAAGAAATTAAGTAAGATTAATCTCCTGACCCCACTACCTCTCTTATTTACAGCTATTCCTTGTTCTGTTTCTAAAGTAAATTTAAATACTTTCTCCCACGCGGGTTCTTCAAAATTGGCATGTAGTTCTTTAGCTATTTCAGGGTTCATCTCAGATAGTTTTTCTATAGTCTGGTCAGCTAATTTTTTGGATTCTTCTACAATTTTTTCGTAAACGTGTAGTAGAGGTCCAGAAATAGTTTCATCCTTCATTAGTTCTTTAATAAGTAACTTCATAGGATTTTGAATTTCACTATCTTGATCTTGATTTTTCCTATCAGATTGAAAAAGTTCAAATATTGGTATATAGTCCTTTAAACCATTCCAAATCTGTTTGGCTCCTTCTTGGTCAACAGGAATTGCGAATTCTTCCAATACCGGATTATCAATTGAACTTAAAATAGCTTTTCTGAATAAAGATGATTTTCTTTTATCAGCCACTGTTAATCCCAATTGTTCTGCAAGTATTTTCAATTCAGCTGTTTTTGTTGTATGTAAGTGTGAACATATTTCTGCATTCGGGTAATTAGCAATTAGAAAAGTTTCTTTAAGAATACCATTTCTATAAACTTTATGAATTTCTAACTCGAGATTTTTATTTAATAAATATTCATCTCTAAGAGATGTGGAAACAGTACTATCTACAATTATCTCTTCTGGAAATCCAGTGAAGCATACCCCTATAGTTGTTTCATTTGAATCTGAATCAACGTTTAAATCGGATTTGTCCATTTTAACTATATTCTTTCCATCATTAAAAAATATATCTAGAGCTTCAAGTAAAGTCGACTTTCCTGCATCATTTTGCCCTACAAAAGCTGTTAAATTATTTAAAGTAGTTCTAGTTTCTTGTTTATAGCCACGAAAGTTTTTTATATAAATTCTACTCAATTGCATTCCCTAAGACCTCCATTAAAATACTTTATTAAAACATTTCAAATTTAAATTAAATAAAACTAAAAGCGGTCAGTTCATTTAATAATATTCTAATAGAAAAATCTCGTCCTTTAACTCTTAAAAAAAGCGCAGCACTGATTTCTTTGTGTAACTAATAGAAGCTAGACAATCGGCTCAATTATGTAATGTCAATTCAATGTCACACTGTTTGCTTGTAGCCTAGATACCACCTCTATTAATCTTTGGTTGCTAAGACCTTTTTGCAATTGCGTATGTATTGGTTCATTAATCTCTAAAAAACTGCTCAACTCATTTTTAACCATAGAATCCGTCACAAATAACGCAAATCGTTTTGAATTATTATTTTCACCTTATTAAGAAGATTAATTAAATCATTATATTTCTCAAAATGACTAACCCAAGTGGCAAATTCCTCTAATTTAATGAAAGCTTTTCTTCCCTTGTAAATCGATGTTATATTCATGTCCGTTTTCATTGAAAATTATTTACGAATCTTCCCCTTCTCCGTTTTCTATAAGTATCTCTAGCTTGGTTTTACCAATAAATATACGTGCTATTAATACTGTAACAAGATACGTAGCCTTGTGGTCCAAATTTTTCAACGCCCATGTAATCCCCTTTTTTTAGTATTCTCTAATTAATCATACAATATATTGTAGGTAAAATATACTAAATTAATTGGATATTCCTAATTTTACTTTCCTTCCGTTAATTTGTTCACATATGACAAAAGTAACACGCTCTTCAAGAGTGCAGTACTCCATTATTTTTTAATCTTTACCACAATAAAAATAAATTTTATTAGCATTGCAACTATTACTTACTATTTTCGGGTCCATCATTAGATTTAATTCACAAATCTTGATACATAAAGGTTTGTTGCATCTTAGCAAGAGAAATTCTAATTAATACGCCTGAATAATGAATATTAATAATTACTTTCTGGTATATTATCCTGAATCTTATTATGGATAAAAAAATCACCGTTAAATGGGGAAGCTTCTAATACAACCCACCACCTGCCCTCTCCATTTTTAGGACATTCAAATATGAAATTTTTATTGTCAATTTCTACTTCAATTTTACCATTACTAGTAGTAAGCGGTTGATCGTTTGAAAAGTTATAAATTGCAATTAAATAATTTCCCTGCAAAAATTTGTTAATAGTTACAATCTCCGGGCCTTTTCCATTAGTTATATCTTTTTCTAATTCAATAAAGGGTTTAACATGTTTATTCCCCTTATTATTATAATTAATTACATGACAATTTTTATTAGGTTCCGTTAGGAAAAGGTTTAAATCCAAATCTAGCGGTAGTTCGTCCCATGTTAGTTTAATATTCACGTTCCTACTATTATTCCATTCAACTTTTTTATCTATTTCTCGTGGAATATCGTTTTTTGTGTCAGACAATTTAGTAGCCTTTTGAACTAATTCATTGAATTTTTTAATTGATTCTATATTACCGGGTTTCATTTCTCCAATTATATGTGTTCTCTTTCTTAAATTAGGTTCTATTTCATTTAGAATCTTATTATTAACTGGACCATAATTCACCAATATTATTTCAGCATTAGGTCTTCCGTTAGCATAATCGATTAACGCATTATTAAAATTTTTTTTTGAAGGTCTTCTATATTGTTTACACTCCACAACTAATAAAGTTGAGAAAACTAAGTCCGATAATGGAGGTATGATGATGGAATAATCTGGTTGAATTCCATTTTTCCTACCTTTACCTATAGGGTTTAAAAGAGTAGATCTCAGTTCAGACCATATATGTAACTCTGGAAAAGCGTTTGTTGTTGCCAGGTGTGAACCAGCAAAAGAAAATTGTAGCTTTCCATTGGTAGTATGGAATTGTAACCTTTCCCTTCCTAATGAATCAGAAATCTGAGTTAAAATCCAAGTAGCGTAAAAATCATATCGTTTTTTCCAAATAGGAAGCTGTAGAAATTCCATCAGTTCCTGTATAATAGCTGAATTTTCTATACTATTTGAGATGGAGCTTAGGTATAACTCTAACTGAACACAAAGATTCCTTATTAACTCAACATTTATTGAATCCGAGTTATTATTAATTCCGTAAATTAAAATAGAATATTGATTTAAAAAGTTTCCTGCCCAAAAATCGACCTCATTCCATACATAGTCTGGTAATTCATCCTGATTATTGTTTTTTTCAGATTCTGATAAAAAAGTATATAACTTTGAATAATTTACCCCTAATAAAGACAAAGAATCTATCACACTATTAAAGATAACTTGAATCTGATTTAACAAATCATTCAAATTTCTATTATTTGTTTTAGGTAATATTAAATTACTACCATTTGGCCAATTTAAATAATATTCTTTTAACCATTCACTCGTTTCTGTTGTAAGGTACTCTTTATTTTCATAATCTATTTTAGTCGTAAATTTATAAAAATCGTTGAATTCATCAAAAATTCTCTGTAAACGATACAAATTATTTTTGTTAATATCTAAGAGATTAATTTTTGTTTTGATAGACTTCCATTCTTTTACCCATACTTTAAATTGATCTAAATTAAATTCTAAGGAGTCAATTTCATTTTGAAAGTCAAATTTAATTAATATTGATTCATTAGTTTCTTTGATACTATTACTTTCAAACAGTTTAATTAAATCATTAAACATTTGAGAAAAAGGATTTAGGGATGTAAAAAAAGCCTGTAAAAAAAGCTCGATACTAATCTCTTTATCCTGTAATTGTTTCTTAACACTAATTGTATGTGAGAGGCCTAAATTATCCCTTAAATCGCTTTCAATACCTTTATCGTAATATTTAGTATCAATTCCACCTCTCTTCTGTAAAAATTCCCATACATCAGCTGAATTACTGAAGATATCAAGTTCATTGAGTTCTAATACTTTAGACATGTTTATTCTCCCTTTTAAAAAATATTCTTTATTTTTATTAAGCATAATTCTTTATTAAGTTTCACAAAGTATACCTTCCTTTTAGAAACCTGAGAGTTAATATTCGTTAATAGATTCATTGGATTCATGATGTAAGCCATTGCACTTAAATCAAAGGTCCCATCTAATTGGCCATCTCCAAAAAGGAGAGTTCATAGATACCAATCTTGTAGAAGGCTAGTGACTTTTTCATCAAAGTTATTGAGGTAGTTTAGAATGTTAAACCGTTGATTCCCTGAGCTTGAAGCTATTAATCATTCAAATTCTCTGTTACCAAAAACATTTAGAAGTTTATTTATCTTATCTTAATAACTAGATAGACCCTAACTACATTTTGGATCTACGTCAAGATTTTAGACACACTTTGCTTAACTTTTTTGGTACGCAACATCCACTTTTTAGTGTTCCACACTCCAATTAGCCCGTCAAAGTGAAAAGAGCCTTTGACCGCCTAATCATTAATTAAAAAGAATTCTTTCAATTAAGTGCGATTCTTTTCCATTTGGTAATGGATAATAGAATGACTCAATTTCATTAGTTGACTTTTGTATTGAATATCCTCTAGCCTTTCGAATAACTAAATCTTGCAAATTAGATAAAAAATAAGAAAATGCTAGTCCCCCTTGTAAACCATAAATACTATAATATGGAGGTTCTATGGTGTCTGGAGATTGTCCCGTTTCCCATAATTTGAGAAAATATTGATCTCCTAAAGCAATATGATTCACACAATAAGAAAGTGCGGGAGGTGTTATCTGGTTAAAATGACGCTTATGTAGGAGCGGAGAAAAGTCGTAATTCCTCAAATTTTCAACATATTTATCGTGTCGATTTCCGCTATTGTACGAAAAAATTCCATTAAATATATACGTATCAGAATTACCAACAATAATAGAACCATTTAGATTTGATTTTTCTATTATTCTACATAGCTCATTTGGTTTAATAGATGATTTCACTTCTACTATTCCAATAACATTTTCTGGAGTAGTTATAACAAAATCTCCTTCAGAAAATAATACCGGAAATGAATTATCGTAAATAACAATGTCAATTTGGGATGTTATTTTGTCACCATTCCTTACAAATCCAGTACCCACTGATAGATTTTTTGGTAACACTCGCTTTAAATAATTCATCAATATAATTTCTTTGTAACGGCCCTCTTCTCCCCAATGAGCTGCGTCAATTAGATTTCTTACCCTCTTTTCATATGCTTTAAATTCGGCTGCAATAGATTTTTGATACTCTAAATAATTTGGCAATTTATTCACCTCATTTATACTTTGAACTAGACAATTTTTTAGTTTTACTAAAATGATTCAAAACTATTCGCAGTTTACTTTATTTCCGATTGCTCTCATCTACTCTAATTCTTTCATAGTGTGATTATTTAAATTGGTTTTTTAAAATTAAAACAACTAGTTTGTTTTATTCAGAAATAATACTCTTCATAAATTATCTTTCGATCTATTTTCTCGTTTTCGTATTGCTACACCAACGATTATTATCACTATAATTATTGCAGTTACTAGCATCTTAGCGACTGTATAACCTAAAGAATCACTAATTATTACTTTATTACCTTCTGCATACTGAAATTGTATTTTATCCGATGTTAAGTCAATAACTGTTTTGCTTTCTATAAATCAATTTCTGCTTCACACTTATCCTTACGCTTTCTTACCGTTTTTCTGATAATTATTATTAAAACTAGAGGGATAAGTAACAAAATTAATGAAAATGATATGATTCCTGTTGAAAAGTATCACTCTGAATTTCCAGGACCTTCTCTCGCCTTTTGCTTATTCTACTCTTAGAATTCATATACATTAATTCAACAAGCTTATTACGTTCCATACATTGCATTAAGTTTACAAGCACATTAGTCCCCCTCCTTTTTACTTATTATACGAACGAACGTTTTTTCGAATTAAATAAAAGCACTTTATTAAATGTGATTTAATAGTTTCGGATGATATAATCTTTACATCCCTAAGTCTAATAATAAAGAATATAAAATCAGTGGTGAAATTGCGCCTGTATTATTTAGATTTAGACTAAGATACCCAACTATATCCTCACCGTGTAATATAGCAGGTGGAGTTGTAGAGAATTCATTAAAAGGGCTATATTTATTAAATTTACTCCCATATGTTCCAAATTCATTCCAAATGCTTTTGCTAGCAAATTTACTTCCATAAGTACCGTATTCGTTAAATATTGACTCACTATCAAATTTATTAGTTGTCAATTTCCCAATATAAGTGCCGTCTTGTGCAACAAGTATTAAGTCTTCAGTAAATACATAATCGGGAACCTTTTTATTTTCTTCTGGAATTGAGATACCAAAATAAGGAGTTTTCCAATAAGATTCATTGAACATATCATTCTTCCACAACTGATCAACAATTTTCCCTTCACTGATAACCCAACTATTAATTAGGGTTAATAATCCCGAACCATAATCTATGGACCATTTAATTTCATATATTCCTTCATTTAATTTATTTACATATAACTCAGAAATTTCTCCGTCAAATTCAGACGAATTCATAACTGCATTAATGGCTTTTTCTTCTGGTGCTAGTGTCTTTTGAAACCCCATAGCGCGAGAAATAAATGCTGAGATGTGTGCTCTACTTAAATTCGCATTCGGTTTAAAAGATCCATCAGTATATCCAGTAGTGATACCTTTATGAGCTAATTTACGCACTGCTTCATACGCTGTAGATCCTTTTGCTACATCTTTAAAGTTTATATTTGCTTGTTCAGTAAGTTTAAATCCGCGAGCAATGAACGCAGCCATATGTCCACGAGTTACTTTTGCATTTGGTTTAAATGTACCATCTACATAACCATTAATAATCCCAGCATTGACCGCAGCTTGAATATAACCAGAGTTTTTATTAGTATTCTTTACGTCTGGAAATTTAGTGTCCACTGGCGTCGATCCTTTTAAACCAACTGCTTTAGCGACCATTACAGCAACTTCCTCACGAGTGACAATATCGTTCACTCCAAAAGTAGTCCCTGGTTCAATTACCTTATTCTTCTCTAAAAATATAATTTCTTGATAATAAGCGTGTGATGTTGGAACATCTGAAAATCCTACCGCTAATGTTTGTTTAGCTGGAAAAAGAGAAACTATTAATAATACTGCGACAATTATTGAAAATATTTTTTCAATATAATATACCTCCTAATTTAATTACCCTAATGGTACATTTTAGTAATTAACATGTCTATAGCATTAAAAAAATACAAATAAAAAAAGCCCTACCCATAATAAAGGAGGGCACTGAAAAACTCCCTATCATTCAACCTTATACAGACGATTCGACTGAATAAGAAAAATAAAAAAGTAGAGTGGAAATTAGTAAAATTCCACCCTACTTTTTTGGTAGTAACAGACACTCTTTCTTACTTCTCGATAATAGAGAGACTAAAGAAAGTGGTGCTCTCGATGATTTCAAACCAAGAAACACTCAATTTAAGTCCTAAAGTTTCTACTTTCAAATATAAAAAGAGCACCCGTTTGATACCCTTCTGTCTTGGTTATTTAATTATTGATACGACACATAATGTTCCTACTGTGCTTCTGAAGAAAATATATCAATCCACTTCTAATTATTACCCTTAATACTTAAATATTTTTCCCAAGCGTATTCAAGATAAATACTTTGAAGTTCATGACCTTCAATAGGTATAATTTTTTTCCCGTGAAAAGGATGATTTTCGTCCAAACAATTTAATGTCCTGTCTGCTGGATCTATAGCGAAAAACAAAGTGTCAAATTGAGCATGACAATTAGGGCACAATACAATCATATTACCCCAAGTATCATCCCCTTTATGAGTTTTATTATAAGGATGTATATGATGTGCTTCTGAAATAAATCCATTATAAGAAGGAAGTTGTTGATTACAAACCTGACACTGATGCTTATAAAGTAATTTTAATTTTTTCGCAATAACTGAGTCACGAACCAACCTGGAGATAGTTACGGTTTTATCAGATTGATTTCTCTTTGAAAAAGAATCGTACTGCTCAAGATCTTTAGGTGAAATATCCTCTTCAGGTAAATAAAGTTTTTTTAAAATCTTTTGATCCCTTAAATAAGATTCTTTTTCTAGTTTATAACGAGTACTAAAAGGCATTGTTAAGAAGCTAACAAACCTTACCTCCTTATTAAAGGAAAACGTATCATACACGATTTCAATAGAATCATCACCTAACATTCTATTAAAACCCTTCATATGACGCTCCCGAACGCTTTCTTGAAATAAATTCTCAAGTGCTTTTAAAGGATCAATCTGATATAATGCTAGAAATTCATCTTTTGTAATATTTAGCGATTTAATTTTGTCTTTTCTAAATTTATAAAGAGTAACGCTATTATGCAATTTATCATAACTTTTCCGGTTTGATATTAGAGACCAATATTGATTTTTAAATCTATTAAAATTTTCATCCGAATCAAGAATTACTAAAGCATTATGATAAACGCTATTAATAATATTTCTGTTAGCGTATCCAAAATGTTCCTCAATAAAATCATTACGGTTCATCCAATCCCCTCCTATTTTGATTATACAGGAGATGAATTAAATCAACTTTGTTAAAAGTTAAGAACATAAAAATAACGCTAGCAGACCCGATTGATTCGGGGCTAGCCTACAATCATCGTGAAATAATTCTTTGAGCAAAACCAACCGCTACAATGAATGGTCCATTAACTTGGAATTCATAAGGAAAGGAGTTTAATATCGTGACATATGGTTCATCAATATAATTGGTAATTAATCCTCCCATTACTGCCCTATTTTTCGCGGATATTAATATACTATCTAGCCCGAACGTATTTAAATTATACCGAATAGAATCAGTATAATTCATATCAAAAGAAAGATTGTATGCAGCGCTACCAATCTCTTTTATTGAAATACCATTTTCTTTATAATCTTTTATAAGTTCCTCTTTATCCACAGCTCTCACCCCCAATAAGATATTTCCCACTATTTTAGCAGAATAACCTCTGATTGTAATTACGATAAGAGATTAGATACAAAATAAAAAAGCCTACTCAGTGTACTCTTCACCTGTTATTTCTTTATATTGCACTGAAGTAATCATATCTGCCTTAATGAATATTTTTAGACTTTCAACTGTATAGGAAGGGTGCTTATTATCGTAGTATCTCTTGATAGTAGCGTACCACATAGTTAAATCTCTCCCATTTTAAGCATTGCAAGCTCAAGAAGTAGGTCGCCTTGTGATTGCCTTGTGATTCTTCCAACCCTTGCAGACGCTCCTGCTCTGTTAAAGGGCGGTCTATATACTCGTAAGCTAGCTGTTTCGTTTCTTTGTTATAGAATAGCTCCGCCGTTTTTCCTGGAATGTCCTCTGCTACAGGTAGCTCGCTAGTATCGAATTCTACAGCTACTTCCTCCAGCGAGTAGATACCTTCTACTTTTACTTTTGTGCTTTCGCTTTTTTCTATTATAATCATTTATGACCCTCCTTGTATTGTCTGTAGTTTACCACTTAAGGATTACTAGCCCGCTAGCTCCCGCGCTACCTGGTCCTCCAAGATGATTTTCTGTAGCGTTCCAGTATCTAGCAGCACTTCTTCCGCCGCCGACTGCGCCGCCTGGAGCTTGACCCTCGCCTCCTGGGTTTCCTGGCAGGTTAGTTCCCGAGCCTCCAGGGGGCGGGTCTCCACCTTCTCCGCCTATACCTCCAGCTCTGCTCAAGATACCGCTACCTTGAGCTAGTCCAGGGGTTTTAGCGCCGTTCCAGTTACTTCCTCCCTCTATAAACATTGAGATATCAACGGTTTACATCACTTCGTGATTTAAGAAAAATATTTTTCTATTGTTTAATAAACAGAGTCTTGAATTTATAG
>Ga0209013_10004178_pt1 | contig 12693 bp, 5 predicted proteins | sample Cruoilmetagenom2_FD_187291 | JGI IMG/M metagenome (GOLD analysis project Ga0209013, IMG submission 187291) | Oil polluted marine microbial communities from Coal Oil Point, Santa Barbara, California, USA - Sample 2 (SPAdes) (version 2) | ecosystem: Environmental > Aquatic > Marine > Oil seeps ...
AGTTTGGGTTGTTTTGCCGGTTTTTTTCTCCTTTTTTTTGTTAATGGTTGAGTTTTTGTAGCGGTAACTGTCATTGCCGGTCTCCAGGATGTGGCAATGATGGGTCAGTCGATCCAACAATGCCGTGGTCAACTTGGCGTCACCGAACACACTTGACCATTCCGAGAAGCTCAGGTTAGTGGTAATAATCACACTGGTTGTCTCGTACAGCTTGCTGATCAGGTGGAACAGTAACGCACCACCGGTTTGGCTGAATGGCAGATAACCCAATTCATCCAGGATCACCAGGTCCACAAGGCCAAAACGATTGGCCAGGCGGCCTTGTTTGCCATCGAGTTTTTCCCGTTCCAGCACATTGACCAGTTCGACCGTTGATACGAACCGTACCCGGCGATGATGATGGATAATGGCTTCCACACCCAGCGCGGTGGCGATATGGGTTTTGCCAGTACCTGGCCCGCCGATTAGTACGATGTTTTCGGTCTGATCCAGGAAGTCGCAGCGATGAAGTGTTCTGACTTGCGCTTCACTGACTGCGCTGTGCTGGAATAAAAAACCGGCCAGGTCACGGTAGGCCGGAAAGCGTGCAATCTTCATCTGGTAGTTGATGGAACGCACTTCCCGATCCGCCACTTCAGCCCGGATCAGTTGATCCAGCAAATCAGTAGACTGGTGGTAAGCAGGCGAACCCTGTTCGGCCAGTTCGGCAACGGCACTGGCCATGCCGTGCAGCTTGAGTGACTTGAGGTTGGCCACTACGGCATTATTCGACATGACGGGCCTCCCGTAAGTGATCATAACGCTCGGTGTTGGCGGTGGGTTGATCGTTGATGATCAGTGCCGGTGGTGTCTGCAGTGGTTCTGGACGCGGCGTATCCAGCAAGCGGCCCAGGCGGTTGAGAACGTGCGTCTTGGTGGGCACACCGCTGTGCAGTGCTTGCCGCACGGCTTGTTCAACCAATTGTTCGTCATGATGCAGCACCAGCGACAGAATGTCGGCCATCTGCCGGTCTCCGCCCGGTTGTTTTAGCAACACACGCTGCAGGCGCTGGAAACTCCTGGGAAGCGTCGCAAACGGTGCACCATTACGTAATGCCCCAGGCTTTCTCTGTACCACCGCCAGGTAATGCCGCCAATCATAGCTGGTCTTGCCGGGACTGGAATGATCCCGGCTAAACATCCGGACATGCTCGGCAATGACTTCACCGTGTGCGACCATCACCAGGCAATCTGCATAGACCCGCAGGCTGATGACCTGATTGGCAAAGGCGGCAGGAACACTGTAGCGGTTGCGTTCGAACACCACCAGGCAGGTGGGCGACACGCGCTTGGCGTGTTCGATAAAGCCATCGAATGGTGGTGATATCGGCATCAATACCTGGCGCTCATCGGCCCATACTTCAGCCACCGTGCGGTTGCTCTGCTCTGGATGACGAATCTCGTGCCACAGGGACTGGCAACGTTGCTCCAGCCAGCTGTTGAGTGCCAGCAGATCACTGAAACGAGGTGCCGTGTGCCAGATACGGTGACGTGCATCCCGCACGTTCTTCTCCACCTGGCCTTTCTCCCAGCCGGCAGCTGGGTTACAGAAGTCTGACTCAAACAGGAAGTGACTGACCATGGCCCGGAAACGGGCATTAACTTGGCGTTGCTTGCCGCGGCTGACCTTGTCCACAGCGGTCTTCATGTTGTCATAGATGCCACGGCGGGGTGTGCCGCCCAAGGCTTGCAAGCAGTGGTTATGCGCATCGAATAACATCTCGTGCGTCTGCAGGGGATAGGCCCTGAGCATGAATGCACGACTGTGGCACAACTTAAAATGTGCCACCTGCAGCTTCATCTTGCGCCCGCCCACATGAGCCCAGTCCTCGCTCCAGTCGAACTGGAATGCTTCCCCGGGTGCAAACACCAGCGGCACGTATGTACCACGGCTGGCACGGTTGGTGGCTTCGCGCTGCCGCTGACGCCAGTTACGGGCAAAGGCAGCCACCCGGTCGTAAGAGCCATCAAAACCCAAGACCACCAGATCCCGGTGCAGCTGCTTCAGAGATCGGCGGTGCTTGCGAGAACGCTGCGACTCACGGTTGAGCCAGATCGACAACTTATCCGCAAATGGATCCAGCTTGCTGATGTTCTTGCGTGGCGGATACTTGGGCTCCGTAACACCGCTGGCCAAGTACTTGCGAATGGTGTGCCGGGATAGCCCCGTCCGTCTGGAAATCTCCCGGATCGACAGCTTATCTCGTCCGTGCCATCGCCGTATTACACTCAATAAATCCACGTCTATCACTCCTTATGTACTCCTGCTATCTCTTCAGCAGGAAAGAGGGTTACACGTGGGGCAATTTTGGATGCAAATATGGTCGTTTAGTGGTGCACTTTTGGATGCAAATTAACAATCATGGGTTAATTGCTGCCTTGAGAATAGAGCTAGATCAGTCATCAATTTCGCTGTCTGCTACTCCAACAGTCCATTTTACCGACTGAAGCTCGTTCGTCGCTGCCCTGTTAAAAACTTCTATGTCATTCTTATTCTCAAGGAACATGCGAAGACACTTCTCATTCTTAACTGGCTTCACACTATCTTGATTAGTTAATCTTTGCTTCCAATATTCAACGTCATTTTCGAATCGACCTTGCTGCCAAACATAGACATTCTTCTGACGTGCTGCCACCCACCATCGCCGCTTGCCGTCCACTCGGTAATGGACGACGCGCCTACGAAGATACGACTCGCGATTCGCTTCCAATTGCTCCTTGAAGAAATCAACAACTGCCTTATTGCTGATGTTGGCTAGTGCGGTCTCCCAATCAGCCCACTTGACCTTACGATTTGCCTTTCCAAGTCGGACACGTGAGGTCGCTTCAGCGGCCAATTCTGGTGCGGGGTAAACATTCGAGCAGACAAGATATTCCGAATCGGTGGTAGCATCTTTCGCCATCGAGATACGGCAACAGCTAATACTCACGCCATATTGTTCGCTGAGCCATTCAGCACCAACGAGTAAAGCGTAATCATATGCCTCAGCGATCAGTATTAATCTTTGTTGCCGGTTAATGTCGTCGGTATCGCATTCAAGAAATTCTGTCAGTGATTCCTGTTTCTCATCGTCCAACAATGACAACAATTCATCTGAAGCCCAAGTTGAGATCATTCCCGCATAGGAAATAGCCTGCATCATGTGCAATTTGTGATTGCCTCTTTTTAGTTCGATAACGACTGTTGCCCCCTCCTTGTCGATTGCTAGGAGATCAATGCGGTCTTGGACGTTTTTTGAGGGTAAGAGTTCTTTGCCCACTAAGAATAACTCTTCGCCAATTTCTTTGAAGAAGGCGGCGGGGCTGTTGACGATAAACTCCTGAAGGTCATAACGCTCTGTAATTGCGGAATCAGTAAGTGTCGGGGTTTCAAGTTGCGCGAAACTGTGGAGCTGTCGGTTAATCTTCAGCATCTGGAAGCCCTTCTAGTTGGAGTGTTCGTTTGCTAATACATAGATCGTTAAATACTTTTTTCCTTTTGACAAGCGTTACAGCCACATTTTCTGACACAAGACAAAAATAGTGCCTTGATACAGGCAATCTATATGTAACGGTGTCCCCCTTGCGCCGTGGCTACGGGTCCCCTGCTGGGGCTTTTTGGTGGTGGGTCCGTGCTGGGACTCTAACCGTTTTTAGAACCCAGTTTTGTGTATTGACAACTTTCTGAAAAAGCTTTTGTAAATAGTTATGTAATAAAACAAACCCATTGCTACATAAGGGATTCAGAGCATCATTGCGTCCGGCCCCGGGCACCAACTATATTTGAGGTTGACGCGGGTGACCCCAAGTATTTGAATCAGTCCTCACTGGCTGATGAAAAGGCCATCGAAGGACTGCATGGTAGAGTTGTCGTAAAAGCCAACCCGTCCTCCTGGAAACATAGAGAACTGATCGGGCGTGAGAACCAAAGTGGTCGCAGGGATGGGGTTGTTATCGACAAATGCTCTGAAAGTATTTCCATCAGCTTCAATCCTGATGCGAGCATTTGTGCCGTTCAGAGCGAGATCATTATTGAGCTCTAGAACCTCCCCAAAACCATCTCCCTCGTCTACATGCCAGTAGAGACCTTCTCCCGTTCCTCCCAGGCCGCCTGTTACCAGTAGAACACCGATCAGGCTTGCCGGACCACCGCTGCTGTCAACCGCCCGCACCCAGATGCCGCCATCGGTAATTTTGTTAATGTCGGCTTCCAGCACATAATTGGTGAGCTCAAAGGGCAATAATGCGTATCCACCGGGTTCCGTCGTCTTGAACAGGCCTTTTGTGTTAGTCCAAGTACCATTGATAATTTGCCACAAGTCGGATCTGTCAGGAGAAAATAAATCGAAAAACAATCCTGGCAATGGCGGCTCTGGATCCACTTCCCAGGTAGATTGGAAAATCGAGTCACCGACGCGTTCAAATGACCCCAGATCGCATGAACCATCATCGCGTGCATTGCCCAGTTGGTCGAAATCGGGGCAATTGTCATTATCGCCAAGGTCCAGGAGTGGCCCGGTTGCCTGGTGGTGTAATGGACGCCAGGGTGGTGTCGGAAATAATGAATCATCGTACTGCAGTCCGTTAAGGCCGGGGTCGCCACTGAAAGCGGCTTCGCAACTACCATCTTCGATTAGGTTTTTCAGGTTGGTTTCACCCTCGAGGTAACGGAAACTGCAGTCCGTTCCCGTTCCATAAGTCAAGACATTGTTAACAAAGGTGACCACGGGATTCGGGCTGCCGTTGGCACTCATGATGCCAAGCCCGCTTGCCCCGCCAGCCCCGATGTTGCCGGAAAATGTGTTGTTAACGATAATTGCATTACTGGTGTCCCGGTCAATGAAGGCCCCACCGCCGGATGGGGCCATGTTGTCGGAAAAGGTACTGTTTTCAATGATGATGTCATGTGTCCAGAAATAAACCCCTCCACCCTGAAAATGACTCTTATTTCCAACAAAGCTGCTCTGTCGAATAGTCAGGTTCCCACTAACGGAGTTCGGCCGCCGATGGTAAACGCCACCACCACCGCAACAAGTACCATCGTTGACACGGCCCAGTGCACTATTGCGAGAGACTTTCGAACGATGGATTTCAACCACACTCCCTGATGAAAATAGTCCACCACCATTAGAAAAAGCCTCATTTTGGCGTAACCAGCTACTCTCCAAATACGCTGCCTCTAAAGAATGGAGGTATACCCCACCACCAAGAGTGCTTGAATTTCCAGCAATATTTGTTCGGTTGGTTTGTAATGTAGCTTCTTTGACGTATACACCCCCGCCTCTTGAGTATGATGTCTCGAGAGGACTCCCAATGCCATCCGCTCGATTCCAAAAAACCGTCGAGTCTTCCAATACCAGGGTCACTCGTTCTGGACCCGGACCGGGACCCGCTATCCATATTCCCCCGGCGAGTCCCGACCCGCTGCGAACCAGATTGCCGGAGATTGATGAGCGGGAAATGACAATCACTACATTCTCCCCTTCCGCCAAATCACCCGTTAGGTTTAGATAAAGGCCCCCACCATGATTATTGATGACCTGGCTGTCGACCATACCAAAAGATATATCTTGGCCATGTACACCACGACCACGGTTGTTACTCACCACGACGCGATCCAGGCTCAAGCTAGCGTCTACGCCGTATATTGCCCCCCCACCCCGACCGGACTCACCGTGTCGTAGTGTGACATTCCGGATGGTCAACTCCCCGGGTCCAATCACGTGCATTAACCTGAATACTGCAGTCTCCGTGGCAGTGGATCGTTCTATCACAGATCCGTTTCCCAGAATTTCGATAGCGGAAGTAATGATGGGTAATCCATTAATGTTTGACCCCGCTGAATTATCCACAGCGGTCAAAGTGAATAGTGAATCAGCCGGAAGATCAATGACATCTTCTTCGAACCCACCAGCGCATTCACCGCCACTGGTAAATTGCTGACTGTCGGAGTTGGCGTTATTGATGGCTTCGATCAAAGAACACTGTCCATCGTCAACGGCTTCCACCACACCTGGCAATACACTTATTGTGACAGCATGAACCGGGAAAGCGACACAAATCAGCGCGATAAAAAACGCTGCATGTCGGATCCGGGACAGGCAGCCCAAATGTGATTCCGCTTTGTGAAACCAGTGTGCAAGAATATTCATTATTTGGGTTACTCCACGTTATGGATGCTCCAATTGAAACCTGTTCGCATGAATAGCGACTGTACATGTTCGTTGGGCAAGCTGCATCCTGTATGTTTAGTAAAATACCGACTGATAGTCGAGCAATTATCCTAAATACAACCCTGCCAGCATCAGGCAGGATAGCTACAACGGTGATCCCCTTGCACCGTAGCCCCTGTTCTCCGCTGGGGCTGTGAGCGGTTAGATAAGCATCTGCATCGCCACGTACAGAGCGTGTGTCTTTAACGGCAATCACCCTGATTTTGTTGGCATCCTGCAAGCTGACATAAATGAACTATGCTTAAGTAATACCAACGACAGGGCCTTAACCGCCGAAAAATGGTAACGGTAAGCCACTACCCGAAGATCACGAGGCCGACGAAAACCAATAACCGTCAGTAAATGGAGAAGACTAATGAGAACAATAATTCGGCTTGCCATTCTGAATTTAATATTGGGGTTATCACTGGTCTCGATGGCGTCTGCACACGCTCAGCAGTTCGCCTATGTCGCCCATCAAGGATCCAACAATGTTTCTGTGATCAATACTGCGGCGAACACGGTTGGCCACACAGTGACGGTGGGTGCTCAACCCGAGGGCATCGCGATCACGCCAGACGGTGACTTCGCCTATGTCACTAATTCTAATTGGTCCAACGTTTCCGTAATTAATACTGCCACGAACACTGTGATTGCCACGGTGACGGTCGGTAATAGACCCCGTGGCATTGCGATCAGACCAGACGGTGCCTTCGCCTATGTCGCCAACTGGAGTTCCGATAGTGTTTCGGTGATTAACACGACGACGAACACTGTGATTGCCACGGTGGCGGTCGGTGATGTTCCCTTTGGCATAGCGATCACGCCAGACGGCGCCTTCGCCTATGTCACCAATTTTAGTTCCAACAATGTATCGGTAATCAACACCGCTACGAACACACTGCACACCACGGTTACGGTGGGGTTCCAACCAAGTGGCGTCGCGGTTACACCGGATGGAGCCTATGCCTATGTCACCAATATTAGCTCCCACAACGTTTCGGTGATCAATACGGCCACGAACACTGTGGTTGCCACGGTGACGGTGGGTCTGGGTCCCGCGGGCATCGCGATCATGCCAAATGGCGCCTTCGCCTATGTCACCAATCAAGGCACCGACGATGTTTCGGTAGTCAACACGGCCACGAACACTGTGATTGCCACGGTGGCGGTCGGTGATGTTCCCTTTGGCATAGCGATCACGCCAGATGGTGCCTTCGCCTACGCTGCGAATGTGTTCTCCAACAGTGTTTCTGTAATAAACACGGCCACGAACACTGTGGTTGCCACAGTGGGGGTCGGTATTAATCCCGTGGGCATCGCGATCACGCCGGATGCTTCACTCATTGCCTCCTACCCGCTGACATCAAGTTTCAAAGATGAACTTGGAGGCCCGGACTTAGTTCCTAATGGCGCAGGGGTGCTCGGCGCAGAGGGCTATGAAGTTACTGGACACGGTTCCGGGCTGTCTCTTAGCAGTGTCTTGGACCCGTCCAATTACTCTGTTGAAATGTTGTTTCGTTTGGATGGAATACCCGACCCGGCCAACTGCAATTATGACTTTGCAATTTGTTCTCACAAGGTTCTGGATCTCAAAGACCGAACTGAAGACGAGGGCCTCTATGCAATTTCCTTTGATGGTGATCAGACGAGTGGTGGCCTACAGTTTTTCCCGATTATTACCAGTGGTGAAGGCGCCTTTCGATTTGGAACCCTTCATCACCTGATGGTGACCCGGTCCGGCTCCACTGACGAGGTTGCCGTATACGTTGATGGAGTTGAGCTGTTTTCTGTCGCTGATCCGGGTGGTTATGGAGTTTTCAGCGAAACGGCAAGCATCGCGCATTTCCTGACGGATGACATCACAGAAGATGATCCACCGATTGGATTCATCGACCAGATTCAAATCTACGACGCGCCACTGTCTGCCAGTGCTGTGGCTGATTTAGTGCCCGATACCGATGGCGACGGTGAACCAGATTTTCGCGACAACTGTCCCGCCACTCCCAATCCCGGCCAGAGCGACATCGATTCTGACCTACAGGGTGATCTCTGTGATACGTGCCCAGCAGAAGCGTCAAGCACTTGTAATTCTGCAGGTTCCAGTGCTGGAGAAATCCCTGGAGATACCGGTGGCATTATCTCAACTCCAGATGGCAACTTGATGCTTGATATTCCGCCAGGTTCGCTCCCCGATGACACGACCATTTCAGTCACATCTGCCAACACATCACCGACGGACCCCCCAGTCGATCTGAAGCTTTCAAGCGGCGCAAACGGTCAAGGCAACATCATCGCCGAGTTTGATTTCCAACCGGATGGTACGACTTTCGATCCGGCAGCAACATTGACTATCACGGCAGATGTTTCAAATGTGGGTCAGGGCTTGTTGGACGATCTAACAATCTATTTATATGACCCCGTCCATGATGAATACGTGGCTGATTCTTCCGCAATCTGTACTGTTGTCGGGCAGATCGTCACCTGTAGGGTCGATGTCACTCACTTCTCTGTCTGGGCTTTGATTGCTCCAATCGATGCAGACATTGACGGCATCCCCGATGCCGAGGACAACTGCCCTAGTGTTCCGAATCCGGGTCAAACGGATACGGACAACGATGAGCAAGGCGATGCCTGTGACGATGATGACGACAATGATGGCCTGACCGACATTGAGGAGACAGGCACGTACGGCACAGACCCGCTTATTGCAGACACGGATGAAGACGGCCTGAGCGACGGATTTGAAGTTCTCTATTTCGGCACAGACCCGTTAACCGGCGATACCGATGGCGATGGCCTGTCCGACCTCGATGAAATCTATCACTACTGGTCTGATCCGTTGCTGCCAGATACTGACTTTGATGGCATCAGCGATGGCACGGAGATAGCCTTGGGTAGCGACCCGACCAGCGACGACACTGATGCTGACGGTGTCGGTGATTTCACTGACAACTGTGTTTCCATTCCCAATACGGATCAGGCGAATGCGGATGGCGATTCGCTCGGTGATATTTGCGACCCGGACTTCCTGGGTCCCGTGGCAACGATTTTTGAAGACCCGTTTGAGCCCACCGAATCGCCGTTGTGGAAACCCTTCTCTGGCGATTGGTCGGCAAGCGGTGGCGTGTACGACACGTCAAGCGGTTTCGGTGGCTACACCTACCTGCCGCTGACGCTGACGGATTTTGCTGTGGAGGTTGATGTCAATCTACTCCAGGACGGTGGCATCTGGCTACGATCGGCACCCAATGTTGATGGTGAGGTTGGTGCGTTTGGTGTGCTGCTAGTCACGGGCGGTCTTGGTGGGTACGGAAATGGCTTGTATTGGCATATTGATGACGGCGAGGGGTTAGACCCGATACTGAACTTAAACGAAGAACTCTATCTCAATGGCACAGATGTTCACCTACGTGTCGAGGTGCGGGGTAACACCTTCTCCGCGTTTGTCGATGGCCGTCAGACACCGGCGACGGTGCTGCAACTTGATCCCGTCCACGCTGCGATGTTTGCAGGCGGTTTCGTGGGACTAAAGGACAATTCGTCGACGCAGAACTTCGATAATCTCCGAATTGAGACTCTTGCTGCGGAACCTCTGGCTCTGGGCCCGGTTTATTTCGATGACTTTGATGGCGGAATGGCGGTTGCACCCGGCATCGTGGCCATACTAGACGGCGTGGTAGCCCCTGAATCAGTGCGTGACTACGCGGGAATCGGCAACGGCGGAAACGTGTTTGGCGGCGACTTCCTGCGCAATACGACGAGTGGTGGCGGAGGTGGTATTGGCGTGTCAGGTGATCCAACCGGCCTTAGCCTGACGGGGCTACCACCACATAGCGGTATTGACCTGAACTTCCTGTTCGCAAAGATCGCCAGTTGGGACGGCGCTGAGCAAGGAGATGGAGAGTGTCGAACCTGTGCGCCTGATCTGCTTGAGATACAGGTTGACGGTCAAGTCGTATTTTCTGAAAGCTTCGGCTTCCATTCACCCAGCTTTCAGCCTCCGCCTGGCTTTGTATTGCTTACAGACTTTACCAATTTGGGATTCAGCGATTGGGATTCCGCCTACGACATGAATCTGGTTGGCCAACTGAGTGATATTCCGCACACCGCCGATACGCTGGTTATCGAGTGGAGGGCGACAGGGGCCGGTTGGCAAGGTGGGGAGGATGAATCCTGGGCCATCGATAATGTCGAAGTGGCTCTGACCGATCGCGATTCAGATTTTGATGATGTGCGGGACGCGCTGGACAATTGCCCCACCGTCCCCAATACCGACCAGACTGACTCCAACAACGACGGCGATGGTGATGCTTGCGGAAACTACACTGTCCTTTATTCAGGTGCGGTAATTAGCGTATCTGGTGAGGCATTTGGTGCGCCATCAGTAGGGGATTCGATCAACGGTATGCTTAGTTATGACTTTGATTCCGCCCCCACGCTTTTCCCAACCCTTCCGGCGGTTGCGAGATATGACGATGCTGGTTTACTGGCAATCGAAATTGAACAACTTTCTTGGGTATCAGATCCGGCGACATTAACCATCAGAAATGACTCTGACGGGCTTGGCCAAATCTGTTCGGCAGGGACATGTAGAGATCAGTTACAGGCTAACAGTTTTTCAGCCTCAGATATTACCGGCGACACGTTTGGGGAAGGCGGGGAGTTTATGCCAATGAGCCTCAGTTTCAGTCTGTTGAACGATGAGGTTTTTCCTTCTGTACCAACTAATTTTGATGACCTTTCACTACCCACAAATTTGGCATTAGCTGACTTTGACAAAGCACGCGTAAACCTGGTTTTTCAGACTTTGGAAACGGTCAGAAGAACGGTCATAATCCAGGGTCAACTTACCTTTATCCAAATCTTTCCGGATCCAGATTCCGATGGTGTGCCACAGGATGAGGACAATTGCCCCATCATTCCAAATCCAGACCAAACTGACAGCAACGACGATGGTTTCGGTGACGCCTGTGTTTCACCTGATGTCAGTATTCCGCCCGGCACGGAAATCGGTGAAAACCCAATGGTTGGCAGCGGCACTACAATCGGTAACAACACGTCCATTGGCGACAACGCAGAAATCGGCGACGATGTGATCATCGCAAAAGACCTGGAAATTGGTGATGACGTCACGGTCGGTGACAATTCAGAAATTGCCAAGGATTGCATGATCGGTGATGGAGTAACGATCGGTGAAAACGTGTTTCTTGCCAAGGGCTGTGTCATTGGTGACGGCGTGACGATCGGGGATGGCTCCACCATCAACAAGGATTCGACCATCGGAAATAATGCGGTGCTGGGAACCAATGTGACCATGGGAAATAATGCAACTGTCACTGCCGGTGCTGTAGTCCCGGATGATACGACTATACCCAACGGCGGATCGTTTCCGTAAAGCAATTGGATTCCCTACAGTAGTGAGCCCCGCCCTTGTGGCGGGGTTTTCCTTTATTAATAGTTTCCGGATGGGCCGTTAACTGTTACCTGATTGATTGAACCATCCCGGATATTCCGGATACTCAGTTGTGAGAGTCAAGCTGTCGTGTAAATGAACTTAAGTTCATCACCGTCAGGTTACGCCTGCGAACCTGAGTGCTCAAAATCTGTTGAGTGTTGATAATAGAGCCTGTGACCGTGTCTCATGTTCCTGGTCTCTTCTCACTTCCTCAGCCGTTGTTTACTCTATGCCTCACCCCTTTTGACGGGTCAGAAATCTCTGTAGCGGCCACTACTTCCTCCACAGTCAGCAGGGGTATGAAATCTGATACGCAGGGTTTCATGAGCTTACCGAGGGCCTCCACGGCAGTGCAGCCAAACTCTGGAGATGTACGCCGCACAGGCAATGGTCACCTCGAGGGAACCTCCAGTTACATTCACATCAGCGACGCCCTGAACCTCCACCTTAGCGGTGCCTTCTTCATGAACCCTAATCAAGCCAGTAGTACCGTCCACATTCGCCTCACGGACTTGTAAAGGTGGATTCGGTACTGGGTCTGGTTTAGTTCCAGCGACGACGGAGTATGAAGTTACCAGCAAGATCGCCGTTAATGCGGTTAAAAAAATCTTTCGCGTTTTCATAACAAACCTCCTCATCAATAGGGCTATTGATATAGATATAAGTGCGGCGATGACCGCCACTGGATCGGGAGGTTATTTGCTTTCTTACGCGCCGATTGTGTGAATTCTTGTTAAGAATAATCAGGCGATGAAATAGCGGCTAGTACCGCATACCTAAATATAGTCCTTGTATTCTGGCTGTCTATTTCATTCTGAAAATTGGCATCTATTGGGGTAGTTAGAACGAACCGTTTTCCTACAGACAACCCTGCCAGCATCAGGCAGGATGAACCGCCCCGGGTATTCCGGAGACTCTTTTGTGTGAATCAGGCCGCAACAGCCTGACCTTCCAGTTGATCATAATACGCTTGCTCGAACTCTGCAGGAGGAACGTTGCCGATCG
>Ga0209013_10004179_pt1 | contig 12693 bp, 12 predicted proteins | sample Cruoilmetagenom2_FD_187291 | JGI IMG/M metagenome (GOLD analysis project Ga0209013, IMG submission 187291) | Oil polluted marine microbial communities from Coal Oil Point, Santa Barbara, California, USA - Sample 2 (SPAdes) (version 2) | ecosystem: Environmental > Aquatic > Marine > Oil seeps ...
CTAGGCTATTGACAAATGAGCCGTTTAATGCACTATTAGAATAAAACTTTCCGAACCCCATTTGATCCTGGCATTTTTTGAACGGATTCTAATTTTCCCCATTTTACAGGAGCACATAATGAAAAAGAAATTCGAATTAAAACCAGTCGATCTCAGGTCCACATGTGATCCCAAGATGTTTACATTTAAAAGTACGGCAGAGGTCGATCCCCTGGATAACGTCATCGGACAGGAACGTGCGGTTCAGGCCATCGAATTTGGGTTGAACATGAAAAGTCCGGGATATAACATGTTCGTCACCGGGATTGAAGGCACCGGAAAATCAACCATTATCAGAGACATCGTAAATGGGCATGCCAAAAATTTATCATCTCCGGTCGACTGGTGCATGGTCAATAATTTTAAGGATGAATACCGCCCCAAACCCATTTCCGTACCCACAGGAAAAGCAACCCGGTTTTGTAAAAAGATGGGGGATTTGATCGATGATCTGAAAAAAGAACTGCCCAAAGCCTTTGAACATGAATCCTATCAGCAGAGACAGTCTGAAATCCAAAAAAAGTATTCCGACCAACAAAAAAATATATTTAAAAATCTCGAAGCTTCAGCCGCTGAAAAGAACGTCCAGATCAACCGAACGAAAACCGGATATCAAACCGTCCCCATTGTTAAAGAAAAGGCGATCTCTCCGGAAGAATATTTAGCGCTTCCAGAAGACACACGGGGTAAAATCGAAGAAAACATCCTTACCGTTCAGTCTGAAATCGATGCCACGATCAGAGAAATCAACAAGATCAACCAGGCCATGAACTCTCAGATCGAAAAACTGATGGAAGAAATAGCCCTGTTTGTGGTGAAACAGCGAATAGACGTCCTTAGAGACGCCTTTAAAGAGTGCACGGACATCCTGACATATCTAGACGAAGTACAGGACGATATCCTGGAAAACGTCAAGGATTTTATCGCTTCTTCTGAGACAAAAGCATCCATTGAAGGTTTGATGTTTCAACCCCCAAAACCCTCTTTTCAACGCTTCGAAGTCAATGTGCTCGTAGATCAAAAGAAATTAAAAGGTGCCCCGGTTATTTTTGAGACAAATCCAACCTATCACAATGTTTTTGGTCAAATTGAAAAAAGAGCCTATATGGGAACCATTACCACGGACTTTACCATGATTCAGGCGGGTTCGCTCTTAAGGGCCAATGGCGGCTACCTGATAATGGAAATCGAATCGATACTGATGAACTCCTTTGTATGGGAAGCCCTTAAACGTGCGCTGCAAAATAAGCGGCTATTTATAGAAGATGTAACTTCAGGGCTGGGGTACGGCACCTCATCCCTTCGCCCGGAGCCCATCCCGCTGGAAGTCAAGGTGATTTTACTGGGCAGCTATCACCTTTTCCACCTGCTCCAAAACAATGATTCCAAATTTAATAAAATATTCAAGGTCCGGGCGGACTTTGATGATGAAGTCGAAAAAAATGATGATACCATCCAAAAGTATGCACGTTTCATTGCACGTTCGTGCAAGGAAGAGGGGCTTCTCCCTTTGACGCCCAAAGGTGTTGCCGCCATCGTGGAACATGGTGAGAAATATATCTCCAACAAACTCAAGCTGTCCATCAGATTCGGACCCATTATGGGAATTTTAAGAGAAGCCGATTACTGGGCACGGAAACGAAACGGACGCCTGGTTACAGACAAAGATGTGGTTCGGGCATACAATGAATACAGATTCCGTTATAACCTGCATGAAGAAAAAATGCATGAATCTTATGTGGATGATACGATTATGATCGATGTTGAATCGAATGTGGTCGGACAGGTGAACGCGCTGGCTGTTTTTCAAATCGGGGACATCTCATTCGGTCGACCGTCCCGAATCACGGCTGAAACGTACATGGGAAAGCAGAGCGTCATTAATATCGAGCGTGAAGCCAAGTTAAGTGGAAAAACCCATGATAAAGGAGTTCTGATTCTCTCCGGCTATCTTGGCCGCACCTTTGCTCAAAACTATCCCCTCGGCTTATCCATCAGCATCACCTTTGAACAAAGTTACGGTGGAATCGACGGCGACAGCGCGTCCTCTACGGAACTGTATGCCATTATATCCAGCCTGTCTGACATTCCGATCCATCAAGGAATCGCAGTAACCGGATCCGTAAATCAAAAAGGGAAAATACAAGCCATCGGGGGGGTCAATCAAAAAATAGAAGGTTACTTTGATGTGTGTAAAGCCAAAGGTCTTACCGGCAAACAGGGGGTCTTAATTCCCCGGGCCAACGTTAAAAACCTGATGCTTAAAAGAGAGGTGGTCGATGCCGTGAAAAAAGGACGATTTCATGTCTACCGGGTTTCAACCGTTGAACAAGGGATAGAGATATTGACGGGCGCCCCTGCAGGAATACCCGACCCAGATGGCAACTTTCCTGAGGGGTCCGTTTATGGCAAAGTACAGGAAAAACTCAAACGATATCTGGAACAATCATTCAAACTTAAAAAACAATTTGAGTCTGAAAACATGATAATAGAGCCCTAATCGAGCCAAAATTTTGGTATTATAATATGATCTATTGTTTCTTCATGTTGCTTATGCCCAATGAGAGTGGGTTGGCTTGTTGGTTCGAAAGGCAGGAGGCATGAACATCATCACCACATCCATAGAAGATATTCTTATCATTGAGCCACAAACATTTGAGGATCAACGCGGTTTTTTTCTGGAGACATACCACCAAAGCAGGTATGTCAAGGCAGGTGTTAACAAGGTATTTGTCCAGGATAATCTTTCGTATTCCCTGAAGGGCACCGTCAGAGGACTTCATTTTCAGATCAAAAATCCCCAGGCAAAGCTGGTACATGTCATTACCGGAGAAATCTTTGACGTCGCCGTTGACATCCGGCCTGGATCTGCCACATTCGGCCAATGGACCGGCGTCCATTTATCGGATAAAAACAGGCGCCAGCTGTATATACCCGAAGGATTTGCCCACGGTTTCTGTGTATTGAGCGCCGCCGCCCACTTTTCTTACAAATGCTCGGATTTCTATGCGCCGGAAGATGAAGGCGGCATTATCTGGTCTGATCCGGATATCGGTATTCGCTGGCCTGTTGAAAACCCGATTATTTCGGAAAAGGACCAACGGTACCCAAAACTGTCTGACCTTACCCGCGAACAGCTTCCGGTTTCTTAAGGGCATTGATTGATATCGAAAAAAATGACCAACACATCCCATAAAGTAGAACTTCTTGCACCGGCAGGTAATTTTGAAAAATTGGAGATTGCCGTCCACTATGGCGCCAATGCCGTCTACCTTGCAGGCAAAGCGTTCAATCTGAGAAATTTTTCCCAAAACTTCACCCTCGATGAGATCCAAGAAGCCGTCGAGTTTGCCCGAAAACACAACGTTAAAGCCTATGTGGCCTGCAACACATTCGCAAGAAACCACGAACAAGCGGCACTTTCCGAATATCTCAATTCACTGGGAGAAATAGGTCCGGATGCACTCATCGTAGCAGACCCGGGTATTTTTATGACGGCATCCAAAATCATTCCGAAAATCCCCATACATCTTAGCACCCAGGCCAACACCACCAACTACAAAAGTGCGCTGTTCTGGCAAGAACTCGGCGTCAAAAGAATAAACGTAGCAAGAGAGTTATCTTTAACGGAGATTAAAGAGATCGCCCTTCGCTGTGATCTGGAAGTCGAGGCCTTTGTTCACGGATCCATGTGCATATCATATTCAGGACGATGCCTCCTGAGCAGCTTCTTGGCCAATCGGGACAGCAATCGAGGTATGTGCGCACAATCCTGCCGATGGAAATATGCCCTTGTAGAAGAGCTCAGGCCCGGTCATTATTTGCCCATCGCTGAAGATGACAACGGGAGTTATATATTCAATTCAAAGGACCTGTGCATGATTGAACATATCCCTGAGATTATCGATTCAGGCATTATTTCATTGAAAATCGAAGGACGAATGCGGGGTATCAACCATCTGGCATCGACGGTCAAGACTTATCGGGAAGCCATCGATGCATATTATAAAGACCCTGAAGTTTACAAGGTCCAAGAAGACTGGCTTTATCAACTGGGTTCTGTCAGCAACAGAGGTTACTGCACCGGCTTCTACTTTAATGATCCGAATCAGATATTGCAGAATTATGAAAACATAAGAAATAATGGCCATGTGTTTGTTGGAAAAGTTCTGGGCAACACCCAGCCATCGGGTGTGAAAATCGAGGTCAGAAACAAGATTTTCAATGGAGATATCGTTGAAGTGCTCAAAACAAAAGGACCTGCAACACCCGACCGGATTAACGCCGTCTTTGATGAAAACGGACACCCCTTATCATTTGCCCAGCCGGGCAGTAAGGTGTTCATTGCACTGAATGGTGATTATTCAGCGAATGATTTGATCCGGAAGGTCCATTAAAAGGTACGGTGATGAAGGGCTATATACAGATATATACCGGCGAGGGAAAGGGAAAAACCACTGCGGCGTTAGGGCTGGCAATACGGGCCGCCGGCGCCGGACTGAAGGTTTTTATCGCCCAATTTATCAAGATGGGCGAATACAGTGAAATAAAAGCACTGAAAAGATTCGAGGATCTAATAACTGTCGAACAGTTCGGCAGAGGCCGTTTTATCCAGGGGAAGCCGTCTTTGGAAGATATCGAAGCCGCCCAAAAAGGGCTTGAAAAAATAATTGCGATTCTCTCTTCGGGAAAGCACAATGTCGTCATTATGGAAGAAGCGAACGTTGCGGTCAAGATCGGGCTATTGTCCGTCGAGGATATTCTTAAAATTATGGCGTCAAAACCCCAAGACGTTGAACTCGTCATCACCGGACGGGGTGCGGATTCCCGAATAATAGAAAAAGCGGATCTGGTGACCGAGATGAGGGAGATCAAACATTATTTTCAAAAAGGGGTGGCGGCCAGAGTCGGAATTGAAAAATAACCCTGATTTACTCCTTCATAATAAGTGCCGCGGCCTCTTCAAATTTTTTACTGATCATCAGGGTCATCTCAGCTGCATCTTCCAGCAATGAACTCGCCTCACGCATGTTTTTCTCTTTTGCTTTTTGGGCCCAATCCCTGTATGTTTGAGCATGATCATCATTATGCTTTATCCAGTGTTCAAGCAGTTTGATCATTTTTTCATCAAATGATAAGGTGCTCTGTATCTCATGATCATGTTTATGATGATGGGTCATTTTAATTCTCCTACACTATCACCCCGATCAAATGAAAACGCACAATCGGGTGTCATGGATTATGTGTTATTCTGAATGCGACAATTTTTTCAATGGGTTCAATTGATACGTTATTCGTTACCGGGTTTTACACGCATCACGCGTGACAGTCAATAAATATCAATCGAAAAATTATGACCGGATTTCGTTTTAATAAAAAGAATGTCGCAATACTGATCCTTTTTTTCTGCGGCGCTGTTTTCGGTGTAATGGCCGGTGGTTTTTTAGCCCTGACCCATGACCTCCCTCAGATTCTAAGTCTTAAAAATTTTACACCCTCTTCCATTACGCGAATTTATTCAGCAGATAAAGTGCTCCTATCAGAACTTTTTGTAGAAAAAAGGGACCCTGTTCCCCTGGAAGTCATTCCATCTTACCTTACAAAAGCGCTCGTTGCCACCGAAGACCGGAACTTTTATCGACACAGCGGCATCGATCTAAAAGGGATTTTCAGGGCCATCATCAAAGATATCCGTGCAGGAGAATTTGTTGAAGGGGCCAGTACCATCACCCAGCAACTTGCCAAAACCCTCTTTCTAACCCCCCGGAAAACCTTATTGCGCAAAATAAAAGAAGCATTTCTGGCGTTTCAGATAGAACGACGATACACAAAAGATGAAATTATAGAGCTTTACCTGAATCAGATATACTTTGGCAGCGGTGCTTACGGTGTCGAATCGGCCGCCAGAATATTTTTCGGAAAATCCGTAAAAGACCTCGGCCTTGCCGAGTGTGCGCTGTTGGCGAGTCTTCCCAGAGCACCGTCCCGATACTCCCCTCTGGTTAACAAAGATCTTGCTCTAAAACGCAGAAATATTGTCCTGAGACAGATGGAAGAAACAGGCATTATTACTGAAACAGAATTTAATCGAGCAAAACAAGAACCCTTGCATCTTGCAAAACAACACCATAATCTGGTTAAGGCGCCCTATTTTGTAAATCAGGTCAAAAGTTTTCTTGAAAACACTTTAGGTTCGTCAAGACTTTACAAAAGCGGACTGACCGTTGTTACAACCCTCGATTTCAAGATGCAAAGGGCAGCGGAACTTGCAGTGGAAAACGGACTTTTCGAACTTGAAAAGCGGATGAAACGTAACGGAATTAAAACACCCAACCCCCAATGTGGCCTGGTCTCCCTGAACGTACAGACCGGGGGTATTTTAGCGATGGTCGGGGGCAGAAATTATTCAAAATCCCCTTTCAACAGAGCAGCAGACGCGAGGAGGCAACCTGGATCTGCATTTAAACCCGTGGTCTATGCATATGCTATTGAAAAGGGCTTCTCCCAGAGCAAAACCATTCTCGATGCTCCCGTGGTTTTCAGGGCTGGAGACCGGAAGAAAGACTGGAGACCGGAAAATTTTTCCGGCGGCTATAAAGGCGAAATGACACTCAGAATGGCGCTGGCACTTTCGGAAAATATTCCGGCAGTCAGGCTCATTGAAATGCTGGGTGCTTCTTCAGTGGCAAGGTTTGGACACACCCTGGGGATTGAATCCGACCTATATCCGAACCTTTCACTGGCCCTCGGCACATCAGAAGTAACGCTTATGAATCTGACGGCGGCGTACACGGTTTTTCCCAATAAGGGCGAACTGATAAAACCTTATGGAGTCATGGAAGTCGTCGATCGGAGGGGTCGGGTGGTATGGCGGGCAAAACCCCAGAAAAAGGTGGTAATGTCACGGGCAGGTGCGTCGATTATAACAGATATGCTCTGCGGTGCAATTCAGGAAGGCACCGGGAAGAAAGCACGGGTAATCAAACGTCCTGTTGCCGGGAAAACCGGTACCAGCAACAACTTTAAAGACGCTCTTTTCATCGGTTTCTCACCGTCCATAGCCACCGGAGTGTGGGTGGGGCAGGATTCATTTACAACCCTCGGCACCGGGGAAACCGGGGCTAAAGCAGCACTTCCCATCTGGATCGAATTTATGGACAAAGCTCTTTTAGCCAGGCCCATACAATATTTTGACATACCGGACGCGGTCATAAAAGTGCCCATGGATCCGTCAACCGGCTGCCGTGTAACGGGTGATTCTCCCCATGCTGTTTCAGCGCTTTTTAAGAAGGGAACCGAACCGAGGCTATCCGGATGTAGCAAATATTAGAAGCTGTTTCAAAAAAGTTGGTTTAGGTGTATATAAAATTCAAGGAAATCGGAGGATACTTCCATACACCCGGTTTCGGCAGAATATGCTGTCCGCCGACGGTCAGCCAGTTCAAGTCGGGTTTGATGTCCCGCAGTTTGCCGTCGTCCGGCGGTCGGCCGTGATTGGTAAAAGAGTATGTGGCCTGGAAAATACAGACACCTTTGTTTTTTGTTCGGGTCATCACATAATTTTTTTTGAAGGTGCGGGGGGTCATGTTATTTGAATCTGCAATCTGTTCCATTTCATTGTCCGTCAGCGCCATCAGAATCGATTTGGAAGCACCCCTCTCTGAAATCCGTATCAATGCCCTCGACTCGCTGCTTCCGGCATAAATCGTGGAAATACACGAAAATTTCTTTAAATACTGGGCCGCAACAATAGCGGCCGTCCTCCGGCCCCCCACTTCAAAGGGAAGACAGTAATACTCGAAAAATTTTTTCTGAATATCTTCGGCGTATTTATCTCCGCGTTCATACAAATCCTTTGAGATATATCGAAGGCTGCTGGCCAGATCTTCAGCTGCATCTGCAATGGGCCAGTCGATTTTCACATGAAAATGTGAAAGGCTGAATCGGTCCTTTTTTTTGCTGGCGGCATCCCTCTGGATGAGGAGTGCATAATCAACTGGCAGTAGAATTTCCATCAAATCATTGAAATGGGCAGACTCCAGGTATTTCTGATTTCTATCGAAATTTCCTGAAAGCGGCAGGGTTTCATACCGGAGAAGATTGGCCTTGATTGTTTTGTTGGTTTGAAAAAATCGAATATACTTTTTGTGAATTGCAGGGATGCTATCTTCCAAAAAAATCACCAGAAAAGCATTCTGGCATTCATATTCCACAGCCGGAATACGTGCACGGGGTTTTAGCTCCCGCTTTTCAACAAACGGATATGGGGTCTTTTTAAGAATAAATTTATTATAAGAATCGATCAGCGCATACTGAAGCATCTGCTGATCAAGCTCATCCCGCAGCAATTCGTAATAAGAACGCCGGAGTCTGTTTTTCTGACTCAGCTCTTCTCTTACGCACCAGAATGCCAACCTCCGCTCCTTTCGGGTTACCTCATGTGGAAAGACTGGAAAGACTTATTAATTTTTTTTGTTTTTTCTTTTAATAGCACTAATTTAGAAAAACGTCAACGACTAACCTCGCTTCCCGTTAAATCTTTCAAGCCATCGATACAAGGGGTCTCTATAAATGTAAGCCAGAAAAACGACGACAAGGCATACACCCATAATCATTGCAAACAGACCGTATTTCTGTTCAAAAACATACGAGCCTTGAAGACTTAGCATCAATGTTCCCGGCATCCTTCCGATGGTTGCGATCAGCAGGAAAACCGTAAAAGGTAGGGCGGTCAATCCGAGAAATAAGCACAGGTAGTCTTTAGGAAAGCCGGGAAAAACAAATAAGACGAACAGTACGATGACGCCTTGGCGTTTAACAATTCTGTCCAGACGTTCCAGTTGACGCGCGGGAATGAGCTTCCTGACATAATGTTTTCCTAAAAAACGACCGACTGAAAAATTGAGCAACGATCCTAGTGTCAGGCCGATACTCGAATATAAAAATCCTTTTGCCGGACCGAATAAAAATCCCCCGATAAAACCTGTGGCCTCACCTGGAAACGGTGCCAGGAGTACCTGGAGTATCTGAATGATGATGAAAACTAAAGGTGCGCCACTGCCGAAAGAAGCGATAAAGACTTTGATCTGATCTCTGTCCGTAAAAATATGGTAGAAAGCGGTGATTCTTTCCCACAGGAAAGTTCGGTTCACATATCCCAGAAAAACAAGGGCGACGATAACCGCGACAAAGAGAATGCTATATTTTCGGGGAAAAGCCTTAAGAGACATTCGATAGATTTATTCGGGTTAAGTATCGTCCAGAGCAGCCACAGCCGGTAAGTTCTTCCCTTCCATGAGGGCGAGGAAGGCTCCCCCACCGGTAGAGATATAGGTGATTCTATCGGTTTCACCGCTTTTGTGTATGGCAACATCCGTGTCACCACCGCCCACGATAGAAAGAGCATAAGAATCGGCTACGCTACGCGCCATGGCGAATGTTCCCCGGCTGAAGGCATCCATCTCAAATACGCCCATTGGACCGTTCCAGATAATGGTCTTTGCATCATATAGCGCCTGGGAATATAGCAGAGATGTGGCTGGACCGATATCCAAAGCCATCCACTTTTCAGGAATCTCCTGAATCGTGACAATTTTGATTTCAGCTTCTGCATCAAATTTGCTTGCCACCACAGCATCCACCGGAAGATAAAACTTTATGCCGCGTTTGATCGCCTTTTTCATAACAGAGGTGGCAACTTTAATAAGATCCATTTCAACTTTTGATTTTCCCAAATCGTAGCCGACGCTTTTAAGGAAAGTATTTGCCATGGCACCGCCGATGATGAACTTGTCAACATGGTGGAGCATATTTTCCAATGCGCCTATTTTGCTGGACACCTTTGCCCCCCCCACAATGGCAACAAGCGGACGTTTCGGATCAGCCAGGGCATTTTCAAAATAGCAGAGTTCCTTTTGAAGCAAAAAACCCGCTGCCGATACCGGTGCAAATTTTGTTATGGCGACCACCGATGCATTGATCCGGTGAGATACGGCAAAAGCGTCATTTATGTAAACATCGCAGAGCTCAGCCAATGCCTTTGCAAATGAATCTTCATTTTTCTGTTCTTCGGGATGGAACCGCAAATTCTCAAGCAGGACGACATTGCCTGGCTTCATTTGATCGATAAGCGTTTTTATTTCCAAACCGATACAGTCTTTGGCCATGATTACATCTTTTCTAAGGAGTCTACCCAGGCGCTTGGCCACGGGAGAAAGACTCAGTTCAGGCACGATCTTGCCGTTGGGTCTGCCGATATGTGAGGCAATGATCAGTTTGGCGTTATGGTCCAGGGCATATTCCAGGGTTCCCAACACAGCCCGAATTCGTGAATCATCCGTGATGTTCTGATGCACGTCCAGGGGAACATTGAAATCGACTCTGATAAAGACCTTTTTTCCTGAAATATCTATATCTTTTATGGTTTTCATAAAGTCTCCTTTTGACACCTTCCTCTTGCCCCAAGTCGGTTGGTCACACCCCGCCTGCCATTGCAAGGGCGGAATAGAATTTCCCAAAGGTTCGATTAGGGTTTCATCTTCTTATTGAGTCTCCGCTGAAGGTTTTTCTTTTGGGACCATCTTTGAAAAAAGCTCAAAATGCCGGATTGATACGCCCTGTCGACAATTTCTCCCCGGACCTTCAGTCCGTCGGATCCCTCCATGGCGGATCGCAGACACGCTGTTTTGTACGCGCATTCCAGACACCTCTCCGGTGTGTTTCTTAGATCGTCCGATCCTTTAGGAAAAACTGTTTCCAGATGGCCGAAACAGTCGGGATATTTTTCATGGGTATCGTTCATTTCTTTCTGGTTGCCGGACGATTGGGACTCGATTCTGAACGGCAACAGCTCCCAAACCTTACTTGTTCTGCAGATCATATTCTCGATTCATCCGGGAGATGTAACCTTCATCCGCAAAACTGAAGTAACGGTTATTCCCTATGATGAGATGTTCATGAACCGTTATGCCGACGACCTTGCACGCAAAAACGAGCTGGCGTGTAATGGCGATGTCTTCCCGGGACGGCTGCGGGTCCCCAGACGGATGGTTATGGGCGAAAATTAGCGCAGCAGCATGTTGATTAAGGGCGGCAAGAACCACTTCTCTTGGATAAACTGAACTGGCGGTTAACGTCCCTTCAAAGAGTGTCTCCGTCGCAACAACTCTGTTTTTTGCATCGAGGAAAACGACATTAAAGCATTCTCGGGTCTTGTCCCTTATGCTGTGGTAAAGATATTCGAAAAGTTCCTTGGAGTTGTTGAGGGCGTCTTGGTGCAACAGACGTTTTTCAAGGTAGCGGTCCGCAACCGCCTTGATCAGCTTGATTCCCAATAGGTTTTTTGGACCGATCCCTGGGATCTCGCAAAGCGCTTTTGGAGAAGCTTCAAGCACGCCCTGGAGGGTTTTGAATTGTTTCATGGCGGCCTTTGCAGCATCCTTGCAGTCTTTCCGCGGCATCGCCAGTGTCAGCAGGAGCTCAACAACTTCATAGTCATGAAATCCGGCAAGACCTGAATCAAGAAATTTTTCCCGAAGCCTTTTCCGGTGTCCTTTTCCCTTATCGGGCCGAATATTTTCGTACTCCATCTCGGCCTACACCTCGTCCAGCTCGTGTTTGAGGGCGCGTGTCATCAATCTGTGTACCGCCTTTTTGGGGGATAGATCCTCGTAAAGAATCCGATATACTTCATGGCATATGGGCATTTCCACGCCAAGTTTTCGTGACAGGTTGTAAACCGATTTGGCTGTTTTAACCCCTTCCGCCACCATTCGCATTTCAGAGAGAATTTCATTTAACTTCATCCCCTCCCCTATTTTTTTCCCGACGGTGTAGTTTCTGCTGACATCTCCGGTGCAGGTCAGAACCAGATCGCCGACACCGGCTATTCCGGCAAAAGTCCGCGGGTTGGCACCGAGCTTCAATCCCAGGCGACGAATCTCTGTCAGACCTCTGGTAATGAGGGCTGCCCTCGCATTTAACCCAAGGCCAAGACCTTCTACGACTCCGGAAGCGATGGCAATAACATTTTTTACAGCGCCCCCCAGTTCGACGCCGATCATGTCGTTGTTTGTGTAAACCCTGAAATATGGCGTGGCAAATACATGCTGAACAAGTCCGGCCACGTTCTGATCCTTGGATGCCGCGGCAACGACGGTGGGGATTTTCCCGGCAACTTCCCGTGCAAAACTCGGCCCTGAAAGGACCGCAAAAGAATCTTCCGGCGTGTCGTTAAGAATCTGTCTCAGTACGCCGGACATCGTCAAGTGGGTCTTATTTTCGATCCCTTTAGATGCCGACACAATAATCGTCTCCGGTGAAATATCGCCCTGGATCTTTTTTCCTGTCTCCCGCATAATATGTGACGGCACGACCACCAGCACAAGATCTTTTCCTTTGACAACGCCGGCCAGATCGTTGAAAGGAACTATATTCCTTGAAAGGGAAACGCCGGGAAGAAAAACTTTATTCTCTCTGGAGGATTCGATCTGTTCTTTTACTTCCTTTTCGAACACCCATAAATCTATCTTAAAACCTTTCAGCCCCAGAAGGTTGGCCAAGGCGGTACCCCAGCTCCCGGCACCCACGACACCAATCTTTATTTTATCCACATCTACTTTTACGCTCACTGTTCAGACACCTTTTCATCAACCA
>Ga0209013_10004180_pt1 | contig 12691 bp, 11 predicted proteins | sample Cruoilmetagenom2_FD_187291 | JGI IMG/M metagenome (GOLD analysis project Ga0209013, IMG submission 187291) | Oil polluted marine microbial communities from Coal Oil Point, Santa Barbara, California, USA - Sample 2 (SPAdes) (version 2) | ecosystem: Environmental > Aquatic > Marine > Oil seeps ...
TTGATAGTTAATGGTTAATAGTTAATAGTTAATGGTTAATAGTTATTGGTTAATAGTTAGTTAGGAGAAGAACCATTAACTAATCACGTGAACGAAGTGAACATATTAACACGAGCAAAGAGTATAAAGAATAAACGAGCAGTACCATGAAATACGAAAACATACTGGAAGCCATCGGCAAAACTCCACATCTGAAATTGAACAAACTGTTTCCGGGAGCAGAGAATGTGTGGGTGAAGCTGGAAAGGAACAATCCTGGTGGGAGCATCAAGGACCGGATCGCCCATGCCATGGTGAGGGATGCCGAAGAGCAGGGCCTGTTAAAACCAGGATCAACCATCATCGAGCCTACCTCGGGGAACACCGGGATCGGATTGGCCATGGTTGCAGCAGTCAAAGGGTACAGGATTATCCTTGTAATGCCGGAATCCATGTCGGTGGAACGCAGGAACATCCTGAAGGCATACGGAGCGGAGATTGTACTAACACCCAGAGAGCGCGGCATGAAAGGCTCCATGCAGAAGGCTGAAGAGCTGGCCATTGAGTTAGACAATGTCTGGATCCCCTCCCAGTTTGACAATCCTTCCAACCCTTCCATTCATGAGGTCACTACTGCTCAGGAGATCCTGGACGATTTCCCCGGTGGAGTTGATTACCTGGTCACCGGAGTTGGTACCGGGGGACACATTTCCGGGGTGGCAAAACTCCTGAAACAGAAGATGCCTGGAATTCAGGTGTTTGCTGTGGAGCCTGCCGAATCATCGGTGATCAGCGGAGGGGAGCCGGGTCCTCATGGGATCATGGGCATCGGTGCCGGATTTATCCCCGGTAACCTTGACCAGTCCCTGTTGGATGGTCTGTTACCCGTTGAGAAAACTGCGGCCTTTGACTTTACCAGGAGGGCAGCAAAAGAGGAGGGTTTGTTCGTTGGGATCTCATCAGGGGCCTCACTTGCGGCAGTGGCCCAGTTACTGGAGCGTGTGGATAAAAATTCCACCATTCTTACATTTAATTACGATACCGGAGAAAGATATCTATCAGTGAATGATCTCTTTTAAGAGGTTTTTGTATTTTTAAGCGGAATTAAGCCCCTTTCAATGATGTTGACACCTTTGAAGATTGCCGTTGATTTTGACGGTACCATTGTCGAGCATAGGTATCCTGAGATTGGAAAAGAGATCCTTTTCGCTTTTGACACCCTGAAAGCGCTTCAGAAACAGAAGCACCAGCTCATTTTATGGACCTACCGCTCAGGAAGAGAACTGGATGAAGCTGTAGAGTATTGTCGCGAGAATGGTATCGAATTCTATGCCATCAACAACAGCTATCCCGAGGAGGAGTTTGACGAAGATTTTTCAAGCAGGAAAATTGAGGCCGACATATTTATCGATGACAGGAACATCGGTGGATTACCTAACTGGGGGGAGATGTACCAGATGATCAACCCACATGAAAATCCCAATCTGGAGGATGAACTGAAATCCATATCAGGAAAAAAACGTTCTCTGTTTAAGAGAAAGGCAGGGCGTTAAACCAGCATCCATGAGGAAGATATACCTACTCACCATAACCCTCCTTCTTTTAATTACGGTCTCCTGTGGCCCAAAAAATGGAGTCACTGAAAGAAGCAGTGCAAAAACGCCTAAACCGTCCAGGATCTCGAGTCTGACCGAACCAGACCGGCCACTGACCATCTCCGTGGGAGAGGAGGTGAATGTTCAGCTCTCCACTCCCGATACCATTTCTGTGGATTCGGTCCAGCTTTTCCTGGGGGGGGAGCTAAAGAATACATTTTCATCCAAACCTGGTGAAGTGACAGGGGGAGATCTTGAATTTTCAGTCTCCACAAGTGGTGAAACAACCGGAAAAAAAGGGCTCCGTGTAAGGGTGTTTTTTCCAGGCGGAAATAGTGAGAACCATAGTCAGCAAATCACCCTGCTCTCCGACCTGGTCCCTGTAAATTATAGTTACAGGATTGTGAATGAATATGCACACGACCCTGAAGCCTACACCCAGGGTTTGCAATACGATGATGGATGGCTCTATGAAGGGACCGGCAACTACGGAACTTCTTCCATAAGAAGGGTGGATCTGGAAACCGGTGAAGTGTCTAAGATTCGCGACCTGGATCAATCGCTTTTTGGGGAAGGCATGACTGTTTTCGGGGAAAGGATCTACCAGATAACCTACAAGTCGCAGGTGGGATTCATCTACGATAAATCGACCTTCGAAGAGATCCAGAAGGTCTATTATCAGAATCGGGAAGGGTGGGGACTCACCCACAACGGGGAGGAGTTGATCATGAGTGACGGGACAAATATCATCTATTTTCTGGATCCGGAAATGTTTACCATCAACCGTCAGATTGAGGTATATCATAACGAAGGTCCGGCCCAGAGCCTGAATGAACTGGAATACATCAATGGCAGGATCTGGGCAAATCGCTACTATACCGATGAAATTGTGATTATCGACCCGGAAACCGGGAAGGTTGAAGGGCGAATTAACCTGAAAGGGATCCTCAAGAGATCCGACCGGAAGTCAACCACCGATGTATTGAATGGTATCGCATGGGACGCTGACAGAGAGAGGATCTTTGTTACAGGCAAGTTCTGGCCCAAGCTGTTTGAGATTAAAACAGATGCCCTATAGCCCGACAATCGCTCTATAGCCCGACAATCGCTCTATAGCCCGACAATCGCTCTATAGCCCAGCAGTCGCTCTATAGCCCAACATCGCCCTTTAGACCTGAAAAACTCTTAGATTAAGCCGATAACTCGCCCGAAACCACCCTGATACTGCGGGGAATGACCTTAAAACGCATGGGACCGTGTCCAAGTGACTCTCCATCGGTTTCAATCTGCAAACGCCTGGAGCCATCGATCTGAATCGACTTAGCTATATAGGTTTCCACCTTGGAGTGTGTGACTATGCTGCCATTATAGAGGCGCTTCATGTTGGCCAGCACATTAAGTTTCCCTATTTTCTTTATGAGTGTAATGCTATAAAGACCATCATCGGCAATGGCATGCGGGACCTGGATCATACCACCTCCATTGTATTTTCCGATACCCACATTCAAGGAGAAAACAGTGCGGTCATATATCTTTCCATCGATCTCGATCTCTGCTTTTTGTGCCCTGTATCTGATCAGGCTGTAAAAAATATTGTAAAAGTAGAGAAAGGGACTACTTTTCCCTTTGTCTTTCATACGGTTGGACCGTTCCACCACCCGGGCTCCAAATCCCATACCCGCTATATTAATGAAATAGCGTTTCCACTCCTTTTCATTCTTCCGGTAATTTACCAGACCTGCATCCTGAATAAATGTTTTCTGTTGTTTGATGGTCTGCACGGCCCCTTCATAATCAGCGGGAATGTTGAACATCCGGGCCCAGTCATTCCCGGTTCCAACCGAGATCATGCCAAGCATTACCTCAGTAGTATTGATCCGTTTCTGGGCAAATACTCCGTTAATAACTTCGTTCATGGTCCCATCGCCACCCACCACGATGATTTTAGAATATCCCTCTTTAATCTTGTTCCTGGCGATCACCGAGGCGTGTAACCTGCGGTTGGTGAAATGGGGCTCAAAAAGAATTCCTTGTTTTTTCAGGATCTGATCGATCAGGGGCCAGTCTCTCTCCGTCTTTCCACCACCTGCGGCCCTGTTTACAATGGCTATCCAGTTGGATTTATTCATACTGTTCAATAATGTTGCGATTCAAAGATAAGGTTTTTCTGACTGTTGTCGATGTTTGTCCTATCTTTGACGCATTGGAAGCAAATGCCTTATGAAGTTATTAATGTGAAATGTTGATAAGGTGTTTATAAATGAAAAATCATTGTTTACAATAACAAAATGGGTAAAAATAGTGGGCTATCCGAAAATAGTAAATTTGAATCCATTTTAATCATCCAACAAACATAAACCGAATGGCCGATGGCTAAAGTTATTGCAATAGCGAATCAGAAGGGAGGCGTAGGGAAAACCACCACGGCAATCAACCTGGGTGCAAGCCTGGCTGTGCTCGAAAAGAGAGTATTGATCATTGATGCAGATCCACAGGCCAATGCTACTTCCGGAACCGGATTTGATATAAAAAAGGTAAAGACCAGCATATACGAGTGTCTGATCGAGGATGCCGATCCCAGAAAAATCATTCTTAACAGTGAGATCAGTCATCTGGATCTGATCCCTTCCCATATTGACCTGGTGGGGGCGGAAATTGAGATGCTGAATATGAATGAGCGGGAGTATATGTTGAGAAACGTTATCGGACAGGTGAAGCAGGACTATGAATATGTCCTGATCGATTGCTCGCCGTCTCTCGGGCTGATTACTGTAAACGCATTAACAGCTGCCGATTCGGTGATCCTGCCTGTCCAATGTGAGTATTTTGCACTGGAGGGATTGGGAAAATTACTGAACACCATCAACATCATTCAGAGGGGCCTGAATCCGGATCTGGAGATTGAAGGATTTCTTCTTACCATGTACGATGGCCGGTTGAGGCTTGCCAATCAGGTGGTGGATGAAGTGCGGAAGCATTTCCAGCAAATGGTATTTGAAACCATTATCCAGCGCAACATCAAACTTAGTGAAGCACCCAGTTTTGGGAAGCCGGCGGTACTTTACGATGCAGAATCGAGGGGAGCTGTAAGTTACCTGAATCTGGCCAGGGAGATCCTACAGAAGAATGAGGAGACCCTGTTGAAGCAGGAAGAAAAAATAATGGATTAATTATACATCTTGATGGCAAAAAAGAACGTATTGGGAAGAGGATTGGGGGCATTGATCGATGTTTCGGATGATCAACAGGAGAGGCAACTGCTCCATTCACCATCGGCAGTCAGTGAGATTCCCTTAAAGAATATTTCTATGAATCCTTTCCAGCCCCGTACCTCCTTTGATGAAGAGGCACTCAATGAGCTGGTGATGTCGGTGATGGAGCATGGGATCATACAACCCATCACCGTTCGCAGGGCTGCCGACAATAGTTACCAGCTAATCACCGGAGAGCGGCGTCTGAGGGCTGCCCAGAAAGCAGGTCTAAAACGGATTCCTGCGTATGTGCGTGAAGCGGGAGATGAAAACATGCTGGAACTGGCACTGGTGGAGAATATTCAGCGGGAAGACCTGGATGCCATCGAAGTAGCCATATCATACCAACGGCTTATCGAAGAGTTCAGTCTGACCCAGGAGGGCCTGGGCGACAGGGTGGGTAAGAAACGTGCAACCATTGCCAACTACCTGAGGTTACTGAACCTGCCTGTTGAGGTACAGACGGCTATCCGTGAAAAGAAGATATCCATGGGGCATGCAAGGGCTTTGGCGGGTATTGAGGATAGAGCATTTCAACTAAAAGTATTCACCAGGATCCTTTCCGATGATCTTTCCGTGAGAAAGGTGGAGAGCCTGGCTCAAAAGGCCAAGAAAGAGGAGGGAACTGAACCTATTACTCGTGATGATCCGCGGTCAGATTACGAAGATCTCAGAGAGCATCTTTCCCACTATTTTGGAGCCACAATCGAGTTTAAAAGAAGCAATAAAGGGACTGGTCACATCGTTATTCCTTTTAAATCGGACGAGGACTTGCAACGTATTGTGAGTATACTCGATAAACCGGGTAAATGAACAGGATCTATCTAACGGTTCTTCTTACTTCAATCCTAACGTCTCCGGCATTTAGTCAGGAAACCGATTCGGTTGCACAATACAGGAACTTTGAAACAGATTCGCTTTCGCCTTACAGGAGCTTTGAAACAGACAGTATGTTCCGCGACAACGACCTCCGTTATGCCGATACGCTTGTAGTGGAACAACCCGATTTCAGCCACTCCTCTTCAAAGGCCATGATGTATGCTCTGGTCCTTCCCGGACTCGGTCAGGCCTACAATAAAAAATATTTTAAAATACCCATAGTCTGGGCTGCAATGGGAGCAGTGGGCTATGCCATTGTATACAATACAAAGAATTACCAGCAAGCGACCATCAATTATGCCCTTGAACCCGACGACACCAATGAACGATATCTCCAATTCTGGAGAAGGAACATGGAGCTCAGCTATATTGGATTGATTGCCGTATATGCACTTCAGGTGTTGGACGCCTATGTGGATGCCCAGCTCTACAACTGGGATGTGAATGAGGACCTTTCATTGCGTGTTGCCCCATCACTGCAACCCCTTATGGCACCTACCAGCATGACCGGTCACTCCGTCGGACTTACCTGCAGTTTTAATTTTAAAGGAAGATGAACAGCCATACCAACCGAATCGCATTAACCCTTTTTACAGGAATGTGGATGATGTTTCTGCCAATGCACATAAAGGCTCAGGAAACCAACTCCACAAAGGAGTTCAATGCCATCGAGGAACCTTTAACCATGGATACTCTGGTCTCCATGGATACCTTTACCATGGAGGGTGAAGTGGAGCTGAAGACTGCAGAGAACCTGGACAGCCTGCTTAACCTCTGGTATGTGAACCAGTCATTGGAAACAGCGGTGGATGATTACAATCCCGATGCAGATACCCTCATTCCTGATTTCTCCGATTCGGTCTATCTGCAACGGCTTTCCGAAATCCCTTCAGTGGTGGTTCTTACCTACAACCGCATTGTAAAGAACTATATTAATGTCTATACCCGAAAGCGGCGTGAACAGGTGAGGGTCATGCTTGGACTATCGGACTACTACTTCCCTATCTTCGAGGAGATCTTCGATCTCTACGGGATTCCCTATGAAATGAAATACCTTGCCATCATCGAGTCTGCTCTCAATCCCAGGGCAGTATCCCGGGCCAGTGCAGTGGGTACCTGGCAATTTATGTACAGTACTGGTAAACAGTACGGACTCACCATTAACTCCCTGGTGGATGAAAGGCGCGATCCTGTAGCTGCCACCCATGCTGCGGCCAAATTCCTGGTAGATCTTTATAGAATATACCACGACTGGACCCTGGCCCTGGCGGCATACAATTGTGGGCCTGGTAATGTAAATAAAGCCATTCGCAGGTCGGGCGGCAAGCGCGATTTCTGGGAAATTTATTACTATTTGCCCAGAGAGACCCGTGGATATGTCCCTGCATTCATTGCTGCTACCTATGCCATGAACTACCATGCCGATCACCTGATCACCAAGGCACCGTTGCAACTGCCCAGGCATACCGATACCATCATGGTGCATGAACCGGTACACCTGAAACAGATAGCCGGGGTGCTGGGGATCCCAATTGCACAGCTACGGGATATGAATCCCCAGTACAGGCAGGAGATTGTACCGGCAACTGCAAAACATGGATACGCGGTTAAAATTCCCATGGAGCAGTCAGCTGCATTTATCGATCTGCAGGATAGCATTTTTGCTTATAAGGATTCACTGTTTTTTGATAAGGGCAAGCTGGTGGCATCACCACACCGCTACTCCTCTTCCTATCGGGTCGACCTCCCTTCTGATAAATATGATAAGCTCTATTATACAGTCCGGTCAGGTGATAATGTGGGGTATATTGCAGACTGGTATGATGTGAGGGCATCTGATCTCAGGTACTGGAACAACATCAGCCGGAACATGATCCGGACAGGTCAGGAATTGTTGATCTATAAGGCCAAAGGAAAATCGGCCCGCTACAAGGATTTGAATAACATGAGCTTCACAGCGAAACAGCAATTTGCAGGCAGGACAGTTTCTAATTCGGTTTCCTCCACATCGGCTACAACCAAACAGCCCCCGGTGGAAAATGGATCGGGAGAGTACATTACCTATACGGTAAGAGAGGGAGACACTTTGTGGGAGATCGCAAGGAAGTACCCGGGAACATCAGAAACTGATATCGCCAGATTGAACAGTATTTCCAACTCTTCGAGAATATCACCCGGACAGGTGATCAGGATCAAGCGGAAGGGATAACCAGGCATTTGTAAATCTCCGGTTGAAATGTATATTTGTGTATGAAGCCAATCCGGATCTTCATTTTCTTTGCAACTGTATTGCTGCTGATCGCCATCATAGCTCTCCTGATGCCCGAACAGGGCATTGTTATCTCCCGAGATTATCGGCTCCATTTTATTAACTTATATGAAATATCCCGCGAGGATACGTTGGATAAGGCTGAGAATGTGAAACGACTCCTGGCCGAATCCTTTGTCACCGATGATCCGGAAGTGGACCCTGTGGTTGATCTTTTTATGCCAGCGGAAATTGTGAGCACGCCCTCAGAACCTGTAATTACCCCGGCAAACAAGGACAGTCTTCAGAAATCGGTTTACAGGATTCAATTTGCCAAAGGAGGATCGAATTTATTAAACCCCTTTTTCCATAATCTGGATGATCAGAAAGCCGGGATTTCCATGCGGACCAGGATCCTCCATTTTGGTGATTCACAGTTAGAGAATGACCGGATGACTGCATTGATAAGGTACCGGCTTCAAAAACATTTCGGGGGGACAGGAACAGGACTGGTTCAGGCCATTCCACTCTATTGGGGTAGCATGGCCTATAAGCAGGACCAGCAGGGAGAGTGGTTGCGGTACACCTATTTTGGAAAACGAGACTCTACTATCGAACATAACTCCTTTGGAGTAATGGGTGCGTTTACATCGGTTCCCCTGGCCATGGACGGGGAGTGGCCCATGCTTCACTATCAGTTCAACATTTCCCGCCGCAGTGGCCGGTGTGATCGCATCAAGATCTTTCTGCACTCTTATGTGGACAGTGCCTCGGTGGTGTTTCAGGTTAACGACACCATCGCTGATACCCTGAAGTATATTTCAGATGGATTCAGTGTGGTGGATTACAGGCACATTGGTATAGTGAAAGATCTGAAGATATACATGGATTTGCCGGAGGGAGGAAGGATCTATGGGATCTCCTTTGAATCATACGCGGGATTGCAGATGGATAACATTGCCATGCGTGGAGAAGCAGGGCTTATTTTTTCAAGGATGAACCGGGAGCAACAACAAACCATGTTTGACCAGCTGTCGCCCGGCCTGATCCTGTTGCAATTCGGGGGGAACGTAGTACCCTATATGAATCCCGGATACTACCAGCGGGCATTTAAAAGAGAGCTACAGTTTTACAAAGAGATATGTCCGGGTGTTCCCATCATTGTGATCGGACCTGCGGATATGTCTTACCGGGAGAAAGGGGTATTTCATACCTATCCTGGTCTGGAATCCATCAGAGATGCGTTGAAATTTGCAACGCTTGAAAGCGGATTTGCTTTCTGGGATCTCTATGAGGCTATGGGAGGAAGAAACTCAATGCCCTCCTATGTGCATGCCGATCCGCCCCTTGCACGCACCGACTATATACATTTCACCAACTTGGGAATCAACCTGATGGGAGAGATGTTCTACAATTCATTGATGCTGGAATACAACAATTATACAAACCAACGCAGATCAAATTGAGTCAGATCCTGGTCGACATATTCCTCTTTAACCCGGAGAAGCCACTGATCTTTACCAGGTTCTTCTTCTGGGGCTTCTATTTTGTAGTGCTGCTCATCTACTCCGGTATATACAAGCAGCGGGCCGTAAGAAATGCATTCCTTTTTGCGGTTAGTATTTTTTTCTATTGGAAGACCTCAGGACTCTTCTTCCTGATCCTGATCTTCTCCACAGCATCCGATTTTTACCTGGGTAACCTGATCCACTCTTCCAAAAAGAGAGGATGGAAAAAATTCGGGGTGATCATGAGTATCTTTGTCAACCTCTTCATGCTCTCCTATTTCAAGTACACTTATCTCTTTGTGGATACAGTCAATTCACTCTTTCTCCTGGATATTGAGGTGGTCAATCATTTAGCACTCTGGTCAAACCGCCTCACAGGTACCCATTTCGATGTCTCCATGATCCTGCTTCCGGTGGGTATCTCATTCTATACTTTCCAGACCATCTCCTACACGGTGGATGTATACCGGGGGAAGGTCGATCCCGTAAAACACATACTCGATTTTGGGTTCTATGTCTCTTTCTTCCCCCAGCTGGTGGCCGGTCCCATCGTGCGGGCTTCCGAGTTCATCCCCCAGCTCTATAAACGATACAGCCTCTCGTACCAGGAATTTGGGTTTGCCCTCTTCCTTATCCTGAAGGGACTATTTAAGAAGTTGTTTATCGGGGATTACATTGCGCTTAACCTGGTCGACCGTGTATTTGCCAACCCCACAGGCTACTCCGGATTTGAAAACCTCACAGCCCTCTTTGGGTACTCTTTGCAGGTGTATGTGGATTTTTCGGGGTACACCGACATAGCCATCGGAGTGGCACTTTTGCTGGGATTCCGGCTCCCCAAGAATTTCAATTCACCTTATAAGGCCACCAACGTGGGGAATTTCTGGAAGCGTTGGCACATCTCCCTTTCCAGCTGGCTGAAGGATTACCTCTATATACCTCTGGGAGGGAACCGTAAGGGGAGGATCATGACCGATGTGAATTTGATGATCACCATGTTGCTGGGTGGATTGTGGCACGGCGCAAGCTGGCAGTTCCTGGTCTGGGGCGGACTGAACGGAGTGGGACTGGTGGTCTACAAGCTCTGGAAAAGGATTTCACCTTATGAGAAGAGCAAACACTGGGCCGTGAGGTTCTGGAAGATCTTCAACACCTTCCTCTTTATCACCTTTACCCGCATCTGGTTCCGGTCCGAATCCATGGACAAGGCCAACCAATTGATACACCAGGTTGTGCATGAGTTCCATGCTTCGATTATTCCCGAGGTGTTCTGGAGTTACCGACTGGTATTCGGGGTCATGGCCCTGGGCTATTTCACACACTGGGTACCCGAACGGTGGAAACAGAACCTGCTCAATGGATTCATACGATCTCCCCTCTGGGCAAAGGTGATCATTACAGTCCTGGTCATCTTTACCATTTACCAGTCCTGGTCATCCGATCTGCAGCCCTTTATCTACTTCCAATTTTAATTATCTTTAGAGAGCCATTAGAAACAGCCCTATGCGTTTACGACCCAGGAACTGTCCCTTTAGATCCAATCCCCTTACCTCCCTGGCCATCCTGACCATTGTGGTCTTTTACATGTTTACCAACTTTCTGCATCACAGCTGGACACGAGACGGTCCCGGAGAGAGGGGTGTGATACACTGGGATGTGATCTCGTATTACAGTTACCTGCCGGCCACTTTTATATATGGCGATGTAAGCCTGGGATTCCTGGATAATCCTCCCGAAGGATTTGTGAATGACGATAAGTTCTGGTCCTCCACCATTGAAAATGGTAATAAACTGATTATCACATCAATGGGTTTGTCAGTGCTCTACGCACCTTTCTTTTTCACGGCCCATGTGCTGGCACCCATATTTGGGCAAGCCACCCATGGATTTAGTTCTATATATCAGTTTTTTCTGGTCATCAGTGCCCTGGTGTATGTGACGTTCGGCTTTGTGATCCTGAAGAATATCCTTTCCAGGTATTTCAAGCCATTGACTACTGCCATTACACTGATTGCCATCGCCTTCGGAACCAATCTGCTATATTATACTACTTTCGAAGCAGCCATGGCCCACTCCTATGGTTTCTTCCTGATTGTGCTTTTTCTTTATCAGGTGATCCGGTGGTATCAGAAGCCTGATCTCCTGCGAACCATTCTCACCGGGGCCGTTTTCGGGTTCATTGCCCTGGTAAGACCCACCAATATCCTGGTTATTTTTATCCTGCTCCTGTGGGATGTAAAATCATGGAGAGGGTTGACGGACAGGATCCTCTTTTTTGTAAAGAAGTTTCATCTTGTACTGCTCATGTTGGCTGCATTTATTGTGGTCTGGATCCCCCAGTTCCTCTACTGGAAGTCCATTACGGGACATTTTCTATATTTCTCCTATGCTGCAGAGGGGGCTTCATTCTACTGGGCACATCCACACATCCTCAGGGGTTTGTTGGGTTTCAAAAAGGGATGGTTTATATATACACCTATGATGTTACTGGCTGTGGCTGGCATCCCTCTGCTTAGAAAACGAATACCCGGGCTATTCCTTCCCATATTGCTACTCCTGCTTTCTGCCATTTATGTTCAGAGTTCCTGGTGGTCCTGGTGGTTTGGCGGGGGATTTGGTTTAAGGGCCTACATCGATATTTATGGTTTGTTGGCCATACCACTGGCAGTGGTGGTGGAACGAATGGTGGAACTGCGAAAGAAAATCTTCAGATATCCGGCGCTATCAATTATCGGTTTATTGTTGGTGTTTCAGCTCATAAATACCCACCAGTACAGGCGCAACATCATTCACTATGTGGGAATGAACAAACACACGTACAAAAATGCTTTTCTTCGATTTGACTATCCTTATGATCACTGGACATCCCTCACCATGCCCGACTATGAGCTGGCCCGAAAAGGGATCTACGTCTTTTACTATACAGGGGACCAATACAAGAAGCTGACAGAGATGGAGCGGTCCGAAGCCCTGGAATCGGTAAGGGGTATGGTGAATGAAGATAAGAGGCTGGTGAAAGAGATCAAATGGTATGCAGGGCGGGAAGAGATGGATCGGGAACAGGCCATGTCTGAAGTGATTGAAAGAATGTATCTTAGTATGACCAAACAATAACATTGTATTATTTCATTAGTACTTAAACTGCCATGAAAAACCCACTTATGAGTATTTAACAACAGAAGTGAGGAAAAAGAGTAATATCCTGAAGATCTATTTCTGGAACCGCGGAAC
>Ga0209013_10004181_pt1 | contig 12690 bp, 11 predicted proteins | sample Cruoilmetagenom2_FD_187291 | JGI IMG/M metagenome (GOLD analysis project Ga0209013, IMG submission 187291) | Oil polluted marine microbial communities from Coal Oil Point, Santa Barbara, California, USA - Sample 2 (SPAdes) (version 2) | ecosystem: Environmental > Aquatic > Marine > Oil seeps ...
CATCACACGATTGCGAAACTCGACCGCGGTGCCGTGCGCGTTGCCCACAAACTCGACGGCGAATGGGTCGTGAACGAGTGGGTGAAGCGCGCCATCTCGCTCTACTTCCGGATCACTGAGGTGGAGACGTTCGGGACTGGCCCGTTTGAGTATCACGACAAGATCCCCACTAAAACCGGACTCAAGGCGGCAGGCGTCCGCGTCGTGCCGCCGGGGGTGATCAGGTATGGAGCATTCTGTGAGCCTGGCGTTGTGGTGATGCCCGGCTACGTGAACATCGGCGCCCATGTTGGTGCGGGCACGATGGTCGATACGTGGGCGACTGTCGGGTCGTGCGCACAGGTCGGGAAGAACGTCCATCTCAGCGGAGGGGTTGGGATCGGCGGTGTCTTGGAGCCGCCCGGAGCCAGGCCGGTCATCATCGAGGACGGTGCATTCATCGGTAGTCGCAGCATCGTGGTGGAGGGAGCGGTCATTGAGGAGGGCGCTGTGCTTGGAGCCAACACAACGATCACCGCTTCGACCCCCATCATTGATGTGACGGGACCTGAGCCGATCGAAACCAGGGGACGAGTACCTGCAAACGCGGTCGTCGTTCCCGGCACGAGGCCGAAGGTCTTCCCAGCTGGGTCGTATGACCTGCAGTGTGCGCTCATCATTGGGAGGCGGACAGAATCAACAGATAAGAAGACATCTCTCAACGATGCCCTTCGAACCTTCGAGGTACAGGTATGAGCCTGCGAGACGCAGGTGGAACGTTGCTCGACACCCTCATCGAAATCGTGGATATCCCCTCCGTGACCGGCGACGAGGAGTCCCTGTGCTCGTGGCTCGAAGAACGATACGTGAACCAGTATCCGACACACCGAATAGGTAAGTCGCTCATCGTGGGCGCTCGGCCGAGAGCGGCGGCATTCGCCGTTCTCTATGGCCACACAGACACCGTGCCAATACAAGGAGAGTGGCGAGCGAGGGTGGAGGGTGATCGGCTCGTCGGTCTCGGAGCATCAGACATGAAGGCCGGCGTTGCCGTGATGATCGAGCTTTTGGACCGTCATGTTGCTGAGGGCGACCTCGTCTGTGTCTTCTATGACGAAGAGGAAGGACCAGCAGCGAACAACGGACTCGAGGCGGTCCTGGATGCGGCAACCTGGCTCACCGAGGCCGAGATTTCGATCGTACTTGAGCCGACGAACCTCGATCTGGAACTGGGCTGCAACGGTGCGCTCAACGCAAACGTGATCTTCCGCGGCTCAACAGCTCACTCGGCACGCCCGTGGCTGGGAGAGAACGCCATCACAAAGGCGGGGGAGTGGCTTGCTTCGATGCATGCCAGGGAGCCAGAGATCGTTGACATCGGCGGCCTTGAGTACCGAGAAGTGTTCTCTGTGACGAAAGCAGCGGGAGGCATCGCAAACAACATCATCCCCGGCGAATTCGTAGTGAACCTCAATCATCGGTTTCCACCGGTGTACACGATCGAAGAAGCCGAGGAGCGGTTGAGGAACGTGACCCGTGCTGCAGATGAAGTGATCATCACAGACCGTGCCCCTTCGGGGGGTATCGACCTCGATAGCCCCGCTGTGCAGAGGCTCGATGCACTCATCGGGAGGGGTCGCATAGCCAAACAGGGCTGGACAGATGTTGCACGGCTGACGTCGAGAGGCGCTGTTGCGGTCAACTACGGGCCGGGAGAGGTCGCCCAGGCACATCAGGTCAACGAGTCCGTCCCGACTGCAAACATGGACATCGTGTATTCCGTTCTCATGGAATTCCTCACAGACTTCTAGCCCTCCCGGCGGAGCATTGGCTGGTGATTGCATCCTGGGCGAGGTGGCGCGTGCTCGACGCTCGCAATGATTGGAAGTCAGCTCGGGTGACCGCGGTATTGTTCGTTTGCTGCGCTTTGTGGCTACGTGCACGAGCGTCTCGTCGCTGCACGAACGAGAAAGGACTCACTTGATGGCTGAAGATCCGGCACCGCTCCACAGATCTCGTCGTCGCTTCAACATTCGAGTTGTGGCTGTCCAATTCGCGATGGATTTTGTACTGATCGCTCTCGTCCTTTCTTTCATGCCCGGGTTCCGAAACAACCTTGTTCCATCGTTTGGATCCATAGCGATTCTGGCCATTCTGTTCGGGCTGCTCAATGCATTCGTCAGACCAGCACTTGACCTATTGCTCATGCCGTTTGTGGTGCAGACCTACGGATTCGTCGTGGTGATCGTCGATGTTGTTGTATTCGGCTTGATGGTTCTGATCGCTGGTTCACTCACCGCCAGTTCTGTTTGGCAGGTAGTTGTTGGAGGCATTCTGCTTGGTGTGCTTCGTTTGATCGGGATCGGATTCCTCGGTCTGACGCCTCCGATCGGCCCTGGACAAGGTGGGCTCTATCACCCGAGGACGAAGGCGGGCCTTGTGCGCTTCAGCACAACGGCAAAGGAACGGCTTCGATTGCTGCGTGTGAGCGAGATGCTCCAGATCCACGGTATCGACGCACTGTTCGACGGCGACGGGTCGATCGCACGGTTCAGGAGGCGGATCCAAACTTGGTTATGGCAGCCTGACGTACCGCTTGTTCGCGTGACGCCCCCAGTTCGCTTCCGGCTTCTTCTTCAGGACCTTGGACCCACGTACGTCAAGATCGGTCAGATCATCTCGAGTCGAGCTCGGACACTGCCCGCTGAATGGCAGGAGGAGTTGGAGAAGCTGCAAAGCGATGTGGCTGTGTTCCCGTACGAGCAGGCGCGTGAACGAATAGTCGCCGAACTCGGATCGCCACCAGAGGAGCTGTACGCAGAGTTCGACCCGGTGCCCCTAGCAGCGGCTTCTCTAGCCCAGGTGCACCGCGCAGTATTGCACGGCGGGCGCGACGTTGCCGTGAAGATCCAGCGCCCGGACATCCATGCTCAACTGCGCTCCGACGTCCGCATACTCGTCCGGATGTCCCAGGCCATGGAGCGCCGGACTCGTTGGGCAGAGGACATGGATCTTGCAGGGATTGTGCTCGAGTTCGGCACCACCCTGCTGCGAGAGCTCGACTACAAGATAGAGGCCTACAACGCTCGTCGTTTGACCCGTGTTCTCGAGCCAATCGAAGGAATACGAGTTCCTGAGGTCGTCTATGAATTGTCATCGTCTGGCGTTCTCACCCTGGAGTTCATTCCGGGTGTCAAGTCAACCGACACCGATGCTATCGACGCCGTCGGACTCGATAGAGATGTTCTCGCCGACCGAGTAGTGCGCGCCGCAGTCAAGATGCTGATGATTGATGGATTCTTCCATGCCGATCCCCACCCTGGCAACGTATTCGTAGACCTCGATACCGGGGACATGGTCATGCTTGACACAGGCATGGTGGGTGAACTCACCTTCCAGCAGCGCATCAAGTTGGGAAGCCTGTTGTTGACCGTGCAGAACGGCGATGTCCGCGGTCTTGCACAGACCTTGAAGTCACTCTCAACACCGTATCGTGAAACTGATGACCTGAGGTACTACCAGGATTTTGAGCGCAAGCTGACGCCATATCTCGACCCGCCTCCGGGACACAGAGTGGACGTCATGGCAAAGGTCCTGCCGCTGGGTCTCGACATCCTGCAACAGGGCGGATACCGATTCGACTCCCAACTCACGTTGGCGATGAAGTCGATGGCTCAGGCGGAGGCTATCACCGTAGCCCTGGTCCCGGAATGGAGCGGATCCGAATTTATGGAACGGGCTTTTGACGCCTTGAAACAGCAGGTTCCCGATGCACTCACAACCGACTTCGTCAAGGATGCGGTGGTACGACAGGCCAGTTTCGCCGTCAGGGAAGCCGTTGAACAGATGCCTTCGCTCCAAGAAGGACTGCTCAGGTGGCTGACGAACCTCAAGAAGGGTGGATTCAAGGTTGAACTTGACACCAGCGACATCGACCGACACGTCCACGCATTGCGGGGAATCGCGATGATGTTCACCCTCGGGATTCTCATCGCTGGCCTGCTGATCGGTTCGGCCCTCGCAGCGGGGATAGGTGGGCTCGAAGGCAGTGCTCTCGAACCGGTGACAGAATTGGCCGCCAGCATCTTCGCCATTGCCGGTGCAGTCGGGATGATTACAGTGATAGTTCTGGCGTGGAGGCTATTCCGGCTCAGCCGTCCGAAACGCAGAGATCCCCTCGACCGAATTTGACTCCGGGTCTCGGAGTGCCACAAGGCGCACCGATCTTAGGTGACGTTCACCCGTGCTCTTCGACGTCGGGGGCATCGGAATCCGCCTGACTCTGACTGTCCTGCTCTGTTTCGCGGCGTTCGGAGATGTCATCTCCGAATTCTGAGAAGGTCGTCCCGAGCGCATCGAAGAACATACCGGCCGTCCGACGCGTCTCCTCCTTGATCTCAGGGTCGCTCAACGTGTCACCAACAGCACCGAAGGCCTGCTTGATGCTCTCACCAAGGGTTCGCAGCGCGTCCTTCACATCGTTCTCAGAGGGCACCGCTGAATCCTGCGAGTCATCATGCACTTGGTAATGGTGTTTGAACGTCGACCCAAGCCTCTTGAACTGTTCACCGACCTCATTCCAAGCTTCGTCTGACTGACTCATTGTGTTTCCTTGGTCGATGGGCATGTGTTGAGCCAGCGTAGCCCGAGCACTGGATGAGGGGAGAAGTGATCGACTCAGTGCCCTCGACCGTTCTCCTACAGTGCCCCTTCATATTTGCCTGGGTCTGGCTCGTCGTAGTCGTACAGCGGTTCGACGCTGAGGCGGGGGAGGAAGATCGCCACCAGGGGGCCAACGCCGAAGGCAAAGACAACGGTGCCTGCACCGACGGTGCCGCCCATGAACCAGCCGATGATCAGGACAGTGACCTCGATTCCGATCCGGGCGATACCGATATTGATACCTCGTCTCGCCAGTCCCGTCATCAGTCCATCCCTTGGACCGGGCCCAAGTCCGGCTCCGATGTAGAGACCGGATCCGAAGGCGATGATGGCGGTGCCGCCGAGCATCAGTACCCATCGCAGCCACAGGGCTTCGATGGATTCGGGCAGCAGCCACAGAGAGGTATCGACGACGATGCCGATCAGGATCACGTTGAGGATCGTTCCGATACCGATCCGTTCCTTGAGGGGGATCCAGAGCAGCAGCACAACAATGCCAGTCAGAATTCCGACAGTTCCTATCGGTATGCCTGTGTTTCGCGAGATGCCCTGATGCATGACTTCCCAAGGCGAAAGACCAAGATTTGCGATCACCATCAATGCGATTCCGATACCGAACAAGATCAGCCCAACTATGAGTCGTGGGACCCTCCTGCTGATCTCTGAGCGTGACGGTGTCGGGAGCATCTCGCAACGGTAACGATGGCCCGCACTCAGGCATGCACCGATCCCAGCCAACGGTGAGCGAAGGTCGCACGCGACGCGTGTTACCCGGCATCTGGCTTGTACCATCGCGCCATGCCTGTGGAAATTGACATTGCAAAGGTCGCGAAGCTTGCAACGCTCGCGCTCACGGACGACGAACTCGCCACGTATGGCGAGCAGTTGGGAGACATTCTTGAACACGCCGAACGTGTGCAGGCTCTCCCCACAGAAGGGGTACTTCCGACTTCGCACCCTCTTGAGATGGTCAACGCCTTCAGGGAGGACGTTGTGGGTGAATGCCTCGACCCCGAATCCTTCCTCTCACAGGCACCTGACGCCGTAGAAGGACAGTTCCGCGTGCCAAGGATTCTCGGCTGATGGCTGATCTCGCAGATCTCACAATCGCGCAGGCGGGTGCAGGTCTCCGCGCCGGAGATTTCACGTCTGTTGACCTCCTCGATGCGGTGACCCAGCGTGCGTCGGCAACAGAGGCCCATCTGCACGCCTATCTCACCCTTGACCATGAAGGTGCCCGCGCAGCTGCATTGGCGGCCGATGCGGCGTTCTCCAAGGCGCAGGACAAAGGTCCGCTTCAGGGAATCCCGATTGCACTCAAGGACAACATGTGCACCATGGGAATCGAAACGACCGCATCCTCCAAGATTCTCGCCGGCTGGATCCCTCCATACGATGCGACTGTTGTCGCTCGCCTGAAAGAGGCTGGTGCGGTGATCACCGGGAAGACGAACCTCGACGAGTTCGCCATGGGCTCATCAACTGAGAACTCGGCATACGGCACCACCAGGAACCCGTGGAACACCGACAAAGTACCCGGGGGGTCATCTGGTGGTTCAGCAGCGGTTGCCGCGGCAGGATCCGCATTCGGCTCCTTCGGTTCTGACACCGGAGGATCCATACGACAGCCAGCAGCGCTCACCGGCCTCGTTGGAATGAAGCCGACATATGGAATTGTCTCCCGATACGGGTTGATCGCGTTCGCGTCATCTCTTGACCAGATCGGTCCGTTCTCGCGCACGGTCGAAGACTCAGTGTCCCTGTTGGAGGCTGTTTCAGGTTTTGATCCGCATGACGCGACAAGCATCAACGCCCGTGTTCCGAACTTCGGAGGGTCCCTCAACAAAGGCGTTGCCGGCATGAAGATCGGTGTCGTGACCGAACTCATGGGCGAAGGCATCGATTCCCAGGTCATCGCCGCAACCCGTGCCATGGCAGACAAGCTTCAGGGAGCAGGTGCTGAGATCGTCGAGGTGTCTCTGCCATCGACTGAGTTTGCGTTGTCCGCGTACTATCTCATTGCGCCAGCGGAGTGCTCATCGAACCTGGCGAGGTTCGATGGTGTCAGATACGGACATCGCTCGGACATTGAAGGCACAACTGAAGAGATGATGGCCAAGTCGAGAGCTGAAGGATTCGGTCCCGAGGTCGTACGCAGAATCCTCCTTGGTACCTATGCGCTGTCAGCGGGCTACTACGACGCCTTTTACGGACAAGCGCAGAAGGTACGGACACTCGTACGCAACGAGTTCTCCTCTGCCTACGAAGAGGTCGATGCGCTCATTTCTCCGACGACACCCACGACGGCGTTCGACATCGGCGAGAGATCTGCCGATCCGATCGCTATGTACTACTCGGACCTGTGCACGATCCCATCGAACCTCGCCGGCGACCCCGCGATCTCCGTTCCTGTCGGCCTTGACGACTCGGGAATGCCGATCGGTTTTCAGGTCATGGCCCCAGCCCTGGGCGAGGAAGTCATGTATCGAGTGGCTGCCGAAGTGGAACGACTTGCGGACTTCACGGAACGAGCTGGCCTTGCGACGTCCGAGGTGGTGTTGCCATGACGGACTGGGAAGCTGTGATCGGCATTGAAACACACGTTGAGCTATCGACAAAGTCCAAGATGTTTTGTTCATGCCCTGCAGATGTCGAGGGTGTGCCCAACACGAAGTGCTGTCCCGTCTGTTTGGCGTTGCCCGGCGCGCTACCGGTGCCGAATGAGAAGGCGATCGAGGGCATTGTCAAGATCGGTCTTGCGCTCGATTCGACAATCAACGCATCCTCGCTGTTCTATCGGAAGAACTACTTCTATCCAGACCTTCCGAAGAACTATCAGATCAGCCAGTACACGTTCCCGGTGTGTGAGCATGGCAAGCTCGAAGTCGACGTCAACGGCACTCCCAAGACCATTGGTATCACACGGGTGCACATGGAAGAAGACACGGGTAAGAGCACACACGTGGGCGATGGCGATGGTCGAATCCACGCTGCTGACTACACGCTATTGGACTTCAATCGTGCAGGGGTGCCCCTCGTCGAGGTGGTGACCGAACCGGACATTCGGAGTTCCGAGGAGGCTCGTGCGTACGGCGCCGAGCTGCAGCGTATCGTGCTTGCGTTGGGTGTGTCGGACGCCAAACTTGAAGCTGGTTCGATGCGGTTCGATGTCAACGTGTCCGTCAGACCCGTTGGCAGGGAGGAGTTTGGAACCCGGACGGAGACGAAGAACGTAAACTCGCTTCGCTCCATGCAGAGAACGATCGATTTCGAGATTGACCGACAGATCAAGGTTCTTGAGGCCGGTGGCACGATCCACCAGGAGACCAGGCACTGGAACGAGGACACCGGTGTAACGACGTCAATGCGGACGAAGGAGGAATCGGAGGACTACCGATACTTCCAGGATCCAGACCTCCTGCCTCTCGAGGTGACTGATGAGTGGCAGGATGAGATCAGAGAGACGATCCCAGAGCTGCCGGCGATACGCCGGGCAAGGTACGTTGCCGCAGGCACCGACGCTGTTACCGCTGGTGTACTTGTGGATGCCGAGGGTCTTGGTGTCCTGTTCGACGAAGCCGTCGCTACTGGGGCCTCCGGACGATCTGTCGGCATCTGGCTCACTGGCGAAGTGGTTGCCTACTCCCGGCGCAACGAGGTGCAGGTGTCTGAGACACCGCTCACTGCGGCGCACCTGGTGGAGCTGACAGCCATGGTTGATGATGGAATGCTGTCTTCCTCAGCCGCAAAGGACGTTCTTGTTGCGGTACTCGATGGTGAAGGGACACCGGGGGAGATCGCCGAGACGAAGGATCTCATTCAGGTGTCTGACACGGGAGCGATTGAGGAAGCGATCGAATCTGTGGTTTCTGAGAACATGGACGCCGTGGAGAAGATCCGGTCTGGGGACATGAAGCCGTTTGGTTTCCTAGTGGGACAGGTGATGCGCCAGATGGGCGGCAAGGCGGATCCGAAGGTTGTTCAACAGGTGCTCCGAGACCGAGTCTCGCGCTGAGCGTCGCTGACCTGTACTGCTCGCGATTCTCCTAACTTTCCCAGGTGAGCTTCATCTTCGACGTCTTGGCGGACGGGATCCGATATTTGATCGATTTCGGGCCAGATCTGCGCGACATCATCATTCTCACGCTCCTCGTGACGCTCTCAGCCACGGCTATTGGGGCTTTGATCGGCATACCTGTGGGTGTATGGCTCGGTCAGGCGCGGTTCTCAGGTCGAGGGTTCATTGTGATGTTGGTCAATATCGGCATGGGCTTCCCTCCTGTGCTCGCTGGCCTGTTCGTGCTGCTGTTGCTGTGGGGGCAGGGCCCGTTCGGTGGGCTCGAACTGTTGTTCACTCCCACGGCAATGGTGATTGTCCAGAGCATCCTTGCGCTGCCGATCGTCATCGGAGTCTCTCTCGGCGCGGTTGGTGGTTTGGCGCCAGCAGCGATGGAGCAGCTCAGGGCACTTCACCTTCCGTTCTTCGGGACTCTCCGAATTCTCACCAGGGAGGCGAGGGTTGGCGTGCTTGCAGCGGTCGCCGCTGCGTTTGGCCGTGTTATCGCTGAGGTTGGTGCCGTGCTCATAGTCGGCGGCAATATCGCCGGGGAAACTCGGGTGCTCACCACAGCAATCGTGCAGGAGACCCGTCAGGCTCGGTTCGGCGCAGCCATTGCGCTTGGAATCGTTCTGCTTCTTCTCTCTGGCGTCGTAAATGGCGGAATCACCTGGCTCCAAACCCGGGGGAGCGGCAATGTCTGACGGCTTCGCATTCGAGGATCTCACATTCCCATCTGATGGCAGCGTCCTCAATGGCATCACACTGACGGTTGGTGCAGATGAGTCGGTAGCGCTCTTCGGCCCGAATGGCGGCGGAAAGTCCTCCGTGATGCGACTCATCGCAGGCACGGTGGCGGGTTCGTCGCCCCTTGCAGAGGTGAGCTATCTACCCCAAACGCCATACCTGTTCAGGGGCTCCGTCGGATCGAACCTGGTACTCGGGCTCAATCACGACGAGGCCAAGGAGGCCAAACTCCTTGCCGGTGAGCTTAAGGTGGGGGGTCTCCTCTTGAACCAGTCAGAAAACGTATCTGTTGGCGAAGCCCAGCGAATCAGCCTCGCCCGGACGCTGGCACGACGGACACCACTCGTGCTCCTCGATGAACCCCTCGCACCGATCAACGCTGCTGGTCGAGGTGAAGTTGCTGCGATCATCCGTGATCGGACTACGACTAGATCATTGCTCTGGGCGACCCACAGCATCGAAGCGGTCCATGCCATTGCCGACAGGCTCGTCGTCATCGACGGTGGAACTGTGCTCCAGGACGGTCGGGTCGATGATGTGTTGCATTCGCCGATCGATGAACGGGTCGCCAGCATCGTGGGAGCTCTGTGATGCGTCGCCACGTAGTGATGCTCATGGGCGCCCTTGTCCTTGTACTGGTAGGTTGCTCAGGTTCATCGGAAGCTCGCGTGGTCGTTGGCGCAGGAACCACGCTTGTCGACTCGCTGCTGATTGCTCACATCGTTGAGGCGTACTCCGAGGTCGAACCGTCAATTCAGATCTCTGTGGTCGGCCTCTCATCCTCTGAGGCGATTGCCGTCGCTGGTGCGGGCAACGCCGATGTCATCATCACGCACAATCACGATGCGCTGGCCGTATACCTTGCGGAGCATCCCGAATCAGAGAGGTTCGATGTCTTCTCGAGCACGTTCTTCGTTGTCACTCCTCCGTCGATCGCATTCGATGTGGGCTCCGTCGAAGAAGCCCTTGCGGTGATCTCGGAGTCCGCCATTCCGTTTGCGAGTAGAGACGATGGATCCGGTACACACGCCGCAGAACTGGCGGCTTGGGATAGCGCTGGGATCGATGCATCTGACGAACCGTGGTACATCAGAACAGGCACCGGCATGGGGGCAACACTTCAGGTTGCTGATCAACGCGACGCGACGACCCTTGCCGAACATGGCGCCTTCCTTGCAGTGGAGTCATCGCTCACTCTGGCCCGAGTCGACAACACGGAGATACCCAATCCCTATGATCTGACCGTCGTCGATCCGTCTGGAAATGCGGCCGCCGCAGCCTTTGCGGGGTGGATGACATCCGATGATGGTGTCGCGGCGATTGAACGGGCAAATGACCGTCTGTTCGGTGCGCAGGTGTACGCGGCACCATGACACGCCGAATTTCGTGCCCTTTCGCCGATACCATCATGGTTCCCACGCATTCGAGGAGCTGAGATGAGTCGACAGAAGGTTGTCGTAGCCGAGGCGATAGCTGAAGCGGGCATCGATGGCCTAGGTGTCGCATATGACGTTGTCGATGGCGTTGGCAAGCCTCGCGATCAGGTTATGGCTCTTGTCGGGGACGCTGCTGCGCTCATAGTGAGATCCGAAACACTGGTTGACCGTGAGATGTTGGAAGCAGGCCCAGGCCTTTTGGTGGTTGGCCGTGCAGGCATCGGCGTCGACAATATCGATCTGGAAGCTGCCACCGAATTCGGGGTAATGGTTGTCAATGCTCCGAATGCGAACACGATCTCAGCAGCTGAGCACACGATGGCGCTGCTACTGGCCCAGGCGAGACGTGTCCCTGAGGCGGACCAGAGCCTTCGCGAAGGCCGTTGGGATCGCAAGCATTTCAAGGGAATCGAGCTCCACGGGAAGACGCTTGGAGTGCTCGGACTCGGCAAGATCGGGACGCTCGTGGCACAGAGGGCATCGTCGTTCGGCATGAAGATCGTGGCATACGATCCTTTCGTCTCGCCGGCGCGAGCCGGACGGCTTGGAGTGGAGATGCTCTCACTCGACGGAGTGCTGAACGTCGCAGACATGCTCACGATTCATCTGCCACGTACGTCACAGACAGAGAATCTGATCAACACAGCCACTATCGACCAGATGAAAGATGGCGTTCGAATCGTGAACGTTGCACGCGGCGGCATTGTGAACGAAGCAGACCTTGCACAAGCTGTGCGCAGCGGCAAGGTTGGGGGAGCGGCTGTAGACGTATTCGATTCGGAGCCTTCCATTGACAGCCCGTTGTTCGACGTGCCTCAGATCATCGTGACACCTCATCTCGGGGCAAGCACGATCGAGGCGCAGGAGAAGGCGGGGGTCGCCGTTGCACAGGCGGTGGGCGCCGCACTCGCGGGAGAGCTGGTCCCAAGCGCGGTGAATCTTGACCTCGGCCCCACAGTGTCCCAAGCGGGCCGACCATTCATAAAGCTGGCCGAGCAGCTGGGCGTCCTGTTCTCCGTGTTCTCGGACGGACTACCCGGGCAACTGACAGTGCTAACCAAGGGTCTGTTGGCTGATGAGCCTGTGAAGCCGTTCGCGCTTGCGGTGCTCAAAGGAGCACTCGGTGCCACGTTCGACGGCCCTGTATCGTATGTGAACGCACCGTTGATGGCTCAAGAACATGGCGTGTCGGTGATCGAGGAGTGCCAGAAGGACGTCAGCGACTATCAGTCGACCATTCGGGTGTCCGGCGTCGTGCACGGTCGGCCGAGAACAGTCGCCGGCACGTACATGGAACGCAAGGGTGCCGTCCTGATCGGTGTAGATGGCTACGCCATCGAGGTTCCGCTCACGGACCATCTCCTTCTCGTGCGAAACGAGGATCTCCCTGGCTGTATTGGCAGGGTCGGCACCTTCCTTGGTTCCGTGGGTGCCAACATCGCAGACATGGTCGTGGGGCGGGGACCAGACGGTGCCGCGGCGATGATGGGTATTGCACTCGATCAGCCGCTCGCACTGAAAGATGCTGCCCAGTTGCTTGAACTCGAAGGCATCGCCGCAGCGAGGTACATCAACCTGGCATAGTCCGCCTTCTTTGTGGCGTTCTCGTAAAGCCATCCACACATGCGGCCGAATAGGTCGTATGGGACTCACATTCTTGACGGGCTATGTTCTCGGCCAGCATGGCACGCAATCAGCGAGGTTGGCTGCCACGGCCGCCGGCCAGCCGGGGCCGAGCGCAAGCGAAATGCTTGATCTCCACGATCGCGTCGACCGGCTGATCCTTGTGCTGGACGCCATGTGGTCGTT
>Ga0209013_10004182_pt1 | contig 12689 bp, 6 predicted proteins | sample Cruoilmetagenom2_FD_187291 | JGI IMG/M metagenome (GOLD analysis project Ga0209013, IMG submission 187291) | Oil polluted marine microbial communities from Coal Oil Point, Santa Barbara, California, USA - Sample 2 (SPAdes) (version 2) | ecosystem: Environmental > Aquatic > Marine > Oil seeps ...
ATTTATATGCTGAAACTAGGCCATATGGTTGATGATAAAATGCACGCACGTTCTATTGGACCATATTCTCTTATCACTCAGCAACCTCTTGGAGGTAAAGCTCAATTTGGTGGCCAGCGTTTTGGTGAGATGGAGGTTTGGGCACTGGAGGCATTTGGTGCAGCTCATATCTTACAGGAAATCCTAACCGTTAAGTCGGATGATGTTATTGGTAGAGCCAAAGCTTACGAAGCAATTGTTAAGGGTGATCCAATGCCTAGTCCGGGAATACCAGAATCTCTTAACGTATTATTGCATGAACTTAGAGGTTTAGGTCTAAGCGTTAAGTTAATATAAGCCTTTTATATAAAGTGAATGTTGAGTATTTTCAACATTCACTTTTCTTGAATAGAATTGTTAATTTCCTAATTTTCAACATATGGCATTCAGAAGAGATAACAAAGTAAAGAACAGTTTTACAAAAATCTCTATCAGTCTTGCTTCACCAGAAGAGATTTTAGAAAGATCCAGTGGTGAAGTTTTAAAGCCTGAAACCATCAACTATCGTACTTATAAACCAGAGCGAGACGGATTATTCTGTGAAAGAATTTTTGGTCCTGTAAAAGATTATGAGTGTCATTGTGGTAAATACAAGCGTATCCGTTATAGAGGTATTGTATGTGACCGATGTGGAGTTGAGGTAACCGAGAAAAAGGTGAGACGTGAAAGAATGGGACACATTCAATTAGTTGTTCCTGTTGCGCACATCTGGTATTTCAAATCGTTACCAAATAAAATCGGATATCTATTAGGATTGCCGACTAAAAAGTTGGATACTATTATTTATTACGAAAGATATGTTGTTATTAATCCTGGTATTAAATCATCTGATGGTATTAAATACTTGGATTTTTTGACAGAAGAAGAATATTTGGATATTCTTGACGAACTTCCAGTGGAAAATCAACATCTGGATGATGATGATCCAAATAAGTTCATCGCTCAAATGGGGGCTGATGCATTGTATAGTTTGTTAGGACGTTTGAATCTTGATTCCCTTTCATATGATTTGCGTCATAAAGCGAATACCGAAACTTCCCAGCAACGTAAAAATGAAGCATTAAAGCGCCTTCAGGTTGTTGAAGCATTTCGTGAATCACAAGGAATCAACCGTCCTGAATGGATGATTGTTAAGGTTGTTCCTGTTATTCCTCCGGAATTACGACCGTTAGTACCATTGGATGGTGGTCGTTTTGCTACCTCCGATTTGAATGATTTGTATAGAAGAGTAATTATACGTAATAATCGTCTGAAACGATTAATTGAAATCAAAGCTCCTGAAGTTATCTTACGTAATGAAAAACGTATGTTACAGGAAGCTGTGGATTCTTTATTCGATAACTCACGTAAATCTAATGCAGTTAAAACTGAAAATAATAGACCTCTAAAATCTCTTTCTGATTCATTAAAAGGAAAACAAGGTAGATTTCGTCAGAACTTATTAGGAAAACGTGTTGATTATTCTGCTCGTTCGGTTATTGTTGTAGGACCTGATTTGCAAATGCATGAGTGTGGTTTACCTAAGGGAATGGCTGCTGAATTGTATAAGCCATTTGTGATCCGTAAACTGATTGAACGTGGTATTGTTAAAACTGTTAAGTCAGCAAAGAAAATTGTTGATAGAAAAGATCCTGTTGTTTGGGATATCTTGGAGAATGTTTTAAAAGGACATCCGGTTCTTTTAAACCGAGCTCCAACACTTCACCGCTTAGGTATTCAGGCGTTTCAACCAAAACTGATCGAAGGGAAGGCAATTCGTCTTCATCCTTTAGCATGTACAGGTTTTAATGCGGATTTTGATGGTGACCAAATGGCGGTTCACTTACCATTGGGTAACGAAGCTGTTTTAGAAGCACAAATGTTAATGTTGTGTTCTCATAATATCTTGAATCCTGCTAATGGTGCTCCAGTTACTGTTCCTTCTCAGGATATGGTTCTTGGTTTATATTATATTACTAAGGCTAGAGAAGGTGGTTTAGGAGAAGGCTTAATTTTTTATTCTGCAGAAGAAGCTATGATTGCCTTTAATGAGAAGGCCGTTAGCTTGCATAGTAAAATTAAAGTGAAGGTTAAGGATCTTAACGAGCATGATGAATTAGTTGATACTATTTTAGAAACAACTGTTGGTCGAATTATCTTAAACCAGTATACTCCTCCGATGGCTGGTTTCTTAAATAAGTTGATTACTAAAAAAGCACTTCGTGATATTATCGGGGATATTTTCAAGAAGTGTGGTGTTGCCGCTTGTGCAAAATTTTTAGATGATATTAAAGACTTAGGATATCAAAAGGCATTTGAAGGCGGTTTGTCCTTTAACCTTTCCGACGTAATTGTTCCTGCTGAAAAAGAGGTTTTAGTTGCGGAAGGTTATGCTCAGGTAGAAGAAGTTTTGAGTAATTATAATATGGGTTTCATTACCAATAATGAGCGTTATAATCAAATTATTGATATTTGGACGCATGTTAATGCTAATTTAACCCAGACGCTTATGAATCAATTAGCGACAGATAATCAAGGATTTAATTCTGTTTATATGATGCTTGATTCAGGAGCACGTGGTTCTAGAGAACAGATTAGACAGCTTGGAGGTATGCGTGGATTGATGGCTAAGCCACAAAAATCTGGTGCTACTGGAGGTCAGATTATTGAAAATCCAATTTTATCTAACTTTAAAGAAGGTCTTTCTGTACTTGAGTACTTTATTTCAACTCACGGTGCACGTAAAGGTTTGGCGGATACTGCGCTTAAAACAGCAGATGCTGGATACTTAACTCGTCGTTTGGTTGATGTTGCACAGGATGTTATTATTACTGAGGAGGATTGTGGAACCTTAAGAGGTTTAACAACGAGTGTAATTAAGAACCAAGAGGAAGTAGTTGCTTCTTTATATGAGAGAATTCTTGGTAGAACAACAGTGCATAATGTATATAATCCAATTACTGGAGAATTGGTTGTTAAATCAGGTACTGAAATTACTGAGGAGATTGCTCAGTTAATTGAAGATTCTCCAATTGAGAGAGTTGAAATTAGGTCGGTTCTTACTTGTGAATCAGGACATGGCGTTTGTGCAAAATGTTATGGTCGTAACCTTGCAACTGGTAAAGCAGTTCAGAAGGGTGAAGCAGTTGGAGTTATCGCAGCACAATCTATTGGTGAACCAGGAACACAGTTGACTTTGCGTACTTTCCACGTTGGGGGTACTGCAGGTAACATTTCAGCAGAAAATTCGGTGGAATCTAAATATGATGGATATGCTGAATTTGAAGAATTACGCGTTGTTGAGCATGTTTCTGAAGAAGGTGAAAAATATGATGTTGTAATTGGTCGATTAGCCGAATTACGAATTATTGATAAAAATACCAACATTACGCTTACTACTCATACAATTCCTTATGGTGCAAAACTGTATATTAAGGATGGTGTTGATGTGAAAAATGGTGACTTGATTTGTGAATGGGATCCATATAATGCGATGATTATCACAGAATTTGCTGGTAAGGTTAAGTTTGAAAATCTTATTGAAGGTATTACTTTCAAAGAGGAATCAGACGAAGCAACTGGTTTTGCAGAAAAGGTAGTTGTTGAGTCAAAAGATAAGACCAAAAACCCAAGTGTTAAAATTATTAATGCGAATGGTGATGTTCTTAAAGCATATAACTTACCAGTAGGTGCTCACATTTCTGTTTCAGAAGGAGATATGATGCTTGCAGGTCAATCATTAGTTAAGATTCCAAGAGCAGTTGGTAAAGCTGGTGATATCACCGGTGGTCTACCACGTGTTACTGAATTATTTGAAGCTCGTAATCCTTCTAATCCTGCCGTAGTTTCGGAGATTGATGGTGAGATTACTTTCGGGAAAATTAAGCGAGGTAACCGTGAAATTGTGGTAACTACCAAAGGTGGAGATGTGAAGAAGTACTTGGTACCTCTTTCCAGACAGATTCTTGTTCAGGAAAATGACTATGTAAGAGCTGGTACTCCGCTTTCTGATGGAGCTACTACACCTGCAGATATTCTATCGATTAAGGGACCAACAAAAGTTCAGGAATATATTGTGAATGAGGTTCAGGATGTATATCGTATGCAGGGTGTGAAAATCAACGATAAGCACTTCGAAATAATCGTTCGACAAATGATGCGTAAAGTTGTTATTGATGATCAGGGAGACACAAAATTCCTTGAAAAGCAGATTATCGATAAATTACAATTCATGAAGGAAAATGATGAAATCTTCGGAAAAAAAGTTGTTGTTGATGAAGGAGATTCTGATGAAATAAAGTCTGGGCAAATTGTTACTGCCAGAAAGTTAAGAGATATAAATTCTGCTTTGAAGCGTAGAGATATGAAGTTGGTGGAAGCACGTGATGCTATTCCTGCTACATCTACTCAAATTTTGCAAGGGATTACCCGTGCATCTCTTCAAACTAAGAGTTTTATTTCAGCCGCTTCCTTCCAGGAAACTACTAAAGTACTTAACGAAGCCGCAATTAGAGGTAAGGTAGATCTACTAGAAGGATTGAAGGAAAATGTGATCTGTGGTCACTTGATTCCTGCCGGTACTGGTTTACGTGAGTACAAAGACATAGTTGTTGGAGCTAAGGATGAATATGAAAAACTTCTTGATTCCAATCCGGACTTTTAATTTTATTATTTGATATATAAAGGGTGTTTCTTTCTGGAAACACCCTTTTTTATTGTTACGAGGATGGTACTTGAAAATAGCTCCCATAATCTGTCTTTGTTATGAAGCAATAAACACTAATATTTCCTAATTTAGCGCTAGTACTATTAATTAAATCAAAACAGATTATCATGAGTGAAAAAAAACAAGCTAATCAGATAGATATTCAATTAAAAGAGGATGTCGCACAGGGGGTTTATTCTAACTTGGCAGTAATAACTCATTCCAGCTCAGAATTTGTAGTAGATTTTGTTCGTATCATGCCAGGAGTTCCTAAAGCAGATGTGAAGTCTAGAATTATTCTTACCCCAGAACATGCTAAAAGACTGATGTTAGCATTAAAAGATAATATTAGAAAATTTGAATCGCTAAATGGGCCAATTAAAAATGTTGATGAGAATCAAGGTCAGAATGGACCAATAATACCGATGAGCTTTGGTCCAACCGGACAGGCTTAATTCTACAAGCAAAATATTAAAAGTGGAAAGCTATCACAGCTTACCACTGTTTGTTTAAGAGGGTGGTTTATAAAATCATCTCTAATATTTTTAGACTACGGAATATTTCTCAAAAGATCATTTACTTACTTTTTAGGAAAGTTTCTTAGCAATGTAACCTATATCCAACTCCTCTTACTGTGCCTATTTCCACATTTAAAATGATAACATTCGGTTCAAGAGTTTGGATAACATTACTAATACCTATTAGTGTGTTTTGAAAATGCTAAAATAACTGTAGGAGAACATCGATTACTCGAAAAGTTATTATCATCTATAACCTCAATATTTAAAAAAAATAAAACTGATCCCCTGCGGAGTTGAAGTATCTAAAGGACTTTTCCTAAAATAGTTTGCTGTGAGGATCTTCATTACAATAAATAAAAGCATAAAAGAGAAGCGGAGAACCATTGTAGTTCTCCGCTTTTGGTATATCCGTAATAGTACGATTATCGAATGTTGAGTTTCGGAGTTTTAATTTTCTTTTTAATGCTATGTTCGAATAAACCAAAGGCTGCAATTGCTATCGCAATTCCAATGCTGTATCCTATATTAGTATCAATTGCAATGCCTCCATTATTAAAAGGAGCTACAAGTATGTAGGTAAAACAAATGGCAGTCATGAAGCAAGCAGGAATACTAAGCAGTAAATGATTTTTTCCTTGCTTAGCCAAATACATCGCTGCTGTCCAAAGCATGATCATAGATAATATCTGGTTGGATAAGCCTAAATATTTCCAAATGGTTGAAAATTCCAATTGAGAAAGAAGAAATCCTACAGCAAATAAAGGGATAGAAACGATCAATCTGCTTTTTAGTGATTTCTGCTTAAAATGAAACATGTCGGCTATGGTTAGTCTTGCACTTCGAAAGGCAGTATCTCCGGTAGTAATCGGACAGGCTATTACACCTACAATAGCAAAAACAGCTCCAACTTTTCCTAACCAGGAATTGCAAATCTCATTAACTACCCAGGCAGGGTTATGTCCAGATAGTATTGTTGAATTTAACCCATTAACGCCTCCAAAGAAATTCATAGCAGCAGTAGCCCATATAATTGCTACAATTCCTTCTGCTATCATAGCACCATAAAATACAGGTCTTCCATAGCTTTCCTTTTTCATACAACGTGCCATCATTGGAGATTGTGTGGAATGAAAACCAGAGATTGCTCCACAGGAAATAACAATGAACATCATTGGATAAAGGATGTTCTTGCCTGGATTAGCATGCATATTTGTCATTTGGGAGAAGGATATTTCACTCAAATGAAAACTTCCGGTTGCACTTTTGAAAACCATCATTCCGGCTATGTTTACTGCCATAATCAATAGTGCTGCACCGAAAAGAGGATATATTTTACCAATAATTTTATTGATGGGAAGCAGGGTTGCCAATAAATAGTATGCGAAAATACCATACAACCACCATTGCATTCCTCCTCCGGTAAGGTCTTTTAATAAGCCAGCTGGTCCGGTAACAAATGCAACTCCCACAAAAATTAACAGGAGAACAGTGAATACCCTCAGGAAGTTTTGAAATGCTGGTCCTAAATATTTACCTACAATTTCGGGCAGACTAGCACCATCGTTCCGGATAGATAGCATTCCAGAAAAATAGTCGTGAACGGCTCCCATGAAAATACAGCCAAACACAATCCATACATAAGACATTGGACCATACATTGCTCCAAGAATGGCTCCGAATATCGGTCCTAAACCGGCAATATTCAAAAATTGAATGGTAAACATTTTCCATGTAGGCATGGGAATAAAGTCAACGCCATCCTCAAGACGAACAGCGGGTGTTTTTTTGTTGTCATCGGCACCGAAGAATCGCTCCATGAATTTTCCATAGAAGAAATAACCTAATATCAAGGCTGTGATTGCACCTAAAAAACTAATCATATTCTGTTTTTTCATTAATTGAATTCAAAATTAAACTTTTTGATTAAAATCTCCGCTGATTTGTGCTTTCAGATCTTAAAACAACGATTCTTTCTTATCGGATAAAAATGAAATGACAGGAACCGGGAGCATGCTTGTAAAGGGTTTATAATCCTATATAATTAAAGGATTACATTTGTTTTTTATTTGCAAAAAGTTGTGTGAAATATTACTAATTTACTGCTTCACTATCTAGATTTGTTTTAAGTACTCTAATCTTTATATTTGCTAAGCTCAGAATTGGAGGTTCAGCATAGTGAATAATGGAAGTAATTTGATGTGTTAATTTTGATTTTTGGCATTTCAAGGAACCCTTAATCGCGGTGAATTATTTTATTGCGGAGCGTATTAATGAATGCAGAATAATAATAATTAGTGAATTCTGATACATTCATAGAAAGTAGATTAGATATTCTTATTTGCTTTTGTTGAATGAGCAGGATCAATTACTGATGATAAAATACATATGAGAATGAAAGGTTTAAAAATTGTTGTTCTTGCCAAGCAGGTTCCCGATACCAGAAATGTTGGGAAAGATGCTATGAAAGCTGATGGAACTGTGAATAGAGCTGCTTTGCCGGCGATCTTCAACCCTGAAGATCTTAATGCACTGGAGCAAGCATTGCGTTTGAAAGACAAATACGAAGGCACAGAAGTTACTCTTTTAACGATGGGACCGGGTAGAGCTGCTGAAATTATCCGTGAAGGATTGTATAGGGGAGCTGATAATGGATACCTTTTATCCGACAGAGCTTTTGCGGGTTCTGATACATTAGCAACTTCTTATGCTCTTTCGTGTGCTATCAAGCAGATGGGTAAAGTAGATGTGATTATTGCTGGTCGTCAGGCTATCGATGGTGATACTGCACAGGTTGGACCACAGGTAGCGGAAAAATTGGGAATGCCTCAAATTACCTATGCCGAAGAAGTAGTTGGTGTTGAGAAAGCAAAAGTTACTGTGAAACGCCGTTTGGAAAATGGAGTGGAAGTAGTAGAAGGTGCTCTTCCAATGATGATTACTGTTAATGCTTCTGCCCCTGAATGTCGTCCTCGTAATGCAAAATATGTAATGAAGTACAAGCATGCAAGAGCTGTTTCTGAAATGCAGAATGTAGCGGAAGATTATATTGCATTGCACAACAACCGTCCTTATTTACATATTGGCGAATGGAGTGTGAACGATATTGAGACTAAAGAGGAAGAATTGGGACTTTCGGGATCTCCAACGAAGGTGAAGAGTATTGAAAACGTTGTTTTTCAGGCTAAAGAAGCCAAAGTGCTGGAACCAACCGATGGTGATATGGATGAATTAATGAAAGAATTAATTGCCAATCATACCATTGGATAATATCCTGGACATATTGTCCTTCTTTTGATGTAGAATTAAAAAACTGAAAACTGTGAATAACGTATTTGTATATTGCGAAATAGATGAAGGAAAGGTTGCTGATGTTAGCCTTGAACTCTTAACCAAAGGTAGAAAACTGGCTGATGATTTAAAGTGTCAGTTAGAAGCAGTGGTTATTGGCTCCAATTTAAAAGGAGTTGAAAAACAAATTATCCCTTACGGTGTTGATATGGTATGGATTGCTGATGATAAGAGATTGTATCCATTTACAACACTTCCTCATACTTCTATCGTTGTAAAATTATTTCAAGAACAGAAACCTCAAATTGCATTAATGGGAGCTACCTGTATTGGTCGTGACCTTGGTCCAAGGGTTTCTTCGGCACTTCATTCTGGATTAACAGCTGACTGTACCAGTTTGGAAATTGGCGATCATGAAGATAAAAAAGCAAAGAAATCCTATAAAGATTTATTGTATCAGATTCGTCCTGCTTTTGGTGGTAACATTGTTGCAACCATTGTAAATCCGGAATGTCGCCCTCAAATGGCAACAGTTCGCGAAGGAGTAATGAAAAAGCAAATCCTTTCTGATGCTTATAAAGGTAAAGTGAAAAATCTTGAGGTGGAGCAATATGTGAAGCCGGAAGATTTTGTGGTAAGCGTGATTGAACGTCACATGGAAAAATCCAAAGTGAACATCAAAAATGCCGGTATTATTGTTTCCGGAGGTTATGGTGTAGGCTCAAAAGAGAATTTTAACTTGTTATATGAATTGGCCGATGTAATTGGTGCTGAAGTTGGTGCTTCTCGTGCTGCTGTGGATGCTGGTTATGCCGAGCACGAACGTCAGATCGGACAAACTGGTGTTACTGTACGTCCTAAGCTTTATATCGCTTGTGGTATTTCTGGTCAGATTCAGCATACTGCAGGTATGGAAGAATCATCTATGGTGATTGCGATAAATACCGATCCTAATGCTCCTATCAATCAGGTAGCTGATTATGTAATCACAGGGGATATTGCTACGGTAGTTCCTAAGATGATTAAATATTACAAGGAGAACACCAAATAATAAGGTAGAAATTCAGGGAAGGAAACACGTAGTGTTTAAATAATCCTTCTGAAAATATCTACATATCATTAATTCAAAAATTCGAAGAAATGGCTAATTTCTATAGAGATAATGAGGAGTTAAAGTTCCATTTGGATCATCCTCTAATGAAAAAAATAGTTGATCTTAAAGAGCGTAACTACGAGGATAAAGAAAAGTTTGATTATGCTCCACTGGATTTCGAAGATGCAATGGATAGCTACGATCGCACCTTAGAGATTGTTGGTGAAATCTGTGGCGATATTATTGGACCAAATGCCGAGTCTGTTGATCAGGAAGGACCTCAGGTTGTTGACGATCATGTGATTTATGCTCGCGGAACACAGGAAAATCATGATGCATTAACCAAAGCAGGTTTAATTGGTATGAGTCTTCCTCGTGAATACGATGGTTTGAATTTTCCAATGGTACCATATGTAATGGCAGCTGAATTGGTGTCGCGTGCGGATGGTGGTTTTGCCAATATTTGGGGATTGCAGGATTGTGCTGAAACTATTCATGAATTTGCATCGAAGGAACAAAAAGCAGAATATTTACCAAGATTTGCCAAAGGCGCAACTGCTGCAATGGATTTGACTGAGCCGGATGCCGGTTCCGATTTACAGGCAGTACAGCTAAAAGCAACTTATAATAGGGAAGAGGATCAGTGGTATTTGAATGGTGTAAAACGATTTATTACCAATGGTGATGGCGATGTATCCTTAGTATTGGCACGTTCTGAAGAAGGTACTTCTGATGGTCGTGGTTTGTCGATGTTTATCTATGACAGAAAACATATGGCTGTTAAGGTTCGTCGTATCGAGCACAAAATGGGTATCATCGGATCACCTACTTGTGAGTTGGTATTTACGAATGCTCCTGCCGAAATTGTAGGTTCGCGTAAGATGGGATTGATCAAATATGTGATGTCTTTAATGAATGGTGCTCGTTTAGGTGTGGGTGCTCAATCTGTAGGTATTGCTGAAGCTTCCTATCGCGAAGGATTGGCCTATGCAAAAGAGCGTCGTCAGTTTGGTAAGGCAATTATCGAATTCCCTGCTGTTTACGAAATGTTGACCAATATGGAAGCTAAATTAACTGCTTCCCGTTCTATTTTATACGAAACATGTCGTTTTGTTGACGTTTATAAAGCATATTATCATATTTCTCAGGAAAGATCTTTGGATAAAGAGGAAAGAGCAGATATGAAAAAATACCAGCGTGTTGCTGATGTTTTCACTCCTTTATTAAAATTATTTGCTTCGGAATTCTGTAATCAGGTTGCCTACGATTCATTGCAAATACATGCAGGATCGGGTTATATGAAAGATTATCCTATTGAGCGTTTGGTAAGAGATGCACGTATTACCAATATCTATGAAGGTACTTCTCAATTACAGGTTGTTGCTGCTATTCGTGGGGTAACTACCGGACAATATATTGCTCAAATTAAGGAATACGAAGCTGCTGATTTAAATTCTCAATTGGAGTATTTAAGAACCAGATTGAAGGGTATGACCGAGAAATTTGAGAAGGCTGTAGAGATGGTGAACGAAGTAAATGCAACAGCAGATCATAACGATTTTCTTGATTTCCATGCTCGTCGTTTAGTGGAGATGGCCGGTTATATTATTATGGGATATTTGTTGTTAACAGATACTTCTCGTAACGATAAATATCATGAGTCTTGTGAAGTATTTATTAAAATGGGTAGAGCTGTTGTGGCTGGTCATTTAGAATACATTTCAAGTTCTGAATTAAAAGATTTGGGAATCTTTAAAAAATAAGCATATAACAAAATCAGATATAAGGAGATTTCTATTTAGGAATCTCCTTTTTTAGTTTATATGGGGAATCAGTATTATGGACTGTCACGCTACTTTTGTTAGATCAGTCTTTTTGCACATTTTCCTATTCCGTCGCGGATATTCCTATTACTTCTAATCAAGAAAAGTGAGCGCGATTGTAGGAGATGTATTCCTTATCCTGGGATGGCAGTCGCTTATGACTCCTTTATCCCGGGCTATGGTATTGGAGCCTTTCAGGCTCGCCGAATGCCAACCTAACACCAGCATTTTGTTTTCTTTAGGGAAGATCCCTACTCAAAAGAACTACATATCTTAAAAAAACAGAATTTAGTTATTCTCTTAATGCGGGCGTCGCCAATCGGGCGCGATGCGGGAGATACTGCTGCTATGAAATGCCGAACAGTATCCGATTGGCTTGATTCTTTTGCTTACTTTTCTCATTTAAGGAGAAAAGTAAGAGCCAGTCCGGCTTGAGGACTAGTAAGAAATTAATTGCACCAAGACAAAAATCAACAAAAGCAGCATGTCCAGTCGGATTTGGGCAAAGCACCAATTTAGTTGGACAATATTGGTTTCCAAAGTAAAGAAGGTACACAAAGCTTTGGTGTTAAATCTTCGTTAAGTTGAATTAACGTTTACTTAAAATATTTTTGGATGTAGCCTACCGAAAAGTGTTTAGTTTTGTCGCGTACAATTAAAGAGAGTGTATCAAATTAATTGCTCAAAATATTAAGTACTACTAAAACAACCATAATGAAAGTAAAACAATTTTTAATCGCTGCTTTAGCAATATCTATGAGTCTTGGAGCAGTAGCACAGGAAAAACCAAGCTTTAAACCTTCGGGGAAAGCTACAGGAAAAGTATTCTTCAACTATCATTACGATATGTCAGATGGAGCAAATCAGGAAAGTAGTTTCGAAATTAAGAGAACCTACTTTGGTTATAAATATCAGATTAGTGAGAATTTTACTGCTAGCGTAACTTTTGATGTGGGTAAAAATGATGGAGGAAGCGATTATTCTGCTTTTCTTAAAAAAGCTCAATTGGAATGGAAAATGTCACCAGTAGTAAAAGTTTCCTTAGGTATGGTTGGATTGGAGCAATTCAGCGATCAGGAAAAATTCTGGGGATATCGTTATATCATGAAATCGTTTAATGATGAGTATGGATTTGGTCCTAGTGCCGATTTGGGAGTAAAAGCCAAGTTTAAAATTAGTGATGATTTCTTTGCAAATGCCTTTATCATCAATGGTGAAGGATATAAAAAAGTGCAGGATGA
>Ga0209013_10004183_pt1 | contig 12689 bp, 6 predicted proteins | sample Cruoilmetagenom2_FD_187291 | JGI IMG/M metagenome (GOLD analysis project Ga0209013, IMG submission 187291) | Oil polluted marine microbial communities from Coal Oil Point, Santa Barbara, California, USA - Sample 2 (SPAdes) (version 2) | ecosystem: Environmental > Aquatic > Marine > Oil seeps ...
CCACAAATAGTATCGATGGTTGTCGCATCAACTCCAAAGCAATATTCAATCTCTTTCGTTGTCCCCCACTAAGCACCTTGTTGATAGGATCTCCCACTTTTAGATCACGAGCTTCAACCAAATCAAAATTCTCTATAGTCTGATCTATGATCTCCTCAATTTTCTCAGCGGATGTCTTATCAAAGCACAACTTGGCATTGTAGTATAAATTTTCATATACCGTAAGTTCTTCCACGAGTAAATCTTCCTGAGGTACGTAACCAATAACACCTTTTAGTTTTTCTGCATCGGAATGCAGATCGTACCCATTGATGTAGATATTTCCCTGCTTCAATGGCAGATTACCATTCAAAACATTCAGCAAGGTTGATTTACCGGTACCACTACCTCCCATCACACCTATCAATTGCCCCGATTCCATCTCGAAACTTACCGGATAAATCCCATTGTTAGATCCAGGGAATTTGAATTCTACATTTCGGACTATAAACTCAATATCCGTAAGATTTTTTCGCTCAATAAAAACCGATGAAATCTGTGAATAATAGATTGGGGCAATACGCTGACTTCGTATCACAGATCCAAAAGATAAGATATAAGATCTGTCCAGCTTAATATTATGTCCGTTCAAAAACAGGTTATACTCACCAAAATACTTCATCAGAAAGGTATTGGTGCTTGCCAGATGAAGAATAAAAATCCGGCCTCTTAGCTTTGATCGATAAATATGCTTTACAACCTCGTGTTCAAACTTTTCGTTGCTATCAACAAGAAGAAGATATTGATTAAATAAAATGGAATATTCATCTCCGATAATAAATTGTCTGCTATATTCAAATTCGTCTTTCGGGATTTTAAAGGTTTTGGAGACTGTTTTAACAAAATCAAGCTCTTCCGGACCAGTAAATTCAGTATCATCAATAAACTCCAACAATTGAAGCATAATCCACACCTTCTGTTCCTGTTCTACTTCCTCCACTAATTTTGAACATATAGCTGCAACTTGCTTGTGTTTATTCCTTATGGAATCTTTATCATCGTTATCGTAATAGGATTCTTTTAAATACTGATCGAAATTATCAAGATAACGCTCCAACCATTCCTTACTGAATTGTTTTTCTAGATATTGTGCTACTACATCTCTAGCGGCTATTTCAAAGCCGACTTTTTGTTCATCCACAATAATAGCAAAGAGTTGCATTAAAGCATTCAGTACAGATTCATTCATGAAGCTAGATTCGAGTATTCATTTTTGATAAGGCACTAATTTAGGGAATTTCCCTGAGCAATGGAAAAGTTTGATTTTACGTCACAAATTCTGATTTATTCACACTATACAAATTCTAAAAGAAATAAATGCTTCAATAATATTCAAAGTTTTTTTACGGGCTAAACATGTTAAAAATAAAGAGTGTCACACATCTCCTATCACATTACAGAACAGCATTTTTAATGATTTTTAACATTTCTTCATAGTCCTTAACTAAGTAATGATTTACATTTGTAATGTACTACAATAGATAGTATTTTTCATAGATTAAAAGATTTAGGTTAGTAATTAGTGGTTAGAGAAAATCCCGGGGTTCATAGTCCGGGATTTTTCTTTGTATATATCTCAAGAGATTTAAACCTTTAAATTTCGCTTTTGTATTTCTTTAACTTTTGTTTCATCCCATTAACGCAACTAGCACCTATATTTGTATCAGACAAAACAAGTAAGAGTTTTTTCATAGATTAGATTTAGGTTAGTAATTAGTGGTTAGAGAAAATCCCGGGGGTGAGAGTCCGGGATTTTTCTTTGTATATATCTCAAGAGATTTAAACCTGTAAATTTCACTTTTGTATTTCTTTAACTTTTCAATTAATACATATTCAAAGCCCATCAATAATTATCTTTTGCTTCGATGGCACATAAAATATCAGAATCCAACAATCAGGATTATTTATATCTTTATCGGAAATCAATAGATTATACACCCATGTCGAAAAAAAGATGTAGCTGGGCAGGTGGCGATCTGCTTTATCAAATATACCACGATGAAGAATGGGGAGTTCCCCAACACGATGATAAAATCCTATTTGAATTTCTGATTTTGGAAGGAGCTCAGGCCGGATTAAGTTGGATTACCATCCTGCGCAAGAGAGAAAACTATCGGGAAGCTTTCGATAATTTTAATCCCAATATCATTGTGGATTATAATGCATCAAAAGTGGAAGAATTGATGCAAAACGAGGGAATTGTGCGTAATCGCCGAAAGATTGAAGCTACCATCAAAAATGCCAAAGCATTTCTGGAAGTTCAGCGCGAGTTTGGAAGTTTTAACAAATATATCTGGAGCTTTACCAATGGCGAGATTATCAAAAACCACTGGGAAGATTTATCCGAATTACCAGCCTCAACTAAGGAATCGACTGCCATGAGTAAGGATTTAAAAAAAAGAGGATTTACTTTTGTTGGCCCTACCATTTGCTATGCTTTTATGCAGGCTACAGGTATGGTAAATGACCATACTACAGATTGTTTTTTGTATAAAGAATGTTCGAAGTATTAATTTTGAACTTAGAACAAATCAAGATATTGCATATTTCTAACGTATCGAAATTTTAATAATGATTATAATATCTTAATTGATTTACTTTATTGTCTCTTTTGTTTCCCCACATCCTAGCATATTTGAACCAAAATATGGATTTCGTATTTCTTTGCTATCGCTAAACCAAAAGGCTCCTTTATCCTGATTTGCCATTGGACAAAACTGATAATAAGTAGTAAGCTTATTAAGTCCAAATGTTTTTACAGCTGTATAGAATGCTTTATTAAACTCGACAAATTCATTTCGTTGCTGCTTGATATCCGCTTTATTTACAATAGCAGTAACAGTATTTTGCAATGAAGGAAGTACTGCCATCCAATCCATATGAGCATCTCCTTTCAACAATTCCATTTCAACTTTTGCAAGCTTTTCTTTTACGGTTGTGGCTGCCGTTTGCACTTTACTTGCATCGGAAGTAATAAAAGCATCTTTCATATTCAAATATGCTTTATAAACGGCAGTTAGTTGCTTCTTGAATTTCACATCTACTCTTGTGACATCCGCTTTCATTTTCACACCCTTATTTTGTTTCGCTGACATTGGTTTAGAAGCGCCGCCCATATTCGTTTTCGACATATCATGAGGAGTTGAACCAGCTCCACCACTCGGATTCATCATACTAGGAAGTCCTTGTAACTGCGCAGCAGCATCAATCTTAAATACACCATTGGTTGCTATTTCATCTCCAGCATTTAAACCTTTCGCGATCACATAAAATGCACCAGATTCTGGTCCCAGAACCACTTCGCGGTATAAAAAAGTTGGGTTTTCACGATCTTGAATTTTGACATAAACAACAGCCCTTTTTCCTGTCCATAAAATGGATGATTTAGGAATCAGGATCGCATCAGCTCTCGCATTTCCCTCAGAACTTATAATTCCATTTAAAAACATTTCTGGTTTCAGTGCTCTCTTTTTATTCACCATCTCAACCCTTACTTGTGCGATTCTGGTTTTCTGATTAATGAAAGGATCTATATAACTTACCTTTGCAGTAAAATTCTGTCCTGGTAATGCATGAACCGTAAAATCAACTTTATCACCCATTTTAATCCAAGCTAAATCGCTTTCGTAGGCATCAAACATTCCCCAAACCTTTCTAAGATCCACTACCTGAAAAAGAGCATTCCCTTCTTTCACATAATCACCTAATGCAACGTGGCGCATTGTTACAGTTCCTGTGATTGGAGAAAGAATATCGAAATAAACCTGAGGTTCCCCTTTGTCTTCAATAGCTCTAATTTGCGTATCAGTAAGATCCCATAATTTCAATTTTGATTTTGCGGCTTTGTATAACGCGGGACGACTTTCTTTTAAGTTAATTGCCTCTAACAATTCACGCTGAGCAGTTACCAAACCAGGAGAATAAAGCGTTGCTAATTTTCGACCTTTTACTACTTCCTGACCTGTGAAATTCACAAATAATTTTTCTATCCGTCCGCCAAAACGAACTGTCAATTCTGCTATATTTCTTTCATCGGCATGGATTTTCCCTTGTAGAAACACTTTCTTCTGAGCTGTTCCATAAACAACTTTCACGGTTTCAATATCCGCAAGTTTTGCTGCCGAAGCAGTCATAACTATTGCATTCGGAATTGCTTCCTCTTGGCTAGTTCCTGCCTTAACCAAGGGAACTAAATCCATCGAGCAAATCGGGCATTTCCCAGGTTTATCCATTTTTATTTGAGGGTGCATAGAACATGTCCATGTTGAAGGATCAACAGATTCGTGATTGTGACCTTCATGATCTGCAATTTCTTCGGTGTTATTAACCAATTCACTACCCTGATGAAAAAACAACCAACCTAAAAAAATTCCTGCGATCAAAACTCCTATAAAAAGTTTTGAATTTTGTTTTATATTCTGAATTATATTATTCATAATGATATAGTATTATTTTCCCATTAAATAAGACACAAAAGCAATAGAAGCCTGTTTATCTGCCTTGGCTTTTTCTTTTTCCAGATTAAATTTCAAGGCTTTGCGTTCCATTCTTAATATCTCCTCGAAATTCTTATTTCCTGTTGCATATTCTGTTTCCAATAAACTCAACGAATTATTTGCTAGCTTCAACTGTCTCTCGTACAAATCAATCCTCCGATTCGCATCCAGATAATCCTTCCATGTATTCTCAAACAGACTTTCCAGCATATTAGCTTTATTGATTTTATCATTGGTATTAGCAACTTCCATATAAACCACTTCCTTGACCATCGCCTTATACTTTTTGCGATACAAGGGAATGCTTAAGCCAACCGAAGGAAAAACAAATGCATCCTTACCAGCCAAATTCTTCTCTCCTTTTCCTATAAAGGTATAGTCAAGACCAATTTTAAATGAAGGCTTTCCCTTTAAGCGAGCCACATCTCTTCTATAATCCAGAGCGGTCTGTTGAAAAATAAGTTGTAATAACTGGTGATTGGAATTGGTTATGGAATCTAAGGCAGCTTCCCGCGATAGAGAAATATCTTCTCTTCCTAAATCCTCTGGCAAGTCCACTTTTGTCATTGCGTCTACATTCAAGAAATTGTTAAAACTAACTTCCAAAACCCTTTGCTTATCTCTTAAAAGATCCAATTGATTTTCCAATTCATTCAACTCCATTTCAATTCGGTATTCATCTACCAAAGAAACCAGACCAGCTTCAACCTTTATTGTTGCCAGTTTTTGAAATATCTTTAGAATAACAATATTATCCAAAGTGATTACCTGCGCTTTCTGATTAAAATACAAATTGTAATAATCAGCTTTTACCTCCTGAAATAATTTCGATTTACTTTCCTCAAATCGCTCATATTTTGCTTTTGCTATTTGAATAGCAGCATTTTCTTTTGCTTTTGATGTACCAAACCAAGGAAACATTTGGGATGCAGCAATCTTAAATTGTTGTGGTCCAACCCTTGTTTCAACTGGATTGATAAAATAAGCAAAAGCAATCTGAGGATCTGGTAAAGCTTTCACCTGAGGAGCTACTTCCAACGCAGCCATATACTCATTAAATTTTGCCTTTAAATTAGGATTATTCTCTGCCGCTGTTTTTAAATAAGTATCAAGAGATACCTGGGCATTTAATACCGTAGAAATCAACAAGAAAAACGACCCCAGAATTAATTTTAAATTCCTCATGATTTTATGCTTTTAATTTTTTCAATTCTTTTTTTAACATGCCTTCTTGCCACATACAATATAGAACCGGAACAACGAACATTGTCATTACCTGTATTAACATTCCTCCAAATAAAGGAATAGCCATTGGTACCATTATGTCTGAGCCTTTACCTGTGGATGTTAGTACAGGAATCAAAGCAATAATAGTAGTCGCAGCCGTCATCATCGCTGGTCGAACCCGCTGTGAACCTGCTTGAAGAACCGATTTCCGAATACCCTCGATAGTTTTAGGCCGATTACGTTCAAAAACTTGTTTTAAATAAGTTCCAACGATCACACCATCATCGGTAGCAACTCCAAACAAGGCTATAAAACCAACCCATACCGCCACACTTAAATTCACCGTTCCCATCTGGGACAAATTATGAATATTAACCCCGGCAACATCAAAATTCAAGAACCAGGACTGACCATATAACCATATCATGGTAAAACCACCTGAGAAGGCAACTAATATTCCCGAAAAGGTCATTAGAGAAACGGTTACGGATCCAAACTGGAAATAAAGAATCAAGAAGATTAGAATCAGAGAAATTGGAACCACAATCATTAATCGCTTGGTAGCACGAATTTGATTTTCGTAATTACCGGTGAAAATATAACTCACCCCTTTCGGTAATTCGAACTCTCCAGCATCTATTTTCTCATTCAAATACTTCTGAGCATTTTCCACTACATCAACTTCTGCGTATTCCGGTTTTTTATCGAAAATCACATAACCAACCAGAAAAGTATTCTCACTCTTTATCAATTGAGGACCTCTCACATAGTGTATTGTTATTAATTCTCCCAATGGAATTTGAGCTCCTGTTAGAGTCGGAATTAATATTTTCTTTAAATCCTCTGGATTATCCCTAAATTCCCTGGCATATCTCAAGCGAACCGGATAGCGTTCTCTACCTTCAACGGTAAATGTTAATTGCATTCCTCCAACCACACTACTCAAAATAGTTTGAAGACTTTTGATACTCAAACCATAACGAGCAACCTTATCTCTATTAATTTCCATTTCGATGTATGGTTTCCCAACCACACGATCTGCAAATACAGACATCGGTTCTACTCCTTCTACCTGTTTTAGATCTCTCTCAATCTCATAACCCACTTTTTCTATTGTCTCCAAATCTGGTCCAAACACCTTAATACCCATAGGAGCACGCATGCCTGTTTGCAACATCACCAACCTGGTTTGAATAGGCTGAAGTTTTGGAGCAGAAGTTAATCCCAGAATTCTTGCTCTCTTGATGATATCCTTCCATATATCATCTGATGAATGAATCTCATCTCTCCATTGACGGAAATATTCTCCGTCTTTATCCCGAATCAGATTTTCCTTCGTAATTAAACGGAAACCCTCCTCTTTTGGATTATAATTGGTTCCATCTTTAAGGATAAATGCATCTTCTTCATTCACCTTAAATCGCATGCGATGACCATCTTCATTCAAAATAAATTCCGACTTATAATTGATCACATTTTCGTACATAGAAGTAGGCGCAGGATCGAGCGCAGAACTAACACGTCCCCATTTACCAATTACGCTTTCCACTTCGGGAATAGCATTTAGTCTTTTATCCAAGAGCTGGATTACATCCAAATTTTCTGCAATACCCGAATGCGGCATTGTTGTTGGCATTAGTAGGAATGATCCTTCATCTAATGCAGGCATGAACTCTTTTCCTACACCTGGAAAAGTTTTTTCAACTTTTGCCCATGCATTTGATTCCTTTACAAAATCGGGCATAAAACCAAACATTTTATTAACCCCTTGCCAAGTCATAATTCCAAACAATACAATTACTACCGGAATTATTAGGAACTGCCATTTATGCGACAAGCACCATTTTAGAATACGAGTGTAAAAGTGAACGATAGTCATTAGCATACCAAGTATAACTCCAACCATTACAATCACAAAAAGAAAATTGACCACTAAACTATTTTGAGCTCCCAGAGGCATCCAAATTCTGGCTAAAAAGAAAATAACAACACTTAATGTTAAAACTATATTTATCAGATTGGTATTTTTCCAAGGAATAGCAGGCATAAGGCCTTCCATAAGATTATTAATTACCACTATTACTAAAATTAGAGCAATCCAATTCCCGGTCATGATAAGTAATCCAACACCAACCACACCAAGAATGATATTAAAAACACAATTAGCCTTTTTCTTATCCAATCGAATGGAGAAAATAAGATTCGCCAGTGTAGGAATAAAAATCAGTCCAATAAACAATGCTGACAACATGGCAAATGTTTTGGTAAAAGCAAGTGGTCTAAATAGTTTTCCTTCGGCTGCTTGCATAGCAAATACGGGAAGAAAACTAACTACCGTAGTGCTTAAAGCGGTAATTACCGCACTGGCAACTTCAGTAGTTGCATCATAAATAACAGTAAGCAATTGTTTTCCTCTGGCCCCAATATTTTTGGCCATCTCCAGATGTCGTATAATATTTTCAGTAAATACTACACCCACATCTACCATTACACCAATGGCGATTGCGATACCTGATAGTGCCACAATATTCGCATCTACACCAAAATAGCGCATCACGACAAAAGTCATTAACACACCAATTGGCAATAAACTGGAAATTAGAAAAGATGCTCGTAAATTCATCACCAAGACAATAACAACGAGAATACTAATTAAAACCTCCAACGAAAGTGCTTCCTCAAGAGTTCCTAATGTCTCTTTAATTAATCCAGTTCTATCATAGAACGGAACTATAGTTACCTTTGAAACAGTTCCATCTGCTAGCTTTTTGGAAGGTAGACCAGGTGCAATTTCGGCAATTTTCTCTTTAACATTTTTAATTGTCTCCATGGGATTGGCACCATAACGTGCAACAACAACTCCACCTACAGCTTCAGCTCCTCCTTTATCGAGTCCACCTCGACGAGTTGCAGGTCCAAAGTTAATTTTTGCTACATCCTTCAAACGAATTGGCACATTATTATGCACTGCAACTACACTCTGCTCCAAATCTTTTAAACTTTTAATATATCCAATTGCTCTTATTAGATATTCTACCCGGTTAAACTCGAGAGTACGAGCACCAATATCAAGATTACTATTCTTAACGGCAGCCATAATCTGAGTAACATTCACCCCGTTAGCCTTCATGGCATTCGGGTCAATATCTACTTGATATTCTTTTACAAAACCACCAATAGAAGCCACCTCGGCAACACCTTTTGCTGCAGTAAGAGAATAACGCACATAAAAATCCTGAATAGTACGCAATTCTTGCGGATCCCAGCCGCCTGCCGGATTTCCATCCTTATCTCTACCTTCTAATGTATACCAGTAAATTTGTCCCAAAGCAGTTGCATCCGGACCCAAAGCGGGAGTTACTTCCTCTGGAAGCGTACCTGCAAGTAAAGAATTCAATTTCTCTAAAATTCGTGTTCTACTCCAGTAAAAATCTACCTTTTCATCGAAAATAATATAGATACTGGAAAGACCAAAGATAGAATTGCTTCGGATGGTCTTAACCCCGGGTATTCCTAACAAAGAAGTAGTTAAAGGATACGAAATCTGATCCTCAATATCCTGAGGCGACCTACCTGGCCATTCGGTATATACAATCTGTTGATTCTCTCCGATATCGGGAATAGCATCAACAGGTATAGGATCGGTTGGCAAAATGCCGGTTTCCCAACTAAATGGAGAATTTACAATTCCCATTGCAACTAGCACGATTAATACAATAAACGTAACTAATTTGTTCTCTAAAAAGAACTTAATGATTTTATGAAGCATATTAATCCACTTATGATTTGAATACTCTAATAGGATGAGTTCCATTCCAGAATCTCATAATAACATGCATTGAATTTAAAATCACTCTCCTGTGAATATACGCAACTAGTTCTTTACAATTCTCTATTAATCTTATTTAGTGTGCTAATAGAACTATGAATTGAAAATTACGCTGTGCTAACCTATTTAGCAATTATCAGGAAATTTTAAATGGAATGCAGGATTATACTTGGAAATACGAAAAAACAGAACTCTTCCATTCTCGCGTCCCAAATAGAGCAATACATCATAAACGATAAATCTGCAAACTGGAAAGTATGGTTTGAATTTTGGGTGGTGGAATAAGGCGATTCACATTATTCCACTCTTCCTGAATCAATTCTTCTGATGCGATTAATTCAATCGGAGCAGGTAAATCAATTACAGTCTGACTAAAGTCAAAAGAATAGGAAGTCAAGCTGAAATCATCCTGAATCTTAACTGTGAAATTCTCATTATAGCAACAATCACATTCCCCTGTGGTTTCGCAACAAGATTTAGCAGCCGACTGAACAGATACATTTTTGAGATTATTACCACAGTAATGCGAGGATACAGTCATACCAGTTGTTACCACGAACAAAAGGAAAGCTAACATAATATGATCGATTCTTTTAAACATTTTTATATCTGTTATATGATACAAATATAAGGCTTGTATTTTTAAGCAAAGTGCACAATTTTGATTAATGTGTGCATTATTCAGAATCTAATCTTTACGGATTTTATGGATTGAGTTTCGTTCCCTCTTCTTATTTTTAACGTAAACCGTCGGGGAGACTCCCACAATACTACGAAATTGTCTGGAAAAATGCTGACTGGAACTATAATTTAACTGAATAGCAATTTCGCTTACATTTAGTTCTCCATAACATAGTAATTCTTTCGCTCGCTCAATTTTCTGCAAAATCAGATATTTTTCGATGGTAATTCCTTCTGCCTCAGAAAATAATTTACTTAACGAGGAGTAGGTCTGTCCGATAAGCAGAGGAAGCTGCTCACTCAAATGTCCCATTTTATCCGGATCATCCTGGTGATGTACCAGTTGAATAATTACATTCTTTATTCGCTCCACCGATTGCGAATTCTTATCTTTTAAAAGCTCAAAACCTAGTTGCCTCAAATTGGATTCCAATATTTGTAAAACCTCAGATGATAATTGCTTTTTCAGGATTACCTCTCCCAGTTTCACTTCAGAGAATGCAATACCCAAATCGTGCAGTACACCTTCCACCGCCATAATACATCTGGGACACACCATGTTTTTGATATTTAAAATATAAGTTTTCATCTGAAATAAATTGAACGTTCCTTATTCGCACTTGGTATAAGTAAACATTAATATTTGAATCGTCAAAATGAAAAGTTCATCGATATATCGACATGAATAAAAATTTTATTCTCAGGAATTATTCTGATATACAAACATTAGTGTTGAAGTTTCGATTCCTAGGCATGATTCCTTTTGGTTCTGTATCTTTGCAATCTTAAAGCTAAATCAATGAAAAGAAGAAAATCCTGGTTTACAAATCAAAAAAAGGTATTGATAGATTTATGGATTCAGCAATTATGGCGATATCCTAATCGTTTATTTGCCCTAAAAGCTGTAATCGCGATGGGGATCCTAATCATTCCCTTAGTTCTATCCGGACTATCTTTTTTAGGAGTAACACTTGGTTTGGGTGCTTTAGCAGGAGCTTTATCGGAAACCGATGATCATCCGAAAGGAAGGATAAAAGCACTTATTATCACCATTATCAGTTTTGCCATTTCAAGTCTTTCCGTTGAGATATTACGCCCATATTCTATTCTTTTTGGAATTGGCTTAATTGGTTCCACCTTCAGCTTTATCATTATTGGTGGGTTAGGAGAACGATACCGTGGGATTACCTTTGGTGCTTTATTGATTGCCATTTATACGATGCTTGGATATGATATATCACCCAACTGGTATTGGCAACCTATCTTGCTATCTGCCGGAGCATTATGCTACGGTTTATTGTCTCTTCTGCTTTTAAACTTTAAACCAAGCCGATTATTGGAAGAGCAACTTTCACAAGGATTCGAAGATCTTTCTCTTTATATAAAAGAGAAGGCCAGACTGTTTCCGAGTGATGCAAAAGCGCAGGAAAAAATTAGAAATCGATTAGCAAGTTTAAACATTCAATTGGTAAATACGCTGGAACGCTGCAAAAATGTTTTAAATAGTTATGCAGATGCAATAGAAGATCAGAACGATTTACGCCCTTATCTGCATAAATTTCTTCTCTTGCAAAGTCTGCACGAACGAGCTGCCTCCAGCCACGAACGGTATGATTTACTAAGCAACGATCCTGATAATCGGGAAATTTTGGAAGGATTAGGACAATTGCTGGTTCAACTCTCCCTGGCATGTCACGAAGTATCCAAAAGTTTAGTGATGTCAATTCCTTATCAACATCCCATATCGATAAAATGGACTGTATCAGCACTTCAAAATCAAATCAAAAAGCAAAAGGCAGCAGGTAAGCGAAATGAGTTGAGTTTACTTCTCCGTAATTTAACGCAGTCGCATCTCTCTTTGCAGAACATGAATTACAATACCGATACAGGTGTGCTTCCCAGAGTAGATCGGGATACCAGATCGGTAGGGGAACGATTTATGGCTCAAATGAGCTGGACAAATCCCCGTTTGCGATATGCCATTCGTTTAAGCACTTGTTTTTTGATTGGCTACCTTTTAAATATTTACCTGAATCTTGAAAAGGGAGATTGGATTTTACTTACCAGTCTGTTTGTCTGTCAGCCCAGCTATAGCGAAACCCGAAGAAGGCTATTTCAAAGAATATTGGGAACAATAAGTGGAGTAGTTTTAGGGATTTTGCTGGTGCAGATACTCCCAACTACAGGAGGACAAATTCTTTTGATGCTTGCATCAGCATTTGCATTTTTTATTTGGTTAAAAAAGAACTATGCTATTTCTGTTGTTTTCGTAACTACCTTCGTTATAGCTGCTTTCAACCTTATCGCTGGCAAGGGAATTATTGTTATGGGCCCTCGGATTATGGACACCATAATTGGTGCAAGTCTGGCAATTGCTGTTGTTCGATTGATGTGGCCAGATTGGCAACACAAACGTC
>Ga0209013_10004184_pt1 | contig 12685 bp, 7 predicted proteins | sample Cruoilmetagenom2_FD_187291 | JGI IMG/M metagenome (GOLD analysis project Ga0209013, IMG submission 187291) | Oil polluted marine microbial communities from Coal Oil Point, Santa Barbara, California, USA - Sample 2 (SPAdes) (version 2) | ecosystem: Environmental > Aquatic > Marine > Oil seeps ...
CTTTACATCCTTTCCGCTTCCAGCCCGTAGGTCTTACAGGCCGGAGGGGAGTTTAGGCGTGAGCCTTTTATAAATTCCTTAAGGATAAACTCCACCTGAACTTATTGGGAACTTACTCAGAAATTGTGCAACTTTTTGAAATTACAGGTTTCAATACGGTCAATCTATCAAAAAAACTTATAATGTCAAGACGAATCAAAAATATTGAACTCAGCTCCCCGTAGCTCCGCAACTGGAATGATGGAATATTGGAATAATGGCCCGCCCTCCACGTCCCGAGACTGGGACGGGATCGGGAGGCGCCACTTGGCGACCATATATCGTAACCTAATTAAGCATTTACGTTCAATCAACAACTCTAACAACATATCAAGGCCAGATCTGGGCCAGAGGGATTTTTTTAATGCAGCCCTAATTTATTGAGAACTTACTGTTTTTCTTGATGAAAAAATAAATAGCCCAAAAAGGTGCATTTTTACCAAAAAAATCAGACCGCTATGTTTTACAACGCCTTTCCCCTTGCCGTGATCCCGCTCCGTTGCGCAATATTGCTGTGTGGTTTGGCAGCAGCAGATATAACACGGCTTTCGCCCAGGCTAAACTCTTTTTTCAGATAAGCCTGGTACTCTATGGCCTTAATTCGATTCTCAAACGTTCCAACGAGGACCCGGTGAAATATGCCCTTTCCCGGCAGGTCCACACGGCGGCTGAAAGCCTCCAAACCAAAAGATTTGAGGAGGCGCACACGTTTCTTTGCCGAATTCGGATTACGATACGACTCGAAATGTATGCTGAAGACAACCGTTGAGGTAGGTGATTCGGACACGTTTGGGTGCATGGGCTGTTCGGGAGTGCCACTTCCTCCTTTGATAACTTGTGCCGTCGAATCATGAGATTTCGGTTTTGAAGCTAAAATCGAGCTTGGGGCAGGTGTCGACGCGACGTCGTGCAAAGCAGAGGTCGCAGCAAATTCAACAGATGAACCATTGACCAATTGCAGTCCATCCGGGCCCTTAAGCTCAAATCGAGATTCATCCTCTATTGGAAACTCACGCTCGATCCTTAGACTCGGAAAAGCCTCCGCATTCGGGGGATCCTCTGCCTTTTGAACGACGTCAGATTGGCTTTGCGCTTCAGCGGGATTTGAAACCCGTACCACGGCGTGCGAAGATGCCCTATACGGGAGTACATGGAAGCCATAGACACAAGCAGCGCCAGCCACCAACAATATTGCAGCAATGCCTTGACCTTTGCGCGACGCCAAGAGCCGCTGCGAGACGATCCGGTACACAAGCAGTGTGATGAAAAAGAGCAGAATCAGCGCCCCACCCAGAATAAAGGATTCCTTCATCCACGTCTCACCCAGGCTCTCCATCCGGTCGGTAAATTTGAACACCACCGGCAGGGGCGTTTCCAATTTCGGAGAGGCCAACAATTCATCGACCGAACTGACCAAACTATTGAGCTGCTTCACGGTGATGGTGAATTCCGACAAGATCTGACGATATTCTCTTATGTCAAAAGGCTTTGCACTTTCTTGGCGAGAACCCACATCGAACCGCGCCGTCAGTTGGTCGACCGAACTTACCGTTGTACTGATCCGCTTCGCCAGCTCGTTTCCCATTTGCAGCATCTGTTGCACTTCAGCAAAAAGACCCTTGAGACGCTTTTCTTCTGAGAAGAAGTCTTCCATCAGGTTTTTCCGCTCTTTGGATAGTTCACCGACCAACTGTTTGATCGCGGCACTGCGTTCCATGGCGGCCTGTGCGGGGAGCTGCTCCATCAATGCGGCGAGACGATTTGATATGTCCACAAATCTGGTGGTGTCAGACAGGGCTTGCACCACTTCAGGTTGACTGGCCACCTCAGCGTACGCCAGATTCACCTGAAGGCTTGAAAGCACCTGCATTCTACTGACCATGTACATGGCCCGGTCCCCAAGCAGGCGGATCTCATCGGTCGCACGTGCTGCCTCGGCTACGTCGGCGAAAAAGCCGCCCGCGCGGCTTGCGCGGACCAGTGCTGAATCCGGCTGCAACTTGCCAAAGTCATTGAAGCGAATAAAACTCACGCCTATCTCCTCCGGGTTCTTCTGCCGCCATTCCAGAATCAACGCGCGCAGCTCCTCCTCCTCTTCCTGCGTGAGCACCCTCTCGGCGATCGACCAGATATCCGCCTCGAGCTTTTGGAAACCCTTGACCATGACCTCGGCCGGATCACCGAAAACCTGCGGACGCCAGTGCTCCTCCCAGACGATTCGACCGAGCGTCACAAGCACTACCATGTCCAACAGTGCAACACCGGGGTCTGGGCCGGACGCAATTTCAAAAGCCGATGCGAGGGGGTAGAACCTCAACCTGGATGCGGTGAGGCGTGCTTGCGGTGAGGTGATTTCATTCTCAAAATCAGAGGCATATGTCGCCACGATACTGGCAAAACGGTCGGCAAAGTCCATCAACGTAGCCTGTAGTTGCGCCCGTGTGACGGATCTCTGATCTCCTTGTTCTTGCTTTCCCGCTTGCTTCTCGCCCATCTGGACTGGTGCTGCCCCTACCCCTCCGCGATCGGATGCGACACCCACGGGTCGATCGACAGTCAGCGGCGGCAACATAAAGCAACCGCTTGTAACGGCCAAGAAAAAGCCCAAGCACATATATAAAATCCAATGCAAGCGGTTATGCGTCTTTTTCAGAAACAACATTGCATCACCCCCTTATCGATATCTACTCCTATGACCCAATTTGATAAAATAACACAATTTAGTCAAATTTTGATTTCTGTCTCCCCCCTGTTTTCTTTGAGATGTGATCACATATTATTCATATATATGATAAGCCCAGAATAGGAGAAAAAAATCAAAACGTCAAACGCCCGCGTATGCCGAAAACCCACAACACGTCTTCATCCGGGTTTAGTGCCGGGTTGATGATCAGTTGCACATCAGGGGTGATGGCCAGGTTCTGCGCCAACTGCAGCCGGTAGAACAGTTCTGCGGTGTACTGGTCGTCCAGATCCCTTTCGGGCGGCTTGCCCCAGTTTACGCCAAAGCCCAGAAGATCCCTGCTTTCACTCAAATAGTAGCCGACACCGGTACTCACCGACGCTTCCAGCAGCGCACCGCCGTCTTTCGAGTAACCGGCCCGCAGAAAGGGCATCCATGTGTCGTTGATGAACTTGGTGGCTGAAAATGCCAGTCCCCATCCATCCTCAACCAGAGCATTTTCGCGTTCATCCACGTACCAGCCTGTCAGGTGGATGTTGTCGAAGTAGATGCGCTCCTGGGAGGATGCCCATCCGATCTCCAGGTGGTAGAAATACTCCTGGTCGTCGAAAAAGCTTTCGAACCAATCACCGGGGTCAGTCGGGTCACCGTTGGCATCTGCAAGGCCCCCGACCACATAGATATTGTCGGTGGCCATTACTCCAACGCCAGCGCCCAGGCCCTGATTTGGCACGGGTATGGTCGGGTCGGTTAAAAAGACCAGGTTTTGAAATTGGGTCCACGGGTTGGCCAGACCGTAAACGTCCACATAGTCGGTAGCGTCCACTACACCGGCGATAAAAGAAAAGCGTTTCTTTTTGAAGTGTTGCTTCCAGTATAAGTTGGTTATGCCCCAGCCGAAATCACTGTAGGGTGCGGCAGTCAAGCCGACATAACCGGCCTCGAAGCCCAGGCCCTGGGGGGCGATGTCGGTGCCGAGACGGTGGCGGCTTTCCAATTTGTAGACAATCGACCCGGTATTGCCGCTGTCGCGGCCGACCAGGGTCCAGTTTCCGAAAAAGCGGAAGATGCCACCGGCGGCATTGTCTTCGCCGGGGTTTTCGCTCACTCCCTGGGCGAGCGCGGTATAATCGAGTCCGAAACTGAGTCCATAATTTTCATTGAGGTCCCCCTTCCAGTCGAACCAGGGCGTCAGGGCCCGGTCGATTGCAGGGAACCGCAGCAGCGGCACCTTTTCTACGTTGTCCTCTTCGAGTTGGGCTCCCACACTGCTCGGGCCGCCAAACTGGGGGATCTCTGCGAAGCCGGATTTGTACTTGGAATTCTGTCCCCCTGCTGCCGGTTGTTCCGCCTGTTCGATCGCTTGCTCCGGTGCGGACTGCTGCGCCGACGCCGTCTGGACCAATCCAAAAACCAGTGACAAAAAACAGGTAAGGCAAAGCGAAGTCATCCACTTAAACATTTTAATTTTGATTACATCCATTTTCGCTTTCCTCAGAGTTCACGCACAGCTAATTCTTCGTCAATGATACGTTAGCGCTTATCATCAGAGGACCGCAAAGGTTTCGATAAATCTCTTCATTTCATAAACCTACAGTCTGCAAAGGTAAAAAAGTCCAAATTCTACTCCTTAAACCCCTTGTTTCCGAATTTTTGCGGCGCAGCCGGTATGACCGTTTGTTTTTCCGCAAGCCCTAAGTCTCTCATGTCCTCCGAACCCGCTCTCCATATTTCGCTGAGCCACGCCCAAGATGCCTGATATTATTGATGGCTTCTGACACGGTCATATCGAGCCGTTCGACGCGATCCTCATTGACGTACACCACCGAGCCAGACCAGGGATTCGGGGACCCGGGCAGATATACGACCACGTTCCCCCTCTCGGTCCGCTCGATCTCAAAGCCCATCTGGGCGTTATCATCGAACCGGGCAACCACAGGGACAAAGTTTTTGGCAGCCTCTTCGCCGCTTTTCATGCTGTCAGTCATACCCTTAACGAAGCTATATCCCGGAATGGCAACGAGCAACTTGGATTCGAGGGAACTTAAAATGCGCTTTGCGAAAACCCTTTTCGCTATAATACCTGCAATGAGGCAGCACAGCATGATCGCCAGCACTGCCAGAAAATTGGAAAGCGTAATACCTCCAATCGAGTCTGCCGGAATCCATGCGTCCAGCGGTTTCGCCACCAGTATCATGAGTTCGAAAGCCTTGCCCAGAATAGTCACCACGATGATTATGGGGACAAGAAAAATAAGGCCGCCAATGATGGTGGTCTTGATGAGTTTTAAAAGTCTTTTCATCGGTGTTACTCCTCATATTCTAATATGGTTTTAAAACAACTCTGCTATTTACACCCCGCAGGTGGCTTTTTTGACCGACCAGATGGGCCTAAGGCCATTCCGCAGACATCGATCCCGTCTGCCGGCAATTCTTTGCCAGCCAGCCTCTGAAATGTGGTCGTCACCGGACTGGCAATAAATTTGACGGCGGTTCCAATTAATCCACCGGACTGAATACCCACCCCAAAATCGGTGAAGTTGCCCTTTACTTCGATAGGTGTTGCCAGGCTGAAATATTCCGGTTTCTTGGGCGTTGGGACCATCTTGATGTCGAGGTTCTCCTTTCTGAAGTCTACCTGCCCCTTGCCGCAGATCCGGATCTTTGTAGTGTCGATTAAGAATACGTCGGATTTCAGCAATCCGTCTTTCATGGTCCAGCGGCCGACCACACAGTTTATTTTGGATGCCTTGTCGTCTTCCCTGGAGGTGATAGCTGCAATCACATTGACGGCCCACAGGTCGACGATGCCGGCCTTGAGGTTCTTAAGGCGGCCGGAAAAGTCGAAGTATCCGTTACCATTCGCCATGAGTTCATCAAAACTGCCTGCGGAGGATTTCAAATCCACGTCGAGGTTGATGAGTCCACCCATATCGGCCTTTGGATTAGCCCGCCTTACGAGCACACCAAAGTCGAATTTTTTCATCACGGCCCGGATTGATGCTTCCGGGGCTTTATTATCGGGTTTTAAGGAAGCCGCCAAAAAGAAAGAACCTCCCGGAATGTCAAGTTTTACAGGATCAATTGAAAAACGCCCGTTCTTCAATGTAGCCGTCAAAACGCCGCTGCCCAGCTCATCGCTGCCGGACAATACCTTATCTACTTTCACATTCATTTTCACATCGAATTTTCCAAGCACCTCGGGGCTTAATAGCTCATCAGGTTTTTTCCCCGAGGAAGACTTCTGCTCTTTTGAAGCAACCGTGCCGCTTTCCTTTTTCTTGTCTCCTTCAGGGGCCGGTTTCTCAGAATTGCTCTTCCCAGGCGACCATTCAACCACATCGAAATCGTTAAGTTGAATCAAGGGGGCGCTGAGCTCGATCGTTGATTTCGGACGCGAACCGGTATTATCAATCACCATTTTTCCAACTAACTTGCTCTTGCCAACCTGGATTACAAAATCAGACAGATCGACTCTTTTATCTCTCATAGTTAGCAACGCACCGATTTTGTATGACTTCAAAGGCGGCAGGTCTATTCCTATCAACCCATTGAGGCTGTCAAGACGGTTTCCTGTCACCGATGTTTTTAATTGCAGGCTTTTTGATGCCTGGACCAGGTCGATGGTACCGGTAAAGTCAAAGTGAGTCTTTGCAATTTCCGTTTTGATTTCCATCCAGGACCTGTTCTTTTCCACTAATTCTTGCAGCGAACCGACCTTAACCTCAGTAGTATAGGGTTGCTTCAGCAGATTCCCCTTTATGGATAGTGTGAATGGTTTGCCGGGGATCATCGCCCCGGTGCATTCGTCAATCTTGAATTGAACAGGTTCGGCCATACCGGGACGCCGATAGTCCACGGATAAGTCCTCCAGAACGAGCTTCACCAACACCAGGGAATCCGACGTCAGCTCCAACTTGCTTTCTTTCGAAGGCGGTTTCGGTTTAGGTGGCGGCTCAGTCTTGGATTCAGCCGGGGTGCGGGAAGACCAGTTGACGGCACCCTTCTCGTTTTCAACGAGCGCTACGGTAACTCCTTTGGCACTGACTTCTGTAATGTGAATCTTCCCACGAAAAAGCGGCACCAAACGCACTTCAATCTTGACGGTTTTCATGTGGAAGAGATCCCCGCTCTGAAACCCTTTCGGGTTTGAAATCCGCAACCCTTCAAAAGAAAAATATGGCTGGAGGGAGGTTGCTATGACAATCTTATCATCAACTTTGACAGTGCGTCCGAGGGCCAGGGTTGCTGCAGACTCCACCGCTCCCTTATACTCACTCAAATCAATAGTAATTGGTATAAAAGCCAGGATTATAATGATCAAAAAAAGACTTGCGATCAAGCCGCCCACGACATATAGGATCCAACGAATAGGTTTAGAAGCACGCATGATTTTCGGTTCCTTTCCATAAGGTTTCAGTTATCTTCTTTACGCATCTCAGCGCATTGACCTGCAGCGGAACCGTCCAGGTTCTTGAAATTGATGCACCCCACGAGTATAGGGTGCCGGTACCCGGACGAACATCCATCCGGTCGAAGCCGAGAGCCAGCTCCTTGCCCGCCCCCTTAGTGGTGGGTGGCTGTATCCAGTCGAACTCCTTTTTCATCTGGAGAATGATACCGCTGAGCATGACAACAAGAATCGGAAAAGCGGTCAGAATGGCTGCCCAGCGATGTAATTTTCTATTTAATATTTTAGCTTTCATTTGAGCCTTCTTTCTTTTTATACCGATAAGCAACTCCTGATTCGAAGCGGCCAATTTGAACCGGCATAAAACGGGCGCGCGTCGAGGCGGATGAATGGCTTGGCGGTGCCCCGCCATGCGGGGCACCGCCATCAGTTCATTGCGAGCTGGAATAACTACTTTCCGGCTTTAGCCGCGAACTCATTCCAAGACGCGACCTCCGCGTCGATCTGCTTTTCGAGCATGTCGACCACATCGTATGCCGACTGAGGCGGGCGGCCTTCGCAGTGGACCAGCATCCAGTTCACTGTGCTCAGTTTCGCCAGCAACTTGGTCGGCTCATTCGCCATTTCTGATAACGTGGTACCGATCGGAAGAAGCTTCCCGGTGAAGGCCTGCGCCTGCTTGGCGAGCTCGGAATCTTTTCCAGCGGCTTCGCTCATCACCAGCGCGCCGATGATCACCTTATTGGCGTTCTCGGTGATCGAGCGGACCCTCCACCATAGGTCGAAACGCGCCTCTGCATCGGCCTGGGTCCAAGTTTCATTTGGATTCATCTGAAGCTCAAAGCTCTGCACCTGGGATTCTCCATTAACCGTCAGTTTGGCCTGATAGGTTCCGGGAATGGCCTGGACCACGACACCGGCCGGGGGCTTGCCAGGCACGCTGATGGCGTCGGAGTAGTTCATGTCCCAGCTCATCCGGTTCAATCCGACATCGGTACCGAGAGCATCGCCTTCGTAGGTCTTGATCAGATTTCCTTCGCTGTCGAGAATACTCAAACTTACGTCTTTGGCATCCTCACCGAGCATGTAATAGATTAGCGCGCCGTAGGGGCGGGCATCACCGGCGTCGAGAAACTTGCGTCTTCGCTCGCCATTCACAAAACCCAGCTCGATGAAGGTGTGTCCAACTCGTCCGTTCTGGACGAAGTAGTTTTTCTGCCCGTCACCTACCCCCCCGCCATACATCGACCACCAGTTTGTACCGAGTCGGGTATGTTTGCGGGGTTTGAACACGTGAGTCGTTTTCTTTTTAGTATCCTCGTCCCACTGGCGCAGTGGAGAGATGTCGTCCATGATCCAGAAACTGCGCCCGAAGGTACCGATGACCAGATCCTCATCCTTTACCTTGATGTCGTGTACAGCCACGGCCGGCAGATTGAGATTCATGCGCTTCCAAGAAGCCCCGTCATCATAGGAGACAAACACCCCCGTCTCGGTTCCAACAAAGAGAAGTCCTTTGCGCACGGGATCTTCGCGGATGGTACGGGTGATCTCGCCCTGGGGAAAGTTTCCGCTCAGATTTGTCCATGTCTTACCATAGTCGCTTGTTTTAAACAGATAAGGCTTGAAGTCGTTGGCCGTGCGATAACGGCTCACCGCAAAATAAGCGGTACCGGCATCGTGCGGAGAAGCCTCAACCTCGTAGACATCAGAAGCATTGAGCATTTCGGGAGGCGTAACGTTCTTCCAGGCTTTTCCACCGTCCCGAGTCACATGGATCAGTCCGTCGTCGCTGCCGGTCCAGAGCACGCCATTTTCAACGGGCGAGGCGGCCATCCGATGAATGGTGCAGTAGGCTTCCTGCCCCGAGCTTTCGGGTGATGAGGGCGATCCACCCAACTGCTGCTTGGATTCGTCGTCCGTGGTCAGGTCTCCACTGATCTTTTCCCAGGTCTGTCCGCGGTCGCGACTGCGGAACACACATTCTGCTGCGGTATAGAGCGTTTCCGCGTCGAAGGGATCGATCACGATCGGCGCATGCCAGTTGAAGCGGTACTTCGCATCTTTTTGGCCACGCCCAAAAGTAGAGGTCGGCCAAACATTGATGTGCTCCCACGCCCCGGTCTTCAGATTAACGCGTTGGATGGGCCCTCCCCCGTAAGCAAAGGTACTTTGGGCGAGATGATAAACAATATTAGGATCCGTGGGATGAGGTACGGATGCGCCGGATTCCCCACTACCGATAATGGTTACATCGGCAATCGAGATGCCGCCGTATATCGAGGCGGAAGGAACCTTGTATCCGATCAGATCCTGACAATTGCCGTACACATTGTAGGGGAACTGGTTATCCACATTAACCCGGTAGACCTGCTGATTGGGCTGGGTAAACATACCGGACCAGGTTTTACCGCCCGTCAGCGTCACCATCGCTCCGCCGTCGTGGGTTATGATCATGCGATTCGGATCGTTCGGGCCGAAGGCCATGTCGTGGAAGTCGTCCTTTGTGCCCGAACGCTGCTTCCATGTTTTTCCGCCATCAAGAGACTGCCATAGCTTGTTGGACAACACCCATAGCTCATCCCCGTTGTGCGGGCTGGCATGCAGGTGATGGTAGTAGAACGGGCGCTGAATGATGCCGCTGTGATTGCTCAGGAATTTCCACGTCTTGCCGCCGTCCTCAGACCGATACAGTCCGTTCTTATCTTTAGAGTCGATCAACGCCGAAATACGGTTTGGCATTGTTTTCGAGTGCGCAAGGCCAACGCGCCCCCAGTCGCCTTCCGGCAGGCCGGGATTCTTCGTGAAATCCGTCCAGGTGTCGCCGCCATCTGTAGATTTAAAGATACCGCTGTTAGGACCGCCGGCGTCCAGGAGCCAGGTGCGGCGAAGGATTTCAAACGTCGAAGCGTAGAGAGTGTTGGGGTCATCCTCGCACATCACCAGGTCAATGACCCCGGCCTGTTCATGTTTAAAGAAAATCTGTTTCCAGGTTTTGCCGCCGTCCTTACTGCGGTAAATGCCACGATCCTTGCTCGGACCGAAGGCGTTGCCGATGACAGACACGTATACCAGGTCCGGATTGGTCGGATGTATCCGCACGCGGGAGATGTTCATTGTTTTTTCCAACCCGATATGGGACCAGGTCTTGCCTGCGTCGGTCGATTTATACATACCATCGCCCCAGGAGACACAATCGCGCAGTTGCGGCTCACCCGTGCCGACATAGAGGATATCGGGACTGGTCGGCGAAATCGCCATCGCTCCGATGGAGCCGACATTGAACTGACCATCGCTGATCGGGGTCCAATACCGACCGGCATCATCGGTCTTCCACACACCGCCCGAGGAGTGCCCATGATAGAAGACATTCTTATCGGTCGGGTGCATGGTCACCGTGGTGCCACGAACACCGATGTAAGGGCCAATGCAGCGCCATTGCAGCGACCGCATCTCCCTCGATGCCTCTGGATCGAACCACGCCCTGGTGCTCGGCACCGGTTTCGGGGCCTCTTCCACCCTCCATTCAGCTTTCGCCACACCAACCATCAGCACTACCGCCATTATCGTTATTAATAGTTTTTTCATCATCCTTCCTCCTCCTTATTACTCCGGCAACTAAATACCTCAAAGTCGTCCTGCCGGACTTGATCCGGCATCCAGTGCCCGCCTGGATTTCGGCTTTCGCAGGAATGACGGAATTAGCCTGTTTAATCGCCGGGTTAATATTGTTGTTTGTCCTTTTTTTTACAGCTTATTCTTGTAAATCTTTCCTTCTTTCATGATGAGCTTGAGGTTCTTTTCGTAGTCGACTACGACGTTTATGTCCTTGAGTGGCAACAGGGTTCCTGAAGCTCATATCCCTGAAGTACTCATCTATCTTTTCATTGGTTGAACTCGAAGATCCCGGACTTTAAGCCTGTCGAAGCGAAGTGTAGATCCCGCTCATCGGGGACGTCCCGCTGGTAGCAGGAGGGAAAATAGCCATTTTCGGACAGCCTCCTATTCGAAATCTTGTTCCTGGTCAGTCTTAAGTCGCTTTAGCTTGGAATAAGTGGGGCTTTCCCAATCAAAACTTTGAATCTCGCCAAACGAGTGCGGCCTGCGATCAAAGACCAAAACAGCACGGTAACCATCAGTATAGTAAGGGTCTCCCGTAAGGTTGTGCCGTGGTTTTGAGGGGGGTGCCGCGCCAACTCCTTTAACATATCCACCTTTTGCGAGCTGCTGAGAGGAGATCAGATCTTCAATGAGTGCATACATAGCTTCGTCAACATCCGGATCTATTTTGTGAGTCACGGGTGGCCAGGTTTTCATTGTAAACCTCACACCGATATCCCGGCTGATTTGACCGACCCAAACCGATTTGCCCTGGTAACGCATGGGACTTAGCCATGCCCGAAAATGATTCCGTTGATGGACAGTGTGGCGGGGTTTTTGCGCGGCAAAATCCTGTTTTCGCCCATACAGATATAGCGGACTGACAGGCGAGTATCTGTATCTTGTACCGAACAGAAAAGATTTTATGGTTTTCCATACCGCTTTTCCATGTGATTGTTCGGCTGAGAGCCATCGTCTGCGAACGAATGCTGCTGAAATATCTTCGCGACTTCCAATAAAAACCAGGTTCAGTGGGTCACCCTTTTTAGTTCCATCTTCGTTGGTGGTACAACAGGGCAGGTTTTCCAATGCTTTTCTCAACTCATTTTCGTCAAGATCTACGATCTCTGCTTTCAAATAGAGTTTATCGAAATTAACCGCATGATAATCAGCCTTAATACCTGGCACATCAACAAAAAAGGTGAAAAATTTTGCTTTTCCATAACCCAATAAATCAATGTCTACCACCTTGGTTCCCTCGTCACGGTTGACAAAAATGAAACCGGAAACAGAGGTACCAGGGGCAACAGGGTTCCTGAAGCTCATAACCCTGAAGTGCTTATCTATCTTTTCATTGGTTGAACTCGAAAATGTTCCATGGAATGCATAAGCAGATTCCAATGGTGAAAAATAATCCGGATCAAGGCCTGCTGATGATAGCCAATATGGAGTAGTATCAGCATTTTGAACTCTTGCCCAGACAGGTTGGATTCCTTTGCCGGCCAGATTTACTCCGAAGAGTTGCTTGCTTTCTTCAGCACTGAGCACGGCAACCGTTACTTTGACGTCATCATCGACTTTCGACTGAGATCTTTCCAGAAAGGGAACATCAAAAACTGGTCGAGGTTTTTCAAAAGTCGCACATCCATAACCAGCTATTACATAAACAACAGCAATTGTTAGCAAGATTAAGAGCCTGGGCCTCATTGTACCTCCATATTTCAAACTTGATGAGTTTTATGCTCCTTATCTCTTTGCTTGTGTGATCTGCAGAAATGTTGGATTTACGAGCCGTTAAGTCAACTACCAGTAAGTTCTCAATATTCGGGCTGTATTAAGAAAATCCCCCTCAGGCATTCATTCCCATCGCGCATAGAGCGGAATACGATCTCGTATTTTTTTTACGTAGCTTCGGCTCTCCTTGAAAGGTAAGTTTTGAGTCAATTTGACAT
>Ga0209013_10004185_pt1 | contig 12683 bp, 10 predicted proteins | sample Cruoilmetagenom2_FD_187291 | JGI IMG/M metagenome (GOLD analysis project Ga0209013, IMG submission 187291) | Oil polluted marine microbial communities from Coal Oil Point, Santa Barbara, California, USA - Sample 2 (SPAdes) (version 2) | ecosystem: Environmental > Aquatic > Marine > Oil seeps ...
TTCACCACCCACCTCTGTACATGCAAGGCCTGTAACCTGACCAATCTGATTTTCCTGTTCAACACAACCATATCGGAAGCGGCGAACACCGAGATATTTTTCGATATTTCGACTGGTTAAAGCCACTTTTTTGGTTTTCTTATCCAGTAGAATTTCTTTTACCACTTTACGGGCAATTTTGGCAATTTCTCGTTCGATACTCCGCACACCGGCTTCACGAGTATAATAACGAATGATATCTCTGATTGCTCCCTCGCTAATGGTCAATTCTGATTCTTTTAAACCATTGTTTTTCAATTGTTTGGGAACAAGATAACGGGAAACAATATTAAGTTTTTCTTCTTCTGTATAACCCGGGATACGAATAACTTCCATACGATCAAGCAAGGGGCCAGGTATGTTCATGCTGTTTGAAGTAGCAATAAACATCACTTCAGATAAATCGTAGTCCACTTCCATATAATGATCATTGAAAGTATTATTTTGTTCCGGATCCAGAACTTCTAACAAAGCTGATGAAGGATCACCACGCATATCCATAGCCATTTTATCAATTTCATCTAATAGAAAAAATGGATTCCTGACTTCTACCTTGGACATATTCTGTATAATCTTGCCCGGCATTGAGCCAATATAAGTTCGTCTATGACCACGAATCTCAGCTTCATCACGCACACCACCTAATGACATACGAGTGAATTTACGATTGGTTGCCCGGGCAATTGACTGACCCAATGATGTTTTACCCACACCAGGAGGACCAACAAGACAAAGAATAGGACCTTTAAGTTTTTTCATACGCTGTTGTACAGCGAGATATTCAAGGATACGTTCTTTTACTTTTTCCAGACCATAGTGATCTTCTTCCAGGATTGTTTCAGCTTTATTCAGATCATGGCGAACTTTAGAGCGTTTTTTCCAGGGAACATTCGTCAGCCATTCAAGATAATTTCGTACCACAGAAGCTTCAGCTGACATCGGTGACATCATTTTTAATTTGTTCAGTTCTGCCAGGCCTTTTTTCCTGGCTTCAGGTGACATGCCTGAGTCTTTAATTTTGCTTTCCAGTTCTTCTAATTCATTGGGCACATCATCAATGTCATTCAGTTCTTTCTGAATGGCTTTCATTTGCTCATTGAGATAGTATTCCCGCTGACTCTTTTCCATTTGTTGTTTAACACGTCCACGAATACGTTTTTCTACCTGCAGAATATCTATTTCTGATTCCATTTGTGCCAGTAGATGCTCCAGACGTTCACGAACATCAGCGATTTCCAGTATGGCCTGTTTTTCGTCAATTTTGAGCGGCATATGTGCAGCAATGGTATCCGCCAGACGGCTGGGATCTTCAATGCTGGATAACGAAGACAAAATTTCAGGTGGAACTTTATCATTCATTTTGACGTATTGATCAAACTGGTTCATGACCGTACGGGTTAAAATATCCTGTTCTTTTTCATCGATTTTAGATTTTTTAAAGATATTAATTTGTGCCGTATAATATTCTTCTGTAGTAAAAATACTCTGTACTTCAGCACGTTCATCACCTTCAACCAGAACCTTAACCGTACCATCTGGTAATTTGAGTAATCTGAGTATGGAAGCAATCGTTCCTACCGAGTGAACTTCATCTGGTTTTGGATCATCATCAGAGGCATTTTTCTGAGCAATTAAGAGAATTTTTTTATTCTCTTCCATTGCCGCTTCAAGTGCATTAATTGATTTTTCACGACCAACGTAGAGTGGTATAACCATATGAGGATAGACAACAACATCTCTTAACGGCAAAACCGGATAAATTTGTGTTGTATCAGTTAACTCAGAAATATCGTTTTCATTCTCCATTGATGGAGTTCCTCTCTATTTATAAATGGACGTCTAGCAACTAATATATGGGTTTTAAAGTTAAAAAATCAAGTCGAATGGAGAAAACTTGATTTTAAAACCAAAAAAAAGGGCTTATAGCCCTTTTTTAAACTCTTGTCCGGAATTATTCCCCGGAAGCTTTTTTATCGGCATTTTCATAGATGAGTAAGGGTTCTGACAAACCATTAATAACTGATTCATCGACAACGACTTTCTCTACATCTTCAATCGAGGGTAATTCATACATCGTATCAAGTAATGTTTGTTCCAGAATAGAACGCAGACCACGAGCACCGGTCTTTCTTTCCATGGCTTTTTTAGCAATAGCAGACAAGGCGTCGTCACGTAAATCCAGTTCTGCACCTTCCATTTCAATCAGTTTATTATATTGCTTGGCCAATGCATTCCTGGGTTCTGTCAATATTCGAACCAAAGCTTCTTCATCTAATTCGCGTAAAGTAGCTAAAACAGGTAAGCGGCCGACAAATTCAGGAATAAGCCCATAGCGAGTTAAATCTTCTGGTTCCAGATCATCAAGAATTTCACCAATATCCTTGCTGTCATCCTTACTTTTAACTTCCGCACCAAAACCTATACCGCCCTTTTCAGAACGCTCAAGAATAACTTTCTCCAGACCTGAAAATGCACCACCACAAATAAACAGGATATTGGCAGTATTGACCTGTAAAAATTCCTGTTGCGGATGCTTTCGACCACCCTGTGGCGGTACTGAAGCGACCGTACCTTCAATCAGTTTAAGCAATGCCTGCTGAACACCTTCACCTGAAACATCACGGGTAATTGATGGATTGTCAGATTTACGGGAAATCTTGTCGATTTCATCAATATAAACAATACCGGTTTGTGCTTTCTCTACATCGTAGTCACATTTTTGCAATAGTTTCTGGATGATATTTTCAACATCTTCACCTACATAACCAGCTTCGGTCAGTGTTGTCGCATCGGCAATCGTAAATGGTACATCAAGTAAACGAGCCAGAGTTTCCGCTAATAATGTTTTACCTGAACCCGTTGGTCCAATTAGTAGAATATTACTTTTTGAAAGCTCGACATCATCTTTTTTATAACCAGTTTCCAGTCGTTTATAATGATTATAAACAGCAACGGAAAGGATTTTCTTGGCAACGCCCTGACCAATGACGTATTCATCGAGTGATTTATTGATTTCACGAGGAGTGGGTAATTTTTTACCAGGTACTGAACCGCCCTGTTCCTGTATTTCTTCACGAATAATGTCATTACAAAGTTCAACACACTCGTCACAGATAAATACCGAGGGGCCTGCAATTAGTTTTCTGACTTCATGCTGGCTTTTACCGCAAAAAGAGCAATAAAGTAATTTTCCGTTGTCATCTTTGTTTTGAGTATCATCACTCATAAAACGAACCTCGTATCAGGGAATAATTCTTCCCTTTTGTTATTTTAAAGCAGGCTAAACCTGTAAAACGGACTTTTTACGGCCTATTTACATTTATAAGCCTTATTATTTAATAAATCAACATTTTTTCACGGATAGTTCCGTTCCAAAATGCCCCTGCCAATCACCCGTTAGTCTTTTTCCTTCTGTTCTGAATCATTCACTGAATCACGTGTCGTAATAACCTGATCCACCAATCCATAGTCAACGGCCTGAACAGCACTTAAAAAGTTATCTCTATCTGTATCTTGAGCAATAACATCCAGTTCCTGTCCGGTATGACTGGCCATAATCTCATTCAGTTTATCTTTCAGCGTCAGAATTTCCTTCGCATGAATTTCTATGTCTGAAGCCTGCCCCTGAAAACCACCCAGAGGCTGGTGAATCATCATACGGGAATTAGGCAGACAATAGCGCTTGCCCTTGGCTCCGCCAGTCAGCAATAAAGCCCCCATACTGGCCGCCTGGCCAATACACATGGTACTCACATCTGGTTTAATAAACTGCATGGTGTCATAAATCGACATACCAGCAGTTACAGAACCACCTGGTGAGTTAATGTACAAATGAATATCCTTATCAGGATTTTCAGATTCAAGAAACAATAATTGCGCAACAATCAGATTGGCCATATGGTCTTCAACCTGGCCAACCATAAAAATCACCCGCTCTTTTAACAGGCGTGAATAAATATCATAAGAGCGTTCTCCTCTGGCGGTCTGCTCGATAACCATGGGTACCAGTCCAAGAGCATCAGCCTGTAAGGCTCCGTTTGTGATTTTATTGTCTAACATTAATTTTTTGTCCTTATCCCTTGGTATTAAACGAACGCCTTATGCAGCGTCTTCTTGTTCCTGTTTAGGATTCATGAATTCAGTAAAGGTAAATGTTTTATCAGTCACTGCACCCTGCTCACAAGCCCAGTCAACAATTTTTTCTTCTAATACAAATGACTCAATTTCAGCCAGTTTGTCTTTATGAGACATGTAATAATCCATGACTTCCTGGGGATTTTCATAGGTAGCAGCCATTTCAGTAATTTTTTCTTTTACCAAATCACTGGTTGCTGTTATTTCTTTTGTTTTCACAATATCCGCAAGAACCAGGCCTAAAGTGACGCGGCGTTTTGCCTGTTCTTCAAATAAACTGGTTTCTAATTGTGCTTCACCCTGCCCTTGCATCTGGTATTGAGACTGCATTTGCTGAGCCATTTTTTGAGTTTCTTCTTCAACCAGAGCTTTGGGTACATTTATATCATTAGCTTCAAGTATAGTATCCATCACTTCATTTTTCAGCTTAGCCGAAATGGACTTATCCAGCTCAATCTGCATATTCTTTTTAACTTCTGCACGGAAAGCTTCTTCTCCGCCATCTGCAATACCGAATTTACTATAAAACTCATCCGTCAATTCCGGAAGAGTTGATTCCTGGACATTCAGAACTGAAATAGAAAAACTGACAGGTTTTCCTGCAACATCTTCAAAGTGATAATCATCAGCGAATTTCAGTTCAAGGATAACATCTTCACCAGCTTTCGCCCCTTTCAGCCCTTCTTCAAATCCTTCAATCATCTGGCCCTGGCCTATGGTGACTGGAACCTGCTTACCTTCATTACCTTTAAAGGCTTCACCATCAATAGTGCCGGTAAAATCAACAACAACCTGATCACCTTCTTCAGCTCCCCGATCAACATCCTGGAATGATTGATTTTGCTTACGGATATTATCAACTGTTGAATCAATGTCTTCTTCACCAATGGTTACGTTTGCTTTTTCAAAGCTTTTGCCTTCCAGTGAAGCAACCGTGATTTCAGGATACACTTCAAAAATTGCTTTGTAGCTGACGGTATCTTCATTGTCGTTTTCAACAATATCAATACTTGGCTGACCTGCAGGGTTTAATTTTTCCTGCGAGATGGCTTCATAATAGCTTTGCTGCAGTTTTTCATTCAGTACTTCTGCTTCAACATGTCCGCCATAACGTTTTTTTATAACAGCAAGAGGGATTTTACCAGGGCGAAAACCATTGATTTTGGCTGTTTTAGTTAACGATTGTAATCGAGTCTTAACTTCTCCATCTATATCTGTTGTTGGAAATTCAACAAGCATTTCTCTTTCAAGACCTTCTTTTGTTTCTACTGAAACCTGCATTTTTCATCCTCGTTACAATCAAATTATTTTCAAAAACAAATCATTAGGGTAATTGTCAAAAAGCTCTTAGCTCAAACTCCGTGATGATCTGTATCTTTATATATGGCTAAACCAGCCATTATACAAGATATCATCAAGAATAATTAATACTTTTTAACAGAAAAGAAAAAAAACAGAGGACGGAATTATTTTGCAGCGGTTTTAATCGAAATATTGGGGAAATCAAACAGGAATATGGTGCGGATGGAGAGACTCGAACTCTCACGACTTTCGCCACTGGTACCTAAAACCAGCGTGTATACCAATTTCACCACATCCGCGTGATATTTATTATTTACAAAAGAAGAGGTAATGGGGTGAACGAAGGGGTTCGAACCCTCGACCGCAGGAGTCACAATCCTGAGCTCTACCAACTGAGCTACGCTCACCACAGAAAAGACATCTACAAAAGATATCAATTTGTTTCAACTTTTAAACACAACTTTTTACTTAAAATCCAGCGAAGCAGAATGGTGCGCCCGGCAGGACTCGAACCTGCTACCCTCGGCTTAGAAGGCCGATGCTCTATCCAGATGAGCTACGGGCGCAGAATCTATTGCTATATCAAAGCTATCAGTTTCAATGTCTCTTTGATTGAAAAGTCATTGATTGGGAATGATATTTTGACCTAGTAATAAGCTTTTCTGAAACCTTTACTAAAAAGTGGTCGGGGTAGAGAGATTCGAACTCCCGACATCTTGCTCCCAAAGCAAGCGCGCTACCAGACTGCGCTATACCCCGAATAATGTGTAGAATGTCTCTAATATAAGCTTGTGACAGTCTCTACTCATCAAGTTGGCGTATCTTAAATATTTTGTCTTATCAATGCAAGTATTTTTTCAAATTTTTCGTAGGAAAAAATAATCCCCTGTTTTTTACATTAAATTCCCAATAAGCCTGTTTTTTAGTTAAAATACTCAGTGTTTTTCACCCCATTAAAATTTCAGAAAACTGAGACTGAGACAAACAAAATGAGCGCACAGATAATTGATGGTAAAAGTATTGCCAGTGAGATTAAGGCCCAGTTAAAACTACGTGTAGATGCACGACGGGAAAAAGGTTTGCGTGTTCCCGGTCTTGCGGTGATTAAAGTTGGCGATGACCCGGCATCTGAAGTTTATGTGCGTAATAAGCGTAATTCCTGTCAGCAGGTTGGTATAAAGTCAATTGCCCATGATTTACCTGAGCAAACAACACAGGAAACACTATTGTCTCTCATTGATGAATTGAATAATGACGATACAATTGATGGGATTCTGGTGCAATTACCCGTACCTGAGCATATTGATTCTGAAACTATTATCGAGCGCATTCACCCTGATAAAGATGTTGATGGTTTCCATCCCTATAATATCGGCCGCCTGGCATTGCGAGTTCCTGTCTTACGCCCCTGTACACCCCGTGGCATTATGACTTTGCTGGAAAGCACCGGGGAAACAATTAAAGGCAAAGATGTCTGTATTGTCGGTGCGTCCAATATTGTCGGCAGACCTATGGGCCTGGAATTATTACTTGCCGGATGTACCGTCACTACCTGTCATCGATTTACCACCAATCTGGCAGAACATGTCAACCGGGCGGATATCGTTGTAGTCGCTGTAGGTAAACCCGGTCTGGTTAAAAGTGAGTGGATAAAAAAAGGTGCCATTATTATCGATGTCGGCATCAACCGGCTTGAAAATGGTCAATTAGTGGGTGATATTGATTATGATACGGCAAAAGAAACAGCCGCTTATATCACTCCCGTGCCGGGTGGTGTTGGTCCCAAGACAGTAGCAACATTATTGCAAAATACGGTTGACGCTGCAGATGAACTGCATTCTTAGCTTACGGTATTAGTTAGCGATCCGCAGGCCGATAATCCATACCAGGGAAATTCCGCTCAGGAAAAAAAGTACTATACTGCCGAAGGAAAACCTTCGGTATGTTTTTAAGATGGCATGCTGGTCTTCTACTGAAATAATAAACGGGCGACGACTGTCTACAGGCTTTGACAGGGTGTGAATTTCCTGCTGAACCAGTCGTTCACCAATACTGTTTTCCACTTCCTGTTCTGCGGCTTTTATAACATGCTGCCATTCCTGCATATCAATTTCACCATCACCATTACGGTCGAATTTTCTCTGTACAAAATTGGGAGTTTTCTTCCATTTGGCAATAAGATCTCTGACTTCACCCGGTTTATCCAGCTTTTCCCGACGTCCGCCGACACTTTTAAAACGACCTAAGATATAAAGTTCCGCACCCACATCAATACGTTTTTCTGTGTAACGATAATTATTTTTACCGGAAACACCCGCAACGGCCAATATGCCGCTTACACTGGCAGCTTCAATCATTCTATGTTCCCCGGAACCATACCAGGTTTTTGAAAATGATGGCGTAATGGTTGCGCCATCCGGGTCAATAACACAAATACCGGTTTCATCAGCTAAAAGAAACAGATTATCACTGATCCCGGAACTGACTATTTCCCAGTTGCTTTTGGAAAGAGCATTACTATTACGAGGACCAATATCGAGTTCTCTGGTTCTGTGTTCAATTTTATAGTCATACCAGAGACATTGTTTATTACTCAGGGGAGAAACAATTGGCATTCCTTTCATTAACCGCCCTGTCCCCTCCAGCTCAACAAAACCCTGATGGGCTGAGCGAATTTTGGAAGTGGGCGTATCATCAATAACACGGGAACGATGAAAGAAACGAAAAATAGCATATAAACTGGCGGCACTGACAGCAAACAGAAAGACTGACACGAAGATAATGCCGGTACTGTCGGCTGCAATAATCTGCAGCCTTAGAGATTCCAGCATGATTTAACTGAAAAGAGATTTCATGTCGACATCTTTTAATTCTTCTTCATCAAACTCCAGCAGAGAATGTTTCTTGAAATTAAAAAAACGTGCGACAACGACATCCGGGAATTGTTCAATACGAATATTATTGATATTAACACTGTCATTATAGTATTCACGACGATCGGCTATGGCATCTTCCAGACCGGTAATTCGTGTTTGTAAGTGCTGAAAATTTTCATTGGCTTTTAATTCAGGATAGGCTTCTGACACTGCAAATAAACTGCCCAGCCCCATTCTCAATTGTCCTTCAGCCATACCTAATGCACCAATATCCCCGGCTTCTCTGGCCTGGGCAACACCGGAACGGGCAGTAATAATTTTTTCCAATGCCGAACCTTCATATTGCATATATTGCTTACACACTTCGACCAGTTTGGGTAACTCATCGTGACGTTGTTTCAGGAGGATATCAATGTTTGACCAGGCCTGAGAAACGTTATGTTTGATTCTGACCAGATTATTGTAAATATTGATAATATAAAAAGCGGCAATAACAACAACACCGAGAAAAATAAATGTACCTACTTCCATTAGTTTGTCCTTATTTAAAAGATGTGTCCTAATTTTCCTGCTTTGGTGGACAGGTAATGTGAATTATGTGGATTTTCGCCATGTTTCCAGGGTAAACGTTCTACCACTTCAAAGCCGTGTTCTTCCAATGCATTGACTTTGCGCGGATTGTTAGTCATTAAACGTATTTTTTTAATTTTCAGATGATTAAGCATATCATGAGCAATATCATATTCACGTAAATCAGCATCAAAGCCCAATTGCTCATTGGCCTCAACCGTGTCGGCACCACCATCCTGCAGATGGTAGGCTTTGATCTTGTTAATCAAACCAATGCCACGTCCTTCCTGACGCAGATAAAGTAAGACCCCGCGGCCTTCTTCAGCGATGTGTTTTAAAGCCGCTTCAAGCTGCGGTCCGCAGTCGCAGCGCATACTGAAAAGCGCATCGCCTGTGAGACATTCAGAGTGCATACGAATATCAACCGGATTATCATCCGCAACATTACCTAAAACAAGGGCAATATGTTCCTTGCCGGACTGTTCATCCTGAAAACCACAAATTGTAAATTCTGCCCATTGGGTTGGTAGTCTGGCAGATTCAACAAATTTTAAGGCCACTGTGACTCCTCGGCTTATAACAAAAACTAAAATATCTAATTCGCCATTTTAGCATTTTCTAAATAAGATTGGAAAACTGATTCACCCTAAACTTCGATTTATTCATCCTGATAAATTTTATATGGTGCTTAAGAAAACGTCAGCTAAACTCAATTTAAAAAATTCGTGTTTTACTTGAGGAAGATAATAAAATTTATGTATATTTTTTCAAAATTGCTGTAATATTCAACAATAATAATAATGACTGCACAATAATAATAATGACTGCACAATAATAAGAGTATTAACCAAAATGCACAAATCAAATCCTCATCATGCCCTGATGAAATCTGTATTTTTATTTCTTTTGCTCATTTTTCCATTTACCTCAGTATTTGCATCCGGTGATGGAGGTTCTGCCAATCTAACTGGTTCTGTTTATGGCATTATCGCTATTGTAGTGTTTGTTCTCGCCTATAGCCTGGTTATTGGTGAAGAATTTTTACATCTGCGAAAATCAAAACCCGTACTGGTTGCTGCCGGTATTATCTGGATATTAGTCGGTTTGGCTTATAATGGTATTGGTGAGCCTCATGCCGCAGGTATTGCTGTCAAACATAATATTGAAGAGTATGCAGAATTACTACTCTTCCTACTTGCCGCTATGACCTATATTAACGCCCTGGAAGAACGTAACGTATTTGATGCATTGCGTGCCTGGCTGGTTTCTAAAGGCTATTCCCTAAAAGTGGTGTTCTGGATCACCGGCCTGCTGGCATTCCTTATTTCTCCCATTGCAGACAATCTGACCACAGCATTACTGATGGCTGCTGTCGCCATGGCTGTAGGTGCAGGAAATCCAACCTTTGTTGTTCTTGCCTGTATAAATATTGTCGTTGCGGCTAATGCAGGTGGCGCCTTTAGTCCCTTTGGCGACATTACTACATTAATGGTCTGGCAAAAAGGTATTGTGCAATTTGAACAATTTTTCGCATTGATGATACCATCCATAGTCAACTGGCTGGTACCTGCGGCCATCATGTCATTTTCAGTTCCCAAAGGTAAACCTAAACCCATTGAATCAGAAGTCATCATCAAAAAAGGCGGTTTAGTCATGATTGGCCTGTTTCTTCTTACCATATCAATGGCTGTAAGTTTCCATAATTTTTTACATTTACCTCCGGTTCTCGGCATGATGACCGGCCTGGGTGTTCTAAAGCTTTATGCTTACTTCCTGAAAAAATTTCCTGAGTCAAACGGAGATACACTGGATGAAGCTGATATGAAAAATCAGGTTTTGCAGATAGAAAGATTAGATCATGACAAACCTAAAGCTGAAGATGGCTACAATATCTTCACCATTCTGGCCCGAGCCGAGTGGGACACCCTGATGTTTTTCTATGGCGTTATTTTATGCGTTGGCGGTCTGGGTACCTTAGGTTATCTTGCTCTGGTCTCTGAAGCAATGTATATCGGTTCAGGAGTAATGGGCACCGGAATTACAGGCGCCAATATTATTGTTGGTGTTCTCTCTGCAATCGTTGATAATATCCCGGTTATGTTTGCAGTTCTGACCATGGATCCGGAAATGCCGCTGGGCCAATGGTTGCTAGTAACCCTGACAGCAGGAGTTGGCGGCAGCATGTTGTCAATCGGGTCTGCTGCGGGCGTTGCTTTGATGGGCCAGGCGCGTGGCAAATACACGTTTTTTACCCACCTCCGATGGACACCTGTAATTGCGCTTGCGTATGCCGCCAGCATTCTCATTCATCAGTGGCTGAATGCGGACACATTCTCCATTTCGGTAAACATCCCTTAGTCGTCCCGGTTTGGCCAGCGTGATACACAGAAAACGCAACAAAGCTCTTGCGATTCCTGAGTTAGTTGCCATTGCGCTTGGCGGCATGGTCGGCGGTGGCATTTTCACGATCCTTGGCATTTCTGTCTCAATGGTTGGCGTATACACGCCGCTTGCTATCCTTCTGAGCGGCCTGCTTGCATCGCTGGCTGCATATTCCTATGTAAAACTGGGCGTTTACTATAAAGATGAAGGGGCGACCTATTCATTTTATAAAAAAACCTTCCCGGCACATCCGTTTGCGGCATCCCTGATTGGCTGGTGGGTCATATTTGGTTACATCAGTACACTCGCACTTTACGCCTATACGTTTGCATCTTATGCAATCAGCGGGTTTGCCTTTGCGGACAGCGAGTGGGTGCGAAAACCGGTAGCTGGGGCGGTGATCCTTACTTTTACGCTCATTAACCTTTGGAGCGTAAAAGGTATGGGCAAAATCGAAGACCTGATTGTTTACACAAAGCTGCTTATCCTGGTCGCTATATCTTTCGTGCTGATAAAGAATAGCCACACGACCCTTCCTGTTCTGATACAACAAGGCCAGAGCGCCAGCATGCTCTCTGTTTTTATCGTCGCCTCGCTTACATTTGTGGCTTATGAGGGCTTCCAACTGGTAATTAACGCCGTAAACGAAATGGAATCACCTGAAAAAAATATTCCCCGGGCAATCTACTCGGCTATTTTTCTCGCAATACTGATCTATGTAGTTATTGCTCTTGGCGCAATACTGGCGATTCCATTTGACGAAATAATACAAAATCAAGAGTATGCGCTGGCTTCCGGCGCTGGGAATGTGCTTGGCCAGTGGGGAACCAACCTGGTAATTCTAGGGGCCTTGCTGGCCACCAGTAGCGCCATAAGCGGCACCGTCTTTGGTGCGTCAAGACAAATGGCCGTTATCGCAAGCGATGGCTATTTACCGGCGCTTCTAGCAAAACGGGTTAATAACATCCCCGTATTTGCCATTATCAGCATGGCGGTATTTGCTTTTCTTCTGGTATTGACTGGCAGTCTTCAGCTTATTCTTGAATTCGGGAGTGTGACCTTTTTACTGGTATCTCTGCTCATGGCGTTTGCCAACCATAAAATTCGTGTCCTAACCGATTCATCTTCAGCCATTACCCTTCTCGCTTTTGCTGGCCTCTTGCTGGGTACTGTTCTGATTTTTTATTACGAACTCAACAACAAACCCCATCAAATGTTCTTTATTGGCGGGCTGTATGCTTTGTTAACGCTTGGCGCCTGGTTATATTCAAGAGGATCGAAACGTCACTGAGTATCAAACTACGTTTATTGCCATGGCTTAAAGCGGCCACACGATCAATAGCAAGGGAACACTGATCGCGACCACCAGGATTTCCATTG
>Ga0209013_10004186_pt1 | contig 12681 bp, 9 predicted proteins | sample Cruoilmetagenom2_FD_187291 | JGI IMG/M metagenome (GOLD analysis project Ga0209013, IMG submission 187291) | Oil polluted marine microbial communities from Coal Oil Point, Santa Barbara, California, USA - Sample 2 (SPAdes) (version 2) | ecosystem: Environmental > Aquatic > Marine > Oil seeps ...
GAAAAGCTGGTGATACGCGGCGCGCCCGCTATCGGTGTGGCCGCTGCAATGGGCATTGCCCTCGGGGCAACCGGAATTCAAAGTAATGATAAAGAAATTTTCTCGGCGGAAATTGAAAAAGTTTGTGACCTGATCGCCACATCCCGCCCCACCGCTGTCAACCTCTTCTGGGCCGTGGAGAGGATGAGAAATTTCTTCCGGAGTATACGCGGCCATGATGTGGATGAGATCAAAAAACTCCTGGTAGATGAAGCGATAAGAATCAAGGAGGAGGATGTGGAAATCAACCGGCAAATGGGGATGCACGGGGCGGACGTGATCCAGGAGGGGAACCGGATTCTGACCCACTGCAATGCGGGTGCCCTGGCCACTGCGGGTTACGGCACCGCTCTCGGCGTAGTCCGGGCCGCCGTGGAGCAGGGAAAATCCGTGGAAGTGTTTGCCGATGAGACCAGACCCTATCTTCAGGGTGCCCGGTTAACGGCCTGGGAACTGACACAGGACAATATCCCGGTTACTCTGATCACAGACAATATGGCCGGTTACTTTCTCAGCCGGGGAGAGATCGATTGCGCAATCGTCGGCGCGGACCGTGTCGCTGCCAATGGCGATATCGCCAATAAAATCGGAACCTATATGGTTGCCGTCCTTTGCGAAAGGCATGCGGTGCCATTTTACGTGGCGGCGCCCCTGTCCACCATCGATAGAAGCTGCCCCTCCGGAAAACATATCCCCATCGAAGAGAGGGGAGGCAGGGAAATCATTGAAATCAACGGAGAAAAAATTGCCCCCGCAAATGTAAAAACCCGATACCCCGCTTTTGACATCACTCCGGCCATGCTGGTCACGGCCATCATCACGGAACGGGGCATCGTCCGACCTCCATATCAGAAAAGCCTGGCGGCACTCTTCCAGGAGTAAGGTCATGCTGATTCTTGGGATCGAAACCTCCTGTGATGAAACAGCGGCTGCAGTTGTCCGGAACGGGAAAGAACAACTTTCCTCCGTGGTTTCCTCCCAGGTACCCATTCACAGAACCTTCGGCGGTGTGGTCCCTGAAATCGCCTCCCGCTGCCATCTGGAACTCCTTCCTGAAGTGGCCGCAGAGGCGCTCCGCAAAGCGTCAATCGGTTATGAGGACCTCGACGGAGTTGCCGTGACTGCGGGGCCGGGATTAATCGGTTCCCTTCTTGTGGGTCTTTCCTTTGCCAAGGGCCTTTCTTTGCGATGCGGTATCCCCCTGATAGGTATCCACCATCTCGAAGCGCATATCCAGGCGGTCAAATTGGAGCACCCCGATATTTCCTATCCCGCAGTCGCCCTCGTGGCTTCAGGCGGCCATACGGGGCTTTACTATCTTCCGGACGACAGACAAATCACGGGGATCGGGAAAACAAGGGATGATGCAGCCGGAGAAGCTTTTGACAAAGTGGCCAGGCTCCTGGGATTGGGCTATCCGGGAGGGCCGCCGGTTGAAGAATGGGCTGTCCATGGCGATGAACATGCCATATCTTTTCCTATTCCGAAAATGAGTGACGGGAGCCTCGATTTCAGTTTCAGCGGGATAAAAACCGCTACCATGCGGTATATAAGGGAAGAAGGTATCCACCCGGTTTCCGAAGGGGAGCCGCCGGGCTCGAGAAGTGATATTGCAGACATCACAGCCAGCTTTCAGCGATGCGCTGTGGATTATCTGGTTCAACAAACCATGACGGCCTCTGCCAAGCATGCGGTCGTGTCCGTTCTGGCTTCGGGAGGTGTTCTTTGTAACAGTAAACTGAGGCAGCAACTCATGCACCAAGGCGAAAGGGCGGGTTATGCCGTTTATTGTTCATCCCAGAATCTTTCAACGGATAACGCCGTGATGATCGCTTCGCTGGGTTTTGAAAAAATCCGGGAAGGCATCCATCACGGATTGGATCTTGCTGCGAGTGCTTCGCTCGCCATGTCAGGATAATCATGACACTAATCAAAAAGCTTCAACATCTGAAAAGAAACAAAAAAATAATCGTCATTATGCCGGCCTATAACGCGGAAAAAACCCTGAAAAAGACTTATGACGACATTCCCAAAGAACTGGTAGATGACATCATTCTCACAGATGATTGCAGTGCCGACAAAACCGTTCAAATCGCCCGTGATCTGGGGTTGAAAGTCTTTGTACATGAAAAGAATACAGGCTACGGGGGAAACCAGAAAACATGTTACAGGGAAGCTCTTGGCGCAGGGGCGGATATTGTCATCATGGTGCATCCCGACCATCAGTACGATCCGACCCTGATTCCTGAAATGCTCGAACCTATCCTTGAAGGTAGATGTGACGCCGTATTCGGCTCCCGCATGCTGGGCGGGAAACCTATGGAGGGGGGGATGCCGAAATGGAAGTACATTTCCAATATTTTCCTCACCGCTTTCGCCAATATTGCGTTCTATATGTACCTGACGGAGTATCACTCCGGATTCAGGGCCTATACCCGAAAATATCTGGAGAGCGTAAACTACGAGCTGAATTCAGACGACTTTGTTTTTGATACCGAGATTATCGCCCAGGGAGTCCAGCAGGGATTATTCATCCGCGAAGTCCCGATCCAGACCCGGTATTTCGAGGAAGCTTCGAGCATCGGCTTCTTCCAGAGTGTCCGGTACGGCCTGAGTTGTTTAAAAACACTTCTAAAATATAAACTCCATAAAAAAAACATTATCCACTTTGCCCTTTTCGAATGACCGATATGACATGATGAAGCACGTCCTTGCCGCAGGATTGATCATCCTCACCGGATGCATCCTCTACTGGAATACCCTGAACGCCCCATTCTTTTACGACGACCGGCAGGCCATTACAGAAAATCCCCACATGTATAATCCTTCCGATCTAAAAGCCTTTTTCGATATGGACAGGCGTTTCAACTACACAAAAACCAGGTTTTTCCTTTTCCTGACATTTGCGTGGGACTATCAAAGAGGGAGAGGCGATCCCCTGCCGTTCCATGTCACGAACACGGGCATTCATATCGGATCCGCGCTCCTCCTGTACTTCCTTGTGCTTTCCCTGAGTATGACGCCCATGCTTAAGCATTACACGGGAGCAGGAGGAAAATATTTTCTTGCCATCGTCACCTCTCTGGTTTTTCTTGCCCACCCCCTGGCAACCGAACCGGTGAATTACATTTATCAGAGAGCTGAAGCCCTGGCCCTCCTTTTCTGTCTCCTGACCGTTCTCTGTTTCCTCCGGGCCCGGCTTCTGAGAGAGAAGGGGGTTCCCTTCCGCACGCCCGGGCATCTGCTTTTCCTCGCCGGATCGCTCCTTGCATTTTTTCTGGGCGTCTTTACCAAGGAAACCTTGATGACGGTCCCGGCTCTGTTTCTTTTGATTGAATTCTTCTGCTTCCCCATCCGGGGAGAATCGATTCCCAGACGCATCGGATACATTCTGATATATTGCCTTCCCCTCCTCCCTCTCTTCAAGTATATGGACATCCTTGATCGTGCCACGGATACGATCAGCCGCCAGGATTATTTCCTGACCCAGATGAGCGTTATCCGGACTTATTTAAGGCTCCTCTTCATCCCGGCAGGTCAGAACATAGATCATGCATTCCCGCTGGTCACTTCTTTCTTCAACCTGCAGACCCTCATATCTTTCGTCTTTCTCTGCGGACTCCTCCTGCTGATCCCGTGTCTCTTCAACAGGCAGAGGTTTCTCTCCCTGTCCATTGCATGGTTTTTTATTCAGCTTTCCCCATCCTCCAGTATCCAGCCCATCCTGACCCTTATCTGTGAGTACCGGGTTTACGCAGCGCTTCCTGGTTTTTCCCTGTTCTTAGCGATACTCCTCTCCTGGCTGATACTCCGCCGGAACCTGCGCGTTGCCACGGCGATTCTGCTGGTAGCCGCTCTCTCTTCGACCACCATATTCAGAAACCGGGTGTGGCAGAGCCGCATATCACTCTGGGAAGGTACCGTGAGCAAGTCCCCTGACCTGATCCGGCCCCGTAATAATCTGGGTGTCGCATACCGGGACGCCGGGCTTTCGAAAAAAGCCAGGAAGGAATTCCTGGAAGTACTGAAGCTTGACCCGGAAGATGTGCATGCCCTGAACAATCTGGCCACCATCGAGCATCAGGCAGGAAGGATGGATGAAGCAGAAAAGCTGTACAGACGTGTGCTGTCCATCGACCCCGAGAGAACTGAAATTTATTTCAACCTGGGTTTACTCGCCCTCGCCAGGGAAGACTATGCCAATGCGGAAGATGCATTCCGGAAAACCCTGGCGGCGGGCATAGAACATGCCGACATCCATGTCAATCTCGGATTCTGCTATGCCAGAATGGATCGATTCTCCGACGCGCTCAGAGAATATCAAACCGCGCTGGTCCTCGACCCGGAATATAAAATGGTCAATCTTCATAAAAAAATCGGGATTTTGCTCTATATGAAAGGCCGGATAGATGAAGCAGAGGAATCACTGAAGCGGGCCCTTGTGAAAAGCCCCGATGATTCCCTGATTCATGCGAATCTGGGTACCGTTCTGGTAGCGCGGGAAAAATTCACAGAGGCGCTTGAACATTTCAACCGGGCCATTGCCCTGGATGCGGCGGATGCAGAATCTTATTTCAATGCGGGATATATCTATTACCACCGGACACAGGATATGGAGAAAGCCAGGAGCTATCTTGAGCGCTGTCTTGAACTCCGTCCCGATCACCCCGGCAGGGATGAAATCGAACAGATCCTCTCCTCCCTCGAACAGGTTGAATGAAGCGGCGCTTTACACTATAATAGGCCCAAAACAGCGCAAGCCTTTAATGTCTCCGAAATAGCCCCTGGCCCGGGAATTGACAGAAATGCAGAGATACATCATGAAATGGTTTTTTATCTTCCTTTTATTGCTGTCACCGTTTCCGACATTCTCCCTTTCCCACTGGGTGAACGCCGTCCCCGACAAATTTGAAAAACTTCTTAACATGGGAAAATTCTCCTTCCCCGCACAGGTCTGGTGGGAGTTAAACTTCTCCGGAGGGATCGCCGCGGACCCGGTTGTGAGCGGAGATATAATGTTCGTGGCATCGAAAGATGGATCTCTGAATGCCGTTGACATTCCCGGCGGCTCGCTCCGGTGGAAGTTTTCGACCGGCGCGGCAGTGATCGCTTCTCCGGCGGTGGAAAATGAAAGAGTATATTGTGTAAATGTTGCCGGTACATGCATTGCCTTGCATTCTGAAACCGGGGATCTGATCTGGCGGCGCCAGGTGTCAGGAGACCCCCTCACCGGCGTCGCAGCAGAACAGCAAATCGTCTGCTGTGCGACCAGAAAAGGTCAGATTTACTGCCTGGATAGCCTGAACGCCGAAATCAGGACCACTTTTTCCCTCCCCGAACCCATTCATTCCCCCCCTCTTCTTGAAGAGGGGGTTCTATACATCGGCTGTGATGATTTCTTTTTTTATGCCTTTGAGACAGCCCCTCCCGGAAAACTGCTCTGGCAATTTCAGTGCGATGGAGAAGTCCGCTCTCCCGCTGTCATTCAGGATCAATATATTTATTTCGGATCTGACGATAGACATCTTTATGCCCTGGATAAAAAAACGGGAAAAAGGAAATGGAGATCCAGGTCAGGAAACGCTATCCGCAGCAGACCCGTAATCCGGCAATCCCTCATTTTCTTCACCTCCCTGGACAACAGACTGTATGCGGTGAAAAAAAAATCCGGTGACCAGGAACTTATGCAATATTTTAACAGCAGATTATATACGTCACCGATTCTTCTGGATGAAATCATCGTTGCCACGCCTCACGGCTCAAAGATCGGGATATATGACCTGAAAAAAAACAAGATCCTCGAATCCGTCACCGTCGGCGGGTTTCTTTCCACTTCCCCGATTTTCTCTCATAATACCCTGTTTGTCTGCACCAGCGATGTAGGAAGCGGAAAACTCCTGGCGCTGATAAAAAAGTCGGATCGAACCGTCGGTCATCTCGCCGCTCCTAAAGCCAGAACACCTGTCATTGGGATACAGGAGGTCAAAGGATGGGCGCTGGACAGGCTGGGGGTGGCGCGGGTCGAAATCTGGATTGATAACAAACCCGTCGGCATTTCTGAGTATGGTGAAGAAAGAAAGGATATAAGTAAATCCTATGCTGAATATGTGGGTGCGGATAAATCCGCTTTCAGCTATATGTGGGATTCGACTCTTTTCCCGGATGGCGAGCACCATTTAGCCATACGGGTGTATAATTTAGCCGGCAGTTTTCTGGTTATGGGGCAGAGAACCGTGCAAATTATTAATCATCCCTTCTCATCATCAGAGGGCGAGAAACCTTTTTACACCGATTTTATCGAATCTGAAAACAAAGCAGCAGGTAAAGAAGAAGAAAAAAAAGACCAGTAGATTACGGTCCGTTAAATGATACCCATCTCATCCTTCTTTGCCCATCCGCTCAAGCCGTTCTCAAGTCTGATCTGGACCCATTCCCCGCGTTCAGCCCGGATTCGCACTTTCAGTCCTTCATGAATCGTGAAAAGTGCTGTGTTATCACTCCCCGGACCGCTTCTCACCTCGAGGGAAGGAGCAAGAAGGACCGCTTCCCGGTAATGGTGATTCTGGTAGATTTTGATCCCTGTGGTGGAGACAAAAATTAAGGTCATGATGATAATAATGCCTGTCAGGTAACGGTTTAAAACCGCAGGGAAGAGAGGTCTGCCGAGAATCCGGAAAAACAGGAACACATTCAACAGCAGGTAGAAGATGACGGCCAATACCGTCCCCTGATTGACGGAAATAACCTGCTGGAACTTCAAGAATGCTTTAGCGTAAATACTGTCTTCCGGCTTTTTAATTTTGTCCACTCTCAATCTCTCGGCATACGCAAGGTTTTCTCTGATCTCCGGATCGTTTTCTCTTACCTTCAACGCTTTATGATAATAATAGATAGCCTGACCGAGTTTGTTCAATTTCATACAGGCATTACCCAGGTTGTAATAAAGATCGGCATTTCTGATCCGGTGATCCTGAATGATCTGTTCATAACAGGCCGCGGCTTTTACAAATTCCTTATTTTCATAGTGCCGGTTGCCCTCCCTGAATTTTTCTTCCAGGCTTCCGGCTTCCGGACTCCGGGAAAAACACGGGTTGTTCGGCAGAAGCAGAACGCAAAGAAGAAAGAGATATTTTCTCATTTTGCCGGGTACTCCTTTTCCAACATGGTAATCATCTGCCTGCATTCGCTATTAAGACGTTCCATTTCCTCTGTGGTTAATTCATGCCTGCCGAATCTGGCCAGATCGATATGATCCAGGCAGCTTTTAACGCCTTCCATGGTCACGGTTGAAATTTTTTTCTCTGAAAGTGCTTCTTCAATAACCCTCACGGTCAGGCCTCCGGCGCTCAGATTGAGTTTGTCCGCAAGATAGGTGTGGAGACTTTTTGTCAGGGCCTCAAAAAATTTCTCCCTCTCCCCGGCTTTCAAAAACTTTCTTGTCTCTCTCAGATGTCTGGCCGCTACTCTGGGAGCCTGACGAAAACGAAAGCCGGCCGTATCACGCCAGCGGGATTCCCGCTTTCTACGGTAAACCAGAGCGCCCATGTTCGCGAGTAGCGGGAAAATCATGACCAGAGCGAAATACCCTATTTGATAAAAATATTTGCCTTCGTTTTTCAGCCTGGCCGGCGCAGGTTTAATATAATGAATGTCCATTTTCCGTCTTTTTACTTCCCGGCCGTCGGGCAGCAAGGAAATCATGACCTCCTCCTGGGCATCGCCAGGAACAACCTGAATTCTGAAAGGTTCGCTTCTTTCTGTTCGGTACTCTCCGGTCTCGGGCAGGAAATAAGAAAATTGGACGGGTTCCATGGCGAGTTCACCGGCGGATGTGGGTACAAGCACATACTCCCAGCTTTTGCGCCCCTGGAAGAAGCCGTTTTTGAATCCGATATCAGATGACTCCTTGGAATCGAAAACCTTGAAGTCGGGGTGTTCGGGTAATTCAGGTTTATTGATTGCCTTGAGATTCCCCTTCCCTGCAATGGTAATTTTCAGATTGATCGCATCGTTGACTTTTGTCTCATGTTTATCCATGCCGGCGGTCATAGTAAAATCACCCACTATGCCGTTGAAATCCTCGGGCTTATCCAATTCGGGAAGGGGCTTGACCGTTACCGTCTTCTCCCGTGTCTTACGATAAATCCGTTCATCATTACTGAAAAAGAAGGAGTCAAAAAAAGGATCCGAAGAAGGCGCCTGCACATCGATTGTACAGGTGAGGGGATCGATGACCAGTTCCCCCGTAGTGGAAGGGAACAATGCGCTCTGCTTAACGATAAATACGCTGTATTGTTTTCCCTTTATGCTCGCGACTGTCGGCTTTAACCGGGACGGCAGCTCTACGGGCTCCACCCAGAACCCGGTCAGCGACGGCTGGGACATATCGATACCTCTGATATTGTAGCGTGTGTACAGTTTATAGGTCAGGGTCAACTGCTCGCCGTAAAAGATATCCTGTTTTGACACCTCCGCCACAATAAAAACATTGTCATCGATCGGTTCTTTCTTAGAGCGCTGTGGTGATCGACGCCTGGAAAAAGGATCAAGCAGCTGATCTGAGCGGGACCGGGGGGAAGCGCTGACGATGGAGCCTGCCACTACGGTGACCTCAACCGGTTCTGTTTGGAACGTCTTTCCACCGATCTCCACACTGACAGGCGGTATTTCAAAATTCCCCTGCTTCCTCGGCAGCAGGGTGAAAACAAACGTTTTTGAAGAAGTGGTGACCCCGTTGATGATATGAATCGAGCTTCTTTGAGAGGAGGAGACCACATCAAATCCTTCCAGGTCCGGAAGGTTTATAAAATCGACGCCATGCCCGCCTTCCCCCTCGATAGTGACGGTCAGCGCGAGTTGATCTTCCTCCCCGATTTTCTCGTAGTCCACACCGGCGGAAACGGTCGTCGAGGCCGAAACTCCTGCCCCGGCGGCGAATAAACACCATAGGATCACACAGGGCATCGCTATTTTTATTGTCTTCTCCATGGCCATTTCTCTACCAATCTTCACGCCCGGGTTTTCCGGATGGTTTTGCTCTTTCCTTCCGCAATGCTTTTCTTTCTTTTTCTTCGAACTCCTCCAGAGCCTGGAGGAGCTGCTCCGCCTCTTCTTTAGACATCTCCCCTTCCTGCTTCTCCTGAGGTTTCATGTTTTCGTCCTTCATCTCTTCAGCCTGTGTCCGGGATGAATCCTCCTGGCTCTCATTCTTCTGTGGCTCCTGCTCTTTTTCCGACCGGCTATTCTGCTCATCCTTATCAGGTTCCTCCTGTTGCTTCTGCCGGTTTTTTTGCTGCTGTTGTTCCTGCTGCTGCTCCTGTCGCTGTTCCTGCTGCTGAGTATTTTCCTTCAATTTTTTGCGGACGAATTCAAGATTAAACTTTGCGTCTTCATCATCCGGGTTGATTTCGAGGCATTTTTTATAAGACTCAATGGCACCCGTCAGATCATTACTCCGGTAAAGCGTATTTCCCGCATTATAATGCGAACGGGCCGTCAATGTGCTGTTGCCGGAGGAAAGAGACTTTGTGTATTCCTCTAATGCCTTATCATATTTCTCCTGCCTGTATAACACATTGCCGATATTATAATGCAGCGCGTCGCTGTCTGGGTCCTCGAGCTGGGCATCCGTATACCTTTGAAGGGATTCCTGATATTTGCCCCCCCCATAAAGTTTATTCCCCTGTTCGTTCTTCCGGGCAAGACGGTCAAAAAAACGCCATCCGCCGGAGAATAAAGAAAGCAGCACGACCAGTGACAGCATGAGAACCCGGTTCCTCATTTAAACCTTCCCTCCCAGACTTTTTTCACCTTTCTCCGGTTGCTCACCACCGATTCTCCGAAAAGAAATAAAATCCCCAGGAAAAGAGGAATCTGGAACCGGTCTTCCATATGTGTAAAATACTTCCCCGCCAGAGATTTCTTCTCCATCTTTTGAAGATCTTCCTGAATCGTATCGAGTTCAAGCTCACCGGACGTGGATCTGAAATACTTGCCATCCCCCTCCAGAGCGATCTCTTCGAGCGTCAGCTCGTCAAGTTTTGAAACGACAATCTCTCCTCTCGAATCTTTTTTAAATTCCCTGACCCTGCCTTCCTCATCTTTCATGGGAATGGGTTGTCCTTTTCTGGTACCGATTCCTATGGTGTAGATCCTGATGCCCTCCCTGGCTATTTCCCGGGCTATTTTAACCGGGTTGTCCCCATGGTGTTCACCGTCCGTGATAAGTACGATCACTTTATATTTCCGCTCTTTCTGATTGAAAGCACCGGAGGCGACCTCCAGAGCCTTTCCGATTGCAGTGCCTTGCTCGGAGATCAAGCTGGTATCGGCGCTTTCAAGGAACAGAACCGCTGCTCCATAGTCGAGTGTGAGCGGACACTGTACGAAAGCGTCGCCGGCAAAGGGCACGAGGCCGACCCTGTCTCCCCGGAGGTTTTCCATGAAATGCTTGATTTCGTTCTTCGCTTTCTCCAGCCGGCTCGGCGGAACGTCCTGGGTCTCCATGCTCAGAGAACAGTCCAGAACGATCATGATGTCCAGGCCCTTTCTTTTCAACAGCTCCAGCTTTGTCCCCCACTGGGGTCTTGCCAGGGAGAGAATCATAAAGAAGAGTGCCAGGATCAGGAAAATCTTTTTCCAGACCATCTTCTCCAGACTGTATGATGATGCCAGGGCCTTCATAAGAGGAAGGCTTCCGAATCGCTCTATGGCTCCTCTCTTTTTCTTTGCGCTCCAGAAGAAAAGCAGCCCGATCAGAGGCAGGATCCAGAGGAGATGCATCATTTCATTCTGGGCAAATCGCATTGTTTTCTTCCTTATCAAAATCCCTTACGGGATAGTACGATATTTGGTTTCCGCCAGAAGTATCTCCAGAACCAGAAGACCAAAGGCAATCTTAAGGAAGAGAGGGAACATTTCTGCATATTTGACGTATTTGTTCACCTTGATCTCAGATTGTTCCATCCGGCTGATTTGCGTGTAGATTTTTTTAAGGGAGCTTTTGTCCGTGGCCCGGAAATACTCCCCGCCTGTTATACCGGCAATATCCTGGAGGCTCTCTTCGTCTATTTCCACGGGCGCCCGGATATATCTTTTTCCGAAAACCGGATCTTCGTACGGATACCGGGCATAGCCTTTTTTACCAGCCCCGATCGTATATATTTTAATATTCAGAGCCTTTGCCAGTTGCGCCCCGGTGAGGGGCTGAATTTCTCCGCTATTATTCACTCCGTCCGTAAGGAGAATGATGATCTTACTTTTCGCATCAGATTTTTTCAGGCGATTCACACAGGTGGCCAGAGCCATTCCTATGGCCGTGCCGTCTTCGATGGATCCAAGCTGTACGTCCTCCAGAAAATTTAGAAGGATGCCGTAATCCAGGGTCAGGGGGCATTTGGTAAAAGCCTTCCCGGCAAAAGTCACCATGCCGATCCGGTCATTCTTTCTTCCCCGTATAAAATCCGCCACCACCTCTTTCGCAGCATCCAACCGGTTATAGGGCTTAAAATCCTCTGCAGCCATACTTCCGGATACATCCACGGCCAGCATGATATCCACACCATGGGTAAGAATCTCCTCCTCAGCCTCGCCCTGTTGCGGTCGTGCCAGAGCGATGACCATAAGAATCAGTGCGGCCAGTCTGAGGGCAGGCAAGAGGAATCGCAACCTGACACTGAGAGGGGAAGAAATCTGTTTGAAAGAGGTTATATCGGAATATGTCATGGCGGCGCGCTTCTTTCTTCTGACGACATACGTAATGAGCAGCCAGATAAAAAGCATCGCCAGAATGAGGAACCATGGATTCTGAAAGCGAAAGATCATGTCTTCCCTCCTTCGGAACGGATATCCATGGTCCGTGTTTCCTCTCCCGTCTCCCTCTCGCCGTTCTCATCGGTTCTGTCAGGGGCTGTTGCTTCCTTCATAATCGATTCTTTGATAAAGGAGCGGGCTTCCTCTACAGTTCTCTCAGCTTCTCCCCGGAGAGGCATGTATTTTGCAAATTTTACCAGGTCACATGCCTCTAGAATATCCCTGATTCTTGTTACACTTACCCCGTTCCGGGATGTGTCACGGAAATGCGTAAGAATTTCGGAAGTGGTTTTTTCAAGCGTTGCGATATTGAAACGTCCCGTTAGATAAGTCAGGAATATTTCCGCAAAACGGATGTAGAACACCTTGAATTTTCCCTGCGCCAGAAGCCCTTCCTTGAAAAGGGCGTCGATGGCGGAAAGCGCCACTTCGTGAGGTGGCAGTTGCTTCTCCATGACAGGGATGGCTGGCCCCTGCTTTCGTTTCCTGCGCCGGTAAAAAAAGCCTGCGAGTAGAAGGGTGGCAAGCACCGCCCCGGAAATGAAAATGATGAGAGACCAATAGCCCGGTCTGATATCGGCCGGCTTTTTAATATCCCGGATGTCCTCCGCATCTTCGGTGAGCACCGATTTCACCATGATCTCAACAGGCCGGGACTGAAGCTCTCCTGCATGGCCCTCCGGGTCCGTATAGGAGACAGGGATTGGCGGTATGGTGTACACACCCGTCGTAAAGGTGGTGAGCTGGAATGCATGTTTCTGCACGGTGTGACCTTCCTGGTTTTTCACAGGATCAAGGATGCGGTAATCCTTTATCTCGAAATTCCCGAGT
>Ga0209013_10004187_pt1 | contig 12681 bp, 10 predicted proteins | sample Cruoilmetagenom2_FD_187291 | JGI IMG/M metagenome (GOLD analysis project Ga0209013, IMG submission 187291) | Oil polluted marine microbial communities from Coal Oil Point, Santa Barbara, California, USA - Sample 2 (SPAdes) (version 2) | ecosystem: Environmental > Aquatic > Marine > Oil seeps ...
CGAAAATAAATAAAAATCTTACTTTTCTTGTAAGACAGCTAGATCCAGGCCCAAATGGTTTACCAATTGAAATTTATGTGTTTTCGAATGACCAAGCGTGGCCCAATTATGAGGCGATCCAGGCCGATATTTTCGACCACATTCTGGCCATTATGCCAGAGTTCGGACTACGTGTATTCCAGAATCCAACCGGCGACGATTTTCAAAAGCTTGCAAATTTGTGATTAGAAACCTGCTGATACCCTGAAGCATATGGAATAATAGCTACCTACAATACTTTACGAAGTAAAGGATTTAAGTAGCGTTATGACATATGCTTCAGGTATATTAATCTGAAAGCACTTTTGAGCATATATGTTTAAAATCACATCAGCCATCGTGATGTTCTTTCAAATTGTAACTACTTTAGCCGAACCAATGAAAACGTTCAAGTAAACGCTGAAATATGGAAGATTCTCATCAAATTGACGAGTTGGATCGTAAAATACTCTCACTGATCACACGGAATGCACGCATCCCCTACCTTGAAGTTGCAAGGGAATGCAAGGTGTCAGGAGCAGCGATTCACCAGCGCATTCAGCGCCTGACGAAAATGGGAGTGATCACCGGTTCGGAATTTATCATCAGTCCCAAGAGAATAGGATTCCCCACCTGTGCCTATGTGGGTATTTTCCTGGACAGTGCACACCTCTATCCCGATGTGGTAATCCAGTTGAAAAAGATCCCTGAGATCACCCAGTGTCATTATATTACAGGAGGGTACTCCATCTTTATCAAGATATATACCAGGGACAATGAAGACCTCAAACATGTACTGGTTGATAAGGTACAAGCCATACCAGGTGTTTCCCGAACGGAGACTTTTATTTCCCTGGAGGAGAGTTTCAACAGGCAGTTACCGCTTGAATAAAATTAATGATTGCGCTGACGGACAACTTCAAACAACATAATCCCTGCTGCCACCGACACATTTAGAGAAGCGATGGTGCCCATCATAGGAATGGAAACCCAGTGATCAGCATCCTTTAACAACGCAGACGAAATACCGCGTTCCTCCGAACCCACAATGATACCAGCCGGTCCGGACATATCTGAGGTAAACAATGAGTCTTCCGCCTTTTCGGTAGCTGCGAATAACCTGAGTCCGCTCTCCCGCAGAAACCTGACCACCTTGGTCAGGTCCTTGTGTCGACAGACCGGGATCCTGTGGAGGGCACCTGAAGAAGTCTTGATGGCATCCGCATTGATGGCTGCACTCCCCGAGGAAGGGATAACAATGGCATGAACTCCCGCACATTCAGCACTTCTCGCAATAGCTCCAAAATTTCGCACATCCGACACTCCGTCCAGTAAAAGGATTAGCGGATCCGCCCCTGCCTCATAAACAGAAGGAAGAATCGTGGCAATATCACTGTAACTAATCTCTGAAAGCCAGGCAATGACACCCTGATGATTTTTTCCTGTAAGTCGGTTCAGTTTTTCAACGGGAACCTGCTGAACTGGAATATCCCGCCTGCTCAACTCACCCATCAGTTTTTTTAACTGGTCTGAACCCACACCTCGCCTGACAAGAACCTTATCCAGATCCCTGCCTGCATTGACAGCTTCATTAACTGCATGTATGCCGAATATGAATCTGTCATTTTTAGCCATCAGGATCCCATTGAATAGACCTTTCCATTTCTCCAGGAACGCACTGCCTCATTCCAGTACATCCGCGACTCGGTGGTTTGTATCCAGATCATATGTTGGTGAGAGAAAATGTCAGGCTGCCGGTCGAAACGAAACTCCACAGCATTGCTTTTTCGACGGGCAAAATAGTACCACCGTTCCCCATCACCGGTCATTTGTATTCTGCTAGGTGGGCCAAACAGGATGAAAATCATTCCCTGATCTGTTTTCCAACCCTCCTTGTTGGAAGTGAAATAGAGATTTGAGTATACCACCCGGTTATAATAAATGCGGATCAGTTCCCTGGATTTCTCCACACTATTTCCAATTTTCAACCAGAAATTATCCACACTTAACTTGTGATTGGATTCCATTCTCAGATCTCTGTACTCGGCCAGAGTGGCCAGGTAAAACAGAGGTTCCATCAGTTCAATTGGGGATTTTACCTCTGGAAATGAACCTCCAAAATTGAACAGGGCAAGTCCACTTTCCTGATCCTGATCCACACGCACAAAATACATCCCTTCCCTTCTTAAATTGTAGTGTGCTGTATCCACAAGTGGAAACATAAAAGTGGTATCGGGGGTATAGTTCAAGGTATAATCGGTACTGGCTGTAATAGGAGGACGTGGCAACTCACTCTCAAGTTTGAAATATTCAACTACAATGGAGTCTGCCGATGGATTCCTGTAACGCACATTAAATTCCTCACCAGAGAGAAAAAACCGCATGAATTTAGGATACCCTGAAAACATGGAAACTACTTTGAAGTTTTGAGCACCATAAGGATTTGTTTTATCAACATAAAGATATTCAAGGCCCGTGCTTCCCAGGTTGAGATCCGTAGCCTGGAGGCGCAGCAGGTATCGGATCCCCTCCTTTACCGGAATGGAAAGTGTGGCGAAAAATGCCGGACGCTTCTCATCCTGGGCTTTAAGCTTATAGATCACTGTAGCAGAATCCACTATTGCACCATCAAGGCCCTGCTCATCCAAAGGAATCAACTGGTACTTGATGGATAACAAAGCCCTGTATTCAGACTCTTCATTGGTCTGGCTGAACTTCAGTTCAGCAGGGTATGCCCTGATATAGAGCACAGAGTAACCGCTACTTTCATGGTAAATGGAATAGTCCGGATGAAGTGACAGCCGGCTTGGATTGTATACCGAAGCAAGGTATCCTGTAGATTCCTCTTTGGTTGTAGTTTCAGTGGTAGCACATCCTCCCATGAAGACAATCAACATTGAGCCTACTATGATCTGCAAACTGCGTCTTCCCATGTTCCTAAAATTAACTATTTTCTTTTTCCCGATACCTTTTCCAGCAAGAGTATCTGTTTTTCCCAGGATGACAGAGTCTCATCGTGTCTTACTTTTAGTTGCTCATAATCCTCGTACACCTGCATACCGGTAATATTGTTGGGGTTCATCAGCTTCTCATCCATTTTCGAAAGCTCCTCTTCGATTTGTTCAATTTCGTGCTCCAGCGATTTGACACGATTGGAAACCTTTCGCATCTTCTTCTCAAGGGCTTTTTTCTCCTCGTACCGAACCTTATTGGAGGGTGTATCCATCTCCTTTACAACTGGTTCGGCCACAGTTTCACCCTTTAATACAGGCTTTTTAACTACTTGCTTCCGCACTTCTGATCCGGCAGATGTACCCTTTCTTTCTATCTCCTGCAGGGAGGAGAGTTTCCTGCGTTGCAGAAACTCAAAGATGCCTCCAAGGTGCTCCCTAACCTTCTGGTGCCTGAACTCAAACACCTTATCCACCAATCCGTCAAGGAACTCCCTGTCATGGGAAACCACAATAAGTGTACCATCAAAGGAGAGCAAGGCATTTTTCAGGATATCTTTGGAACGCATGTCCAGATGATTGGTGGGCTCATCCAGGATCAACAGATTAAAGGGTTGCAGCAACATTCTGGCCATAGCAAGCCGGGACCGCTCCCCTCCCGACAGCACTTTTACTTTTTTATCCACATCTTCGCCGCTGAAAAGAAAGGCCCCCAGGATATCCCGGATACGCGACCGTATATCTCCCACCGCTACACGATCGATTGTCTCCAGCACCGTAAGGTTACCATCCATAATCTCATCCTGGTTTTGGGCAAAGTAACCAAGCTCCACGTTATGACCCATTTTTAGCTTACCCACAAAATCCAGTTCACCCACGAGGATTCTCGAAAGGGTGGTCTTTCCCTCACCATTACGGCCCACAAATGCCACCTTTTCACCTCTTTCTATCGTAAGGTCCACCCCATCCAGTACCTGGTGATCTTCAAAACTTTTCCCAAGCTCAGTCGCCTCAACTACAATGGTACCCGATCTCCTGGAGGGTGGAAATCTCAGGTTCATCACCAGATCATCCTCCTTCTCTACCTCGATTCGGTCCAACTTATTCAGCTGTTTTATTCGAGATTGTACCTGAACTGCCTTGGTTGCCTTGTACCTGAACCTGTTGATAAATTGCTCCGTCTCCTGGATCAATTTCTGTTGATTTTCATAAGACGCATGCTGGACAGTAATCCGCTCCTGTTTCAACTCCACATATTTTGAATAAGGGACCCTGTAGTCATATAGTTTACCAAGAGAAAGCTCTACAGTCCTGTTGGTCACCCTATCTAAAAAGACCCTGTCATGGGAGATGATCAGGATCCCGCCCGGATAATTTCCCAGGAATCCTTCAAGCCATTGGATCGATTCTATATCGAGATGGTTGGTGGGTTCATCCAGTAAAATATAATCGGGATGACGCAATAAGATCTTAGCCAATTCCACCCGCATTCGCCAACCACCACTAAACTCGTGAACCGGCCGATCCATGTCCCTCTTTTCAAAGCCAAGTCCAATCAAAGTCTGTTCCACATCCGCATGAATGGTATGTCCCCCTTCCAACTCGAACTGCTCATTGGAATTGGAAAGTTCCTGGATCAGGGAAAGATAGGTAGCCGAATCGTAATCAGATCGCTCACCAAGTTCCTCGGTGATGGTATCGATCCTTTTCTTCAAGGCAATGACGTGTGAAAAGGCATTCAGGGTCTCACGGTAAAGGGTTTTTCCTTTCCGATGCTTCATTTGCTGGGGCAAATATCCCACCGTTTTCTCAGCACTCTTGACTACTTTTCCCTCATCGGGATCCTGCTTGCCGGAAATCAGGTCCAGAATGGTAGTCTTTCCTGCACCATTGCGTCCAACCAGTCCGATCCTGTCTCCCGGATTCACCTGGAAAGTGATCTGGTCAAACAGGACAAAAGCCCCAAATCTTATGGTTACACTATCTATTGAAATCATCTATTCACTCCACTTCAAACGGTTCAAAACGATGGCCAAAATTAGGCATTTCAATTGAAATGATTATTGTGACAGCAAAAGATGTGGAAGAGATCATTGCAGAAGTGCTCAAGGAGTAATACTTTTGCACAGCAAAAAAAAAGTTGTGGGAAGGAAAAAGAAATTACCCCTCCTGGAGAAGGTGACCATCGAAAATATTGGTGCAGAGGGTAAATCCATAGCCAGGGTAGATAATGTAGTGGTTTTCGTTAAAGGAGCTGTTCCCGGTGATGTGGCCGACCTCCAGGTTTTCAGGAAAAAGGGCCGATACATGGAGGCCCGGGTGGTGAAGTACCACAGCTACTCGAACCAGCGTACAGAGCCTTTTTGTGATCATTTTGGCATCTGTGGGGGCTGCAAATGGCAACACCTCCCATACGAAAGGCAGTTGTTCTATAAACAGCAACAGGTCGAAGATGCATTCCGCCACATTGCAGGAATTGAAATTCCGGAGGCACTACCCATCCTACCTTCGGATCCGACTACTCATTACAGGAACAAGCTGGAATACACCTTTTCAAACCACCGTTGGCTGCTTGATCATGAAACGGAATCCGATACCCAACTTGAACACACCAATGCTGTCGGACTGCATGTGCCGGGCAGGTTCGATAAGGTGGTGGATTTACAAACCTGCCATTTGCAGGCTGAGCCAACAAACCAGCTCCGCAACCATCTCAGGAAACAGGCCCTTGACAAAAAGCTTTCATTCTACGATCACCGTACCAACGAGGGATTGCTGCGAAATCTGATCATTCGGAACACCACCCTTGGAGAGGTGATGGTGATCCTGTCAGTGCAATTTGATGAGCCGGTGGTTTACGAACTACTTGAATCTGTGAGGGAGACTTTCCCGGATCTCACCAGCCTCATGTATACAATCAATCCAAAAAAGAATGAAACCCTCTTCGACCAGGAGATCATCACCTATGCAGGAAGGGATCATATCTTCGAAAAACTGGAAGACCTCACCTTTAAAATCGGTCCTAAATCATTTTTCCAGACCAATTCATACCAGGCCCTGAATCTATATCAGAAGACCAGGGAATTTGCAGACCTGAAAGGTGATGAAACCGTGTATGACCTCTATACGGGGACAGGTACCATAGCCAATTTCATGGCATCCCGGGCCGGCAAGATAGTCGGAATTGAATCGGTCCCCGAATCCATCGAAGATGCTAAAATCAACTCGGAGATCAATAAAATCGGGAATACCCGGTTCTTCGCAGGGGATATGAAAGATATATTCACCGATTCGTTTATCAATGAGCATGGAAAACCTGAGGTGATCATCACCGATCCGCCCAGGGCCGGAATGCATACCAGGGTGGTGGACCAGATCCTGAAGATTGCTCCCAGACGCATTGTCTATGTGTCATGCAACCCTGCTACCCAGGCCAGGGATGTAGAGCTGCTGGGACACTCTTACGAAGTGAAAAAAATACAACCGCTAGATATGTTCCCCCATACCCATCATGTGGAGAATATTGCGTTGCTCGAAGCCAGAGATTAGTTAGCGGAAAGGAGCTTAGCCCTTTATAGGAATATTTTCATCCGGCCACTCCTTTCTGAAATCTTTCCAGTATTTCCCGATGGTCCCTTTGATGTCTTTTCTCAATACCAGCAGGCCAAACAGGTTAGGAATGGTCATAATGGCAATGGTGATATAGGAAATGTTCCAAACAATGGTTGTATCGGTGAATGAAGCTATAAAAAATCCCACCACGTAGATAAGCCGGTAGATAATCACATATTTTGTTCCAAAAAGGTAGGTCACTGCCCTACCACCGTAATAGGACCAGGAAATGGCCGTGGAGAACGCAAACAAAAGGAGTCCAATGGAGACTATGTACTGTCCCCAGTCCCCCATGATGCTTCGTTTAAATGCCTCGGTGGTCAGAGCCGCACTGTGGATCAGCGATCGTCCGGAAAAATAAATCTCTCCCATCTCAGTATCAAATTCACTGAACTGAACCACACCATCCTTCACCGGGATCGGGCCTGTATATTTTTTATCTCCCTGGGTAATTTGTACACCTTCGGCAAAAGATTCGGCGTGGATGATGGTAACGCCATCCGATACAACATGGCCATCGTTTATCTGAAGTGTGCCAGTGAATTTCGCCAGGGTAGTATCTTTGATGAATGCACGACTCATGAGCGCCCGGTCTGCATCATCCGATTCCGAATAAGCTCCATCCAGGATCACCAGGTCGGCCTGTTCGAACCGGTTTTCTATTTTCTCATTCCATACCCCCGATGAAAGCAACACCAATCCGGTAAGGGTACAGATGATAATTGTATCGATAAATGGCTCCAGGATGGCCACCATACCTTCAGAGACAGGTTCCTGGGCCCTGGCCGCACTGTGTGCAATGGGAGCAGATCCTTGTCCAGCCTCATTAGAAAACAGTCCACGGTTCACACCTTTGTTAAATGTAAATGCAAATCCAGCTCCCAGGAAACCTCCCACAGCAGCACTTCCTGTAAAAGCATCGGTAAATATGGAACCCAGGGAGGGCAGGATGTTCTGATAATTGGTGGCAATCACCAGGAAGGCACCAATGAGATAGATAAGTGCCATAAGGGGAACCAGGGTTGAAGTCACTTTCGCGATCCGCTTGATTCCGCCGATAATCACGAGACCTAAAAACACTGCAAGTATACCACCCGTGAGTGCATGATTGATCCCAAAAGATGAGAACATGGAATCGGAGATACTGTTGATCTGCGGCAGGCTACCTGTCCCAAAGGAAGAGAGGATGGTGGCAAAGGCAAAGAAGCCACCCAGTATTGCTCCGGTTTTGATGATCTTTCCCGACTTTGTAGTGATGTTCATCCGCTTCTTCATGTAGTACATGGGTCCGCCTGAAATGGAGCCATCGGGCAGGATATCCCTGTATTTATGCGAGATGGTCACCTCCACGAATTTTGTAGTCATGCCAAGCACGGCCGTTACCAGCATCCAGAACAGGGCCGCCGGTCCACCCAGGTGAATGGCCAATGCAACTCCTGCAATATTACCGGTACCCACAGTTCCGCTAAGGGCTGTGGTCAGGGCCTGGAAATGGGAGGTATCTCCCACATCCGCAGCATGATCATATTTACCTTTTACAATCCGGATGGCATGTCTGAAATACCTGAACTGGGGCAATCCCAGATAGAGGGTAAAGAAGACACCGGTTCCCAGGAGGAAAAAGACAAACCACTGGTGACCGCCCAGATAGTCATTCAGGAAAAGAAGAAACTCATTGATTTTTTGCATGCAGGAGCTATTAATACATTGATACTTTCAGAGTGGGTAAAAATAGCAATAATTTGAATAGTCGGAAATTTCAGAATCCTGAGATCAGTCAGGACTGGAACAGGACCGAAATGAGATGAGCCAGTTGCTCTTCTGTGAATGGTTTTGGAAGGTATTCATCATATCCCTCGTTGAGGAACCTGTCCCTGTCTCCCACCAGTGCATGAGCCGACTCGGCAACCACCCTGATGCCCTGATACCGTTCTCTCACCAATCTCAAAGTATCTGTTCCGCTCATCACAGGCATCTGAATGTCCATGAAGATCAGATCGGGCAGTGATGATTGCTCCAGCAAGCTCAACGCTTCATAACCCGTATTGGCCATAGTTACCCGGTGGCCCAGGTTGGTTAGCATCTCCCTAAAGAGAGTCAGGGTATCCGGCTCATCATCCACCACCATCACCTGAAGCTGATCATGCTGCCTGGACGGACCTTTCTGTTTGGCCGGACGGATGGTATCTGATTTCGAAACAATGGATGACCTGAGGGGCAATTCCACCTGGAACAGGGCGCCTTCACCAGCTTCAGATTCCACCCAAATCCTTCCTCCCATCATGTGAGTGAGGTTTTTGCAAATGGCGAGACCAAGACCTGTACCTCCGAATTTCCGTGTGTTGGATCCGTCGATCTGCCTGAATTGATCGAATATCAGACCAAAATGTTCTGATGCAATACCAACCCCGGTATCCTGCACATAAAGAATAATCTTTTGATCGTCGCCTGCCTTTTTATAACCAATGATCAAAGATCCCTTTTCAGTAAACTTGATGGCATTATTGATCAGGTTTTTCATCACCTGCAAGATTCGGATCACATCGGTCTCAATCTCACAATCCCCTTTCTCCTCCTCAATGATGATCTCAATATTCCTGTTATCCAAGCGCTGTAACTCGTCCAGTGCATACTGTTTCAAATCGGTGATCAGCTCTGACAAACTTAATCTCCCATAAACAATGGGAAGTTGACCACTTTCAATTTTAGCCAGGTCTATGATATCGGAGATCAGGGCCAGTAGTAATTCAGAATTTCTGACTATTCGCTGTACATACATCTCTCTTTGCGCCTCCTTCTGGTCAGGATAGACCAGCAAATTGGAAAATCCAATAATGGAGTTCATGGGGGTCCGGATCTCATGGGACATATTGGCCAGAAATGCCGACTTTAACTGATCACTCTCTTCAGCTCGTTCTTTCGCCTGTTCCAACTCCATCATGGCCTGTTTTCGCTCAGTAACATCACGTATTATGGTCAATATCAAGGCTTTCTCACCCTGTTCACCCGGAATCAGTACATTTTTGGAGGACATATGGAGATAATGTCCCTCTTTATGCCTTACACGGTAATCAAAGGACATCGCTCCTTCACTGTGAAGTCTTCCCTCCATGATTTCTAACTGCATCAGATCCTCGGGGTGGACGATCTCCATCAAATCCAGCTCTACGTATTCCTCCTTTGTATATCCAATATTTTCAAACGAGGCCGAATTCATTAGAACAACTTCACGATCCACTGTAAAGAGTCCAATAGCATCATCAGCTGCCTCAAATAGTATGCGATACAGTTTCTCAGTCTCCCTCAATGCCGCTTCCGACATCCTCTCAGGTGTCTTGTCTTTTAGGATGGCTATCATCAAATTTTCACCGGTTAAGGTGAACGCATGCAGTGAGATCTCCAGCCATAGAGTTTCATCATCAATCTCAACCTTCTGTTCAACCCTTCCAAATCCCTTATTAAAAACATCCCTCATCAGAACACCATCCTTTCCGATCACTTTATCCTGAAGAATTTCATCGGGTAAAGGTTTCCCGAGAACCTCCGGACCCTTTTTGAACAGATCCATGGCCGCTTTATTGGCATCCAGTATATTTCCAGCCTTTCCTTCAAGGAGTTCTATGACCACAATGGCTTCATTGGTATTCCTGACAATGAACTCAAACTTCTCTTTCTCCTCCACAATGGAAAGAAGGCGTTTAAACTGGCCCGAGATATCAATGGTAATACCACCAAGATGAACAGGCTTACCATTTTCATCACGTTGACTGACGGTCCCCCGGTTATAATACCATTGCCACTCTCCATGGGGATCCTTCACCCTGTATTCGAGTTCGTAAAGATCGACCTCACCCTGAATCAAGCGGCGGATCTTCTTTCTGTTTTTCTCAATATCATCGGGATGAATATTTTTTCTGAGTGATGTGAGAGATTGATCAAACTCACCAGGAGCAAAACCCAGGATCTTCATCAAACCCGGACCCAGGGTCATTTTACGCCCCCTATGGTCCCAGTGCCACCAAAAGAGGCCGATACTCTCCGAAATCGAGATAAATTCTGCAGAAGGAGAGGTCAACTCCTTTGGTAAAGGTGTCCTGGTTGTTGTCATTGCCGGTTTTAAAGGCTGATGCAACTTAAAGATAATACAATCTGATGAAAAACCCAGTTAAGAATTTCGAGGTACGATGAACTTTCAGTACCCCTGTTCTGTTTTATATGAAACCTAATATGGAATCGATATTATCCTTTCTTAGAACTCTTGCACAAAACAACAACCGGGAGTGGTTCAACGATCACAAAAAGAACTACCTGGAATCTCTGGAAATGTTCAGGGAATTTGCCTCGGATATGTTAAACGGGATTGTAAAATTTGATCCCACCCTGGGGGACCTGGTCCCAAAGGAGACCATTTTCCGGATTTATAAGGATGTGCGGTTCTCCAAAGACAAATCTCCCTATAAGACACATTTTGGATGTTGGATGACCAGGGGTGGGAGAAAGTCCACCGATGCCGGTTACTATTTTCATCTGGAGCCCGATAATTCATTTATGGCAGCCGGTGTTTATATGCCACCCAGGGAGCAGTTGAACCTCATAAGGCAGGAGATTGTCTTTAATCCCGGAGCCTACCTGGAGGTTATCAACAATCCGGAGATTCTTAAAGGCTATGAAAGAGGCGGAAAAGAGGACATGCTAAAAAAAGGGCCCGTGGGATATCCAAAAGATTTTAAACACCTGGAGGAGATCAAATACAAACATTTTATCTTTTCAAAGAATTACAAGGACTCCGAAATATCCGAAAAAGGTTTTGCACAAAATGTGATTGCAGACTATCAGGGACTTTTCCCGCTGGTTCAATACTTAAACCATGCCATGTCATTTTCCGGGAATGAATAACTATTCCCTAAATAGCTTGTGTGACTTTAGTTACAGTGGGATTGTAAGTTTGCCCATATCTTTGCGTCAGAATATAAACCAATAAAAAAATAGAGAGATGAAACTTGAGCATTTGACAAACGAGACATTTAAGCAGAAAATATTTAATTTTGAAGCGAACAAAGAGTGGAAATTTGAAGGAGAGACTCCCGCTATCATCGATTTTTACGCCGATTGGTGTCAGCCCTGTAAGGTAATAGCCCCAATCCTGGAGGAGTTGAAAGAGGAGTACGGTGAAAAACTGGATATTTTTAAAGTGAATACCGAGGAGCAACGCGAGCTCTCATCTGTATTCGGGATCCAGAGCATTCCCTCTCTGCTCTTTGTCCCTAAAGAAGGACAACCCCAGATGGCCATGGGTGCCCTGCCAAAGGAAACCTTTAAACAGGCCATTTCAGAGGTACTGAGCGTGAATGAATAATTATAATCCTGGTCTAAAGTGACCACATAAGTATATAGATATGAAAAAAGTAGCATTAGGCATAGCAACAGTAGCTTTTTTGACCCTTTCCTGCACCAATGGCTCCGCCACATCGCTGGAAGCAAAGGAGAAGGAGTCATCAAACCTTATATCCGGTGTAGTTGAAAGCAGTGGGGATGATCAGGCAAAAGGATCCGATAAGCCGGTGAATCTAACCAAGCAGGATTTTCTCGAAAAGGTAATGAACTATGAAAAAAACCAGTCCGAATGGGTGTATGAAGGAGACCTGCCTGCCCTGATCGATTTTTATGCCGACTGGTGTGGCCCGTGCCGCATGGCAGCACCCGTTCTGGAAGAGCTTGCCAAAGAGTATGAGGGAAAGATTCATATTTATAAGGTAGATACGGAAAAAGAGAGAGAACTTGCAGGTGTTTTCGGCATCCAGAGCATTCCCGCTTTCCTTTTTGTTCCGCAGGAAGGCAAACCCACCATGAGCAATGGTATTGCCCAGACTCAGGCGGATACAAAAAAGATGTTTAAGCAGATGATAGACGAAATACTGTTAGGTCAAAAATCAGAACAGTTGTAGCCAGAGATCCGGAGGGTATTTTCGCTGGAGATATCATATAGAAGTAATCGTTTACAAAGAGGCTGTCTCAAAAGGGTCAGCCTCGCCTTTTTTCTGAGGGATACTTTTTCGTAACGTGCTTATCCACTGCGTGAACAATGCCAGGTTACTTCCAA
>Ga0209013_10004188_pt1 | contig 12678 bp, 14 predicted proteins | sample Cruoilmetagenom2_FD_187291 | JGI IMG/M metagenome (GOLD analysis project Ga0209013, IMG submission 187291) | Oil polluted marine microbial communities from Coal Oil Point, Santa Barbara, California, USA - Sample 2 (SPAdes) (version 2) | ecosystem: Environmental > Aquatic > Marine > Oil seeps ...
AGCATCTGCCACCGTCCTGGTCATCGGACCAGCAGTATCCTGGCTGTGGGATATGGGGATAATCCCAGAGCGACTGACCAACCCCAGAGTAAGCTCGAGCCCGACAATCCCATTGGCGTGCGATGGGCAGATGATCGAACCGTCTGTTTCCGTGCCAATCGCGGCCGCACACAGACCCGCTGCGACGGCAACCGCTGACCCAGAGCTGGAGCCGCACGGATTGCGGTCAAGTGCATAAGGGTTGCGCGTCTGTCCCCCGCGGCTGCTCCACCCGCTGGTGGAGTGTGTAGAGCGGAAATTCGCCCACTCACTGAGATTGGTCTTTCCCAGGATGATCGCACCGGCTTCACGGAGCCTGTGTGCCACGAAGGAATCGCTCGGCGGGATCGACCCCAACATAGCTAGGGATCCTGCCGTCGTCATCATCTTGTCTGCAGTGTCAATATTGTCTTTCAACAGCACCGGTATACCGTGCAGTTGGCCGCGGAGATGTCCTGAACTGCGTTCGGCATCCATTGCCGCCGCGATAGCCATTGCATCGGGGTTGAGTTCGATGATAGCGTTGAGAGTTGGTCCCTGTTTATCGAGCAGTTCAATACGCTCAAGATACAACCGGGTGATGGATTGCGCAGAATTCTCACCAGTGGACATCATATCTTGTAGTTCACGAATAGTATATTCTGTCATGTATCCATTCCCATCCATGCCAAAGATAAATTTACTAATATATTTCTGCTAGGGATCAAGTATCATCCGCTGTCGTGTGGAGTATTCTGGTCATCATTCATGTTCGATGCCAGTGTTTGCTTAAGGTCGGCGATCTCGCTTCGCAATCGAGTGACCTCATTATCGCGATCACGTGTCCGGCGAAAGGATATCACCGTGGCCGCGATATAACTCGTCAACACTGAGAATACACTCACCCCGACGACCATCATCACTGCCCCTACCACCCTCCCCGGGTTGGTGACTGGATAGTAATTGCCATAGCCAACCGTGGACATGGTAACGATTGCCCACCACACCGCATCACTGCCAGTGTAGATATTTGCGTTGGGGGAGCGGCTTTCGATGGAAATCACTGCACTGCTGCCAACAGTGACCACCAGCAGAACCACAAACAATATCAGTAGCAGAGTGCTCTCTGCCAACCGGTTCCGTGCCTCGTCCCGTACTTCCTCGGGTGTTTGGCGTTTAATCCGCCGGACGGTTACGATGAGGCGTGGTAGCCGCAATAATCGCAGGAGTAGAACCGCAGGAATACCGCTTAGAAAGTCTAATATCCCGCCCGTAAATATATAGTGTACTTTTCGCGGGGCAATTATTAAGCGGATGAAAAAGTCCGCCAAAAACACCAGGGCAGTGACACTATCCATGATCAACAATACTTCATCAACCGGTTCGGATAGTGGCAGCAGATAATACACCGCGACTATCGATAAAGAAAGGATGCTGACAAGCTGGATAAAAAGTTCATAAGTGATTCGATCGACCAAGAAATGGTCTTGAGAGTTTAAGGGCTGATATGAACGCATAGGCAGGTTATCCAAGTATGTTAACGCTATTACTTATCCCAATTACTAGCCCGTCGACCAGCAAAAATACTGCGGGCTATATCTTTTAGGAGCAGCTCAATCATTATAATGTAGCATTTCTTACTGTGTGTCCAACAATCAAGTTTCAAGTTTAAACAGTCCACTTTTGAAGTTTTGTTGACATATCTGTAATAGACCTTGACAAATTTCATCTTATATGTAAAATTATTATCAGCTTATTCATAAATATGCTTGGAGTCAATAAATGAGTATTTGCATGTGTCTGGGGCGGGGTAAGTAACCACCGCCTCGTCGACAAAACTCCGTTTGGTCAACAAGATGGCGATAGGTGGTTGCAACCCCGCACAAACAGCAGGATTGCTGGAGCTGTGTGGTACTCCACTCCATTACCCTTGTTGGCTTTTGTTTTTAAATCTTGAGCGCTCACATGTAATCACTCGGAGAATGATAGATGTCTGACCAATCTACCAAAACCCAGGTCACCTTAGCCAAATCACTCGTGGTTGCGCCTCCCGCGCCGCGTGGTTTGGAATACAGTGTCGGCAACACGCCCATGTTGCCGCTGCGCCGGGTAACAGCGAGTTTGCCCCCTGACGTAAGTGTTTTCGCAAAGGCGGAATGGTTTAACCCGGGTGGATCCATCAAAGACCGCCCGGCATTTAATATCCTGCGTACCGGTTTGGCGAATTGTGACCTTGTACCTGGGAAGCGCTTGCTAGACTCAACTTCTGGCAACATGGGCATCGCTTATACAACCTTAGGCGCGGCCATGGATGTCCCGGTCACCTTGGCTTTGCCCGCCAATGCCAGCCCAGAACGAATCGCTATCTTGAGCGCTTTGGGAGCAGAACTGATCCTCACAGATGCCCTAGAGGGCGCCGATGGCGCTATTCACGTAGCTCGCCAGATGGCTGCGGAGCACCCGGATTTGTATTACTATGCCAACCAATATGACAACCCCGCCAATTGGCAGTCCCATTATCTGACCACCGGGCCAGAAATTGCCCAGCAAACCAGCGGGGAGATCACCCATTTTGTTGCCGGTTTAGGCACCTCGGGCACCCTAACCGGGGTGAGCCAATACCTGCGCCGGAACAACCCTGACATCAAATTCATTGCGGTGCAGCCGGATGCGCCATTCCACGGATTGGAAGGTCTCAAGCACATGGCATCTTCCATCCAACCCGGTATTTTCGATCCCCAATTGGCTGACCAAACTGTGGAAGTTACAACCGAACAGGCTTACGAGATGGTGCTGCGTCTTGCCCGTGAAGAAGGCCTTTTTGTTGGCATCTCATCAGGCGCGGCAGCCGTAGCAGCTTTGCGGGTTGCCAGCATGCTGAAAACAGGATTGGTCATCACTGTTTTCCCGGATGCAGGCTACAAGTATCTGAGTGACGAGGCCCTATGGGGTGTAAGCAAGTAATTCAAATTCTCCAAACTTATAAGAGGTAAGAATGTCCATCACAATCTCATCTACGCTGTTACAAGAAATCCACTCACACGGTGAAAATGCCTATCCGGAGGAGGGTGCTGGTTTGTTGCTAGGAACGGCAAGTGGGCAGGACAAAGTGGTGACAGATATCTTAACGCTGGAAAACTCCCGCGCGGCGTCTGCCCGGTACAACCGCTACCTGCTGACAGCGGAGGATTACCTGTATGCTGAAAATGAAGCCGCCCGGCGCGATCTGGATGTGCTGGGTGTGTTCCACTCTCACCCAGACCATCCCAACCAACCCTCTGAGTTTGACCGTGAGTGGGCGATGCCGTGGTTTTCTTATATTATCACTTCGGTACATGCTGGGCAGGCAAAGGCAAGCCGCTCGTGGTGTTTGACTGATGACCGGTCCCGGTTTGATGAAGAAACTTTGTCGGCAGCAGATCCTTTATAGGTGTTTTGGAGGTATATAATGTCACTATATTTCGTTCGTCACCAGCACGACGCTGCAGCCTGCCCAGCCCAAGACCCCGCGGCTGGGAATAAGCTGCTAGAACATATCAGTCCGTCTAATGCGCGCAAGTACGATGTTCATGTTAAGAGTGACGCGGTATTGGATGGGCAGCACACCTTTGTCTTGATCCTCGAATCTGACCAACAGGCAAAAATTGATAAGTTCATGGAGCCATTCAAGCAAGCCGGCTCAGTCGACATATACCCAGCCTCCTTATGCGAGACTGTGGTTGAACGAGCAGGGTGTTAAACGATATAATCTCTGCTGGCACTCCTAATTACCGGCAGAACAAGAATAATATGCCAAGGAGAACAAACTATGCCTAAAATGAGAATCCCTTCCCCGCTGCGCACATATGCGGACGGGCAAAGTGAGGTCGTCGTAAGCGGCAGAAACGCTGGCGAAGCCATGAACGACCTGACGGAGCAATATCCTGCCTTACGACCTCACCTTTTCAATGGTGATGGACAGCTGCGTCCATTTGTTAACCTTTTCCTCAACGAAGAGAATATCCGTGACCTGCAAGGTCCCGATACACCGATCAAAGAAAGTGACAACCTGATTCTGATCCCTAGCATTGCAGGAGGTAAAGGTACGCGAGCATAACTGGTGACGCGCATACTCCCTACCAGCAACTCGCTCAAATCCTAGCTCAATTATGTTACCCACTCTATCACACGAAGAGATCCTGCGTTATTCACGCCACTTGTTAATCCCTGATGTGGGTTTAGAGGGGCAGCGCAAGCTGAAATCCTCGGCTGTCCTGGTTATAGGGACTGGTGGGCTTGGCTCCCCGGTGGCTTTATACCTGGCAGCTGCGGGCATTGGACGAATCGGCCTGGTAGATTACGATGTTGTCGATACATCGAACTTACAGCGGCAGGTTATCCATGGTACTGCCAACATTGATAAACTAAAGGTTGATTCGGCGCGTGAACGCATGCTGGATTTAAACCCCGATATCCAGGTCGATGTATACAACGAACCCTTCACATCTGAAAATGCCGTGGGCATCGCTAAGAACTACGACTTATTAATCGACGGTACCGATAATTTCCCAACGCGTTACCTGACTAACGATGTCAGTGTGATGTTGGGGATTCCAAACATATACGGCTCAATCTTCCGGTTCGATGGCCAGGTAAGCGTTTTTGACGCCCAGAAAGGCCCTTGTTACCGCTGTTTGTTCCCTGAACCACCACCACCCGGATTGGTACCGTCCTGCGCTGAAGGAGGTGTACTGGGTGTGCTGCCCGGAACCATCGGGACACTACAAGCAACAGAAGCGCTAAAAGTTCTATTGGGGATTGGCGAACCGTTAATTGGTAAACTCCTGCTGTACAACGCGCTTGATATGTCCTTCGATTTCGTAAAGCTGCGCAAGAACCCAAAATGCAAAGTCTGCAGCGCAGAACCTGAGATCACTGAACTGATTGACTATGAAGCTTTTTGCGGCGTACCATCCTATGACCACGATGAGGGTGCTGTCGGCGGTGGTTGGGATATTACCGCGGTCGATTTGGCTGAACGCCTCAAAACTGGCGATCACATCCGCTTAATTGATGTGCGTGAACCCCATGAGCTGGAGATTTCCCATCTGGATGGAGCAAACCTGATCCCATTAGGTGAGATGGCTGGACGCATGTCGGAATTGGATAGTGCTGAGGACATCGTACTTGTCTGTAAATCGGGAACTCGCTCTGCGCGAGCGCTGGAACTGCTAGCCAGTGCCGGCTTCCGAAAAATGAAGAACCTGAAAGGCGGTATAAATGCCTGGGCCCGTGACGTCGACTCCAGCCTGCCGGTGTATTAACCGCATAAGATAGTTTTTAACGACATGGCTGGGTGAAGAGCCCACTCTCCAGCTCTGCTTAGGATTGCGGCGGGGAATATACATGAGAGAATCTACTAAACTTGAAAGCTCAAATGAAAGCTTACACGGATAAAGATTTTTCGCTCACAGCTGTTCTTGCCCACCCGGACGACGAATCGTTTGGTATGGGCGGCACTCTCGCGTTGTATGCGCGAAAAGGTGTGGAGATCCATTTGATCTGCGCCACGCGCGGCGAAGCGGGCGAGATGGATCCCGATTGTCTGGAGGGTTTCGATTCGATCGCAGAACGGCGAGAGAGCGAACTGCGCTGTGCGGCAGAGCAGTTGGGTATAACCAGCGTTCACTTTCTCAATTATCGCGATTCTGGCATGTCCGGATCTCCTGCCAATCAGCACCCACAGGCGCTGGCCAACGCGCCGATAGCAGATGTTGCCCAAAGCATTGCGGAACAGATCCGCAGACTGTGCCCCCAAGTTATTATCACTTTCGACCCAATCGGAGGATATAAACACCCGGACCATATCGCCATCCACAAAGCGACTTTAGCTGCATTTAAGCTTGCCGGCGATGTTCACCACAACAGCGACTATCCCCCATTTAGACCAGAAAAGCTTTACTTCCACCTTATTCCGAAGGGTTTTCTGAGATGGGCGGTGAAGTTATTGCGTATCTTCGGCAAAGACCCGACCCGCTTTGGCCGCAACAAGGATATCGATCTCGTCTCATTGGTCAAGGAAGGCAGCTTCCCGACACATGCCATAATCGATTACCGAGAGGTACAAGATTTCAGAGATCAAGCCGCGCAGTGCCATGCCAGTCAGCTGGATGCTGCCTCCCAGCGGGGTGGCATCATGCGTTGGGCACGCTATTTCTTTGGTAGCAAAGACTACTATATGCGCGCAGAACCCCCTCCTACGCCCGGAAGAGTAGAGCGGGACCTATTCGAGAGCCTCTAACTCTTTCTTCCGTAACAGCTCTAGATCAGACCATGTTAAAATAAAGTTGCTTCAGTTCTGTGCTAAAACCTATTGATAACCTCATTAACTGATAAAAGTCATACGGAGAACCTCTATGGAGACCAAAAACAAGCCTGTCATTGCAGATGATGTTGTGGTTACACTCAAATATTCGGTTAGTGTAGCCGGTCAAGTTGTCGAAAGTTCTGCAGACGACAACCCAATTCAGTTCATTCAAGGGCGTGGAGACGTCATTCCCGGGCTTGAAAACGCACTCTATGGTCTGTCCGTTGGTGATCAGAAGGAATTCGATGTCGCGCCGGAAGACGGCTATGGGGAGGCAGATCCCGACGCGATCGCCAAGATCCCGAAGGCTGAATTCCCGCCCGAGATTCCTCTACAACCAGGCGTTGAGCTGCGCTTGAAGGATGAGCAGGGAGATGAGCTTGAAGCGCAAATTGTCACCGTAGAAGATGAGATCGTGCGGCTGAATTTCAACCACCCACTCGCGGGGAAGGAGCTGCTGTTCGCGATTCAAGTGATAGACCTCCGGAAAGCCACACCCGAAGAGTTAGAACACGCTCATGTACACTAACTAGAATAAGCGCGCCCGGGCTGTCAGTGAACAGCCCATAAAGAACATACGCCAAATCATTTGAACATCCGGCAAACAGCTGGGTGTTCATTTATATTTTTTTTCAAACATTCATCCAATGTTTTTCATACAATCACTAGATATAGTAAGAGATGTAAGTAAAGCAATGCAGAACACTTTATCGTTAGTCAATTACTGATTTTTTAGGAGGTACCACAATGAATAACATAACCCGCAGAGATCCATTCCGCGAAATATTATCACTGCGAAGCACGATGGATCGTATCTTTGATAACTTCATGATCAACGAGCCGACCACTTGGCAGAAGCCATTTGAGTGGAATGTCGCCCTGGACGTCGCCGAGGATGAAGATCAGTTCACCGTTAAGGCTTCTTTGCCAGGCATCAATCCCGACGATTTGACTATCACCTTTACAGATGACACATTGACCATTACCGGCGAAGTACGGACAGAACAAGAAGAGGAAGGCACTCGCTATCATTTACGTGAGCGCTGTTACGGCTCATTCTCACGTGGTATACGACTGCCACGCGGGATAAACAGCGATGACATCAAAGCCAATTACGACGCTGGTGTTCTCACTCTCCAGCTCCCCAAAGTGGAAGAAGTGAAGCCACGCAAAATTGAGGTCCACACCATAAAAGAATCGCCGATGATTGAAGGTTCGATCAAAGATATCGTCCATAAAAACTAATCCGGCTATTGATATTGAATTAAAAAAGGGCTGTCTTTAAAGAACCTTAGACAGCCCTTTTTTTGGTACTTGGTGGAAGGTTTCGCCGATCGGATTGTGGGGAAATTGCTCCCGATATAATCAAACCTACCCCAACATCTGTTGCACCAGGAGCTCTATCAGGGATAATCTGAGAGAAATACTTACGCGCTACCCCACCAACGCAGCACCCGCAAAGCGCGCAGGGTGTTCCAGCGACCCGGCGCACCAGCTTTTTCAAGATCGAAATATATCCTTCCTGAAGGGCCGCGGTATTGCTGCCAACGACCATTCGCGCGGCGTTTCGCTTCAACCAGCACGATAGCGTAGCCAAAGCGCTCATCTCGCTCGGCACTGGCCATCTGGAAATAGTCCAACGCACGTAAGACATCATACTGCCAGCGTGGAGGGTAGGGGAAACGGGTCATCGCTTGGTGTACCAATTCTCCCGTGCGGTGCGAGCAGCACAGCTGATGGACGAGCAGAAATTCATGCGCTTTTTGACGTACGCTATGTAAGCCGGCCAGCTGGTCAGGGAACCGTTCCACGTAGTAATGCAGACCTTCCAGTACCGAAATGGTGGTATGAAATGAGCTGTGTGTTGCCCCACGGTACGATTGGCAGTTCCAGCCCCCGTCTGGCATCTGTTGACCAACCAAATGATCAGCGATGTTATGAATGCGTTCGTCTGGATAATCAAAGTACGCAAGCATCGAGAGCACCATGCCGGTTATGCAAGTTTCGCTGTGCCCTATCGAACGAGAAAAGTTAATTCCACCATCTGCGAAATAGCCTTTGCTCAATAATAAATCCGCCGCTTTTAACGCCTGAGGGTTCCCCGGGGGTAAGCCTAGAAATCGCAGGGCGAAGAGTGTGTAGTGGGTAGATATCCACTTCGGACTATAGAGCCCACCTCCCCACATGCCCGTGTCATCTTGCAGCGCCAACAGCTTCGCTCCCCAGCCCTGGGTGGACACCAGATAACGCGTTGCCTCAAATTTCTCTGGCGGCTTATCCAGCAGATCACGCTCGACCTGCCAGCGCACTGCCGGATCTCCGTCGAGCAGCCACAGCATGATCCCTTCATCGATCTTCACGATAGCTTCTCCCAAATATCTTCTCGCCTATTGATAATCAACATCGTATGATACGCTGCGATCCCCCAAGTAGTAATTGGCGAACAGCGTTTTTCCTTTCATCTCCATTATAGACGATCATTGTTAAAAGAAACCCGGAGCAGCAAAATGTGCTGCTCCGGGAAATAGAGTTTTAGCTGTTTTCAATCGTTCACTCTTCGATCACTTCCACCTGTAAAACAGAGCTAAAATCCAAACCATCTGCCCCACGGTCGACCCGGATGATGTCCCCCTCAGAGAAATCTCCGGAAAGGATACTTAATGCCAGCGGGTTTTCCAATTCTCGTTGGATGGCTCGCTTCAGCGGTCGGGCACCGAAGTCTGGATCATAACCCACTTCGACCAGGTATGCGCGCGCCGCTTCGCTGATTTCCAACGTATACCCGCGCTCAACCAGTCGCTGCGCAACAGCACGCAGTTGGATATCAACAATTTCAACCAGATGCTCTCGTGTGAGCGGATGGAAAACTACAATTTCATCAATGCGGTTCAAGAACTCAGGCCGGAAGTGTGCCTGTAGGATCTGGTTAATCTCATCCCGTTCGACTTGTCGGCCACCTTCCCACAAAGTATTCCCCAGGTTGCTTGTCATTATCACCACGCAGTTGCGGAAATCCACCGTACGGCCCTGCCCATCGGTCATACGTCCATCGTCAAGCAGCTGCAGCAGTGCGTTAAAGACTTCCGAGTGAGCTTTCTCAATCTCATCAAACAGCACGACACTATATGGGCGGCGGCGTACAGCTTCGGTGAGCTGACCTCCTTCGTCATAGCCAATATACCCGGGAGGTGCCCCGATCAGCCGGGAAATGGTGTGTTTTTCCTGGTACTCGGACATATCGATGCGAATCATAGCCCGTTCGTCATCAAAAAGGAATTCCGCCAAAGCACGCGCCAATTCAGTCTTCCCGACTCCGGTTGGGCCTAAAAAGATGAACGAACCGATCGGTCGATTTGGATCCTGCAATCCAGCACGCGAACGGCGAACGGCATTGGATACCGCCTGCGAGGCATCATTCTGTCCGATTACACGCTGGTGCAAGCGCTCTTCCATATGGATAAGTTTTTCTACCTCACCTTCCAGCAACCGCGCGACCGGGATACCAGTCCAGCGAGAGACAATCTGCGCTATCTCCTCGGACTCTACCTCCTCCCGCAGTAAGGCTCCCTCGCTCTGCAGCTCTTTCATGTGTGTTTCACCTTTTTCTAATTGTTCTTCCAGATCACGCAGTGTGCCGTAGCGTAAGCGGGCAACTTTTTCAAGGTCTGCCAGGCGCTCGGCCTGCTCTATCTCAACACGCGTCCTTTCAATCTGCTCTTTGGTGCTCTGTAGTTCAGAAATAGCTTCCTTCTCTGTCTGCCAGCGCGTGTGAAGCTGTGCTGATTGCTCGCGCAGGTCCGCCAGGTCTTTCACCAAGCGCTCTAGCCGCTCTTTTGAGGCCTTATCTTTCTCTTTCTTGAGTGCTTCACGTTCAATTTCCAGCTGCATAATCTGGCGGTCTACTTCGTCCAAGGCTTGGGGCTTGGAATCGATTTCGGTCCGCAGCCGGGCAGCGGCTTCATCGATCAAATCAATTGCCTTATCCGGCAGATGGCGATCTGCGATGTAGCGGTTCGAGAGGCTCGCAGCTGCGATCACCGCGGGGTCTGTGATCCGCACCCCATGGTGCACTTCGTACCGCTCCTTCAACCCACGCAGAATACTGATACTCTCCTCGACCGATGGTTCATCAACTAACACAGGCTGGAAGCGGCGTTCCAGAGCCGGATCCTTTTCAACATACTTACGGTATTCATCAATTGTTGTGGCACCAATCATGTGCAGCTCGCCGCGCGCCAGCATCGGTTTCAACATATTGCCCGCGTCCATTGCCCCCTCAGCGGCTCCTGCGCCGACCACGGTGTGCATCTCATCCACAAAGAGGATAATTTCCCCAGCGGCTTCGGTGATTTCTTTAAGTACTGCTTTGAGGCGCTCTTCGAATTCGCCGCGATATTTTGCTCCTGCTACCAGCGCTCCCATATCGAGCTGGACTAATAATTTACGCTTCAGCCCTTCAGGGACATCACCATTCACAATCCTTTGTGCTAATCCTTCGACAATTGCGGTTTTACCTACCCCTGGGTCACCAATCAACGCTGGGTTATTCTTGGTTCGCCTGGACAATATCTGCACGATACGGCGGATCTCTTCATCACGTCCGATCACAGGATCCATCTTCCCCTGCCGAGCTAGAGCGGTCAGATCGCGGCCGTACTTCTCCAAAGCCTGGTAGGTGCTCTCTGGGTCCTGGGAGGAGACACGCTGCGAACCACGCACACTCTTCAGCGCCCCCAGGATCGCGTCTTTGGTTAGGCCATACTGCGAGAGTCTTTTACCTTCAGAACTCTCGGTCAAACCCAACAAGATGTGTTCGGTAGATACATAATCATCCTGCATACCTTTACTATAGCGCTCAGCCGCGGCCAGTACATCTGACGTCGGGCGAGCCAATCCGATCTCTCCTGATCCGCCATACACTTTTGACCGCTTCTCCAGGTCGCTGGTCAAATCAGTTCGCAATGCCAACACGCTGCCGGCGACCTTCGTGACTACGGCCGGTACTACACCATCTTCCTGATACAGCAAGGCCAACAGCAAGTGCCCAGGCTCGACAGCCTGATGATTGAAATCTTGAGCTAAGCGCTGGGCGTTTAACAGCGCTTCTTGAGATTTTTTGGTGTACTTATCCAAATTCATTACCACCTCCTAAGCTGTTCTTTTGACCACAGCTGGTAGTAGTTTGCAAAGTAATATTGCCGCTGATAAAAAATCCGGCATAGGTATTATAGAAAACCACCATATGAAGCCTATAAACATTATGTTAATGGCTTATTGGAATCACGAATTGGCCGGCAGCTCGAGCTTACGCGTCAACCGTACAGCTCCTGGAGTAAAAAAGTCCTGCGTGGATTGGTAATGAAGGGATATACTATACAGGATGGAAAAACCACTCTGTGTTGTTCATCGCTTAGGGACCGTACCGTATAAGGCCGCGTGGGATTTGCAGAATGAGCTGGCGGCGGAGATCGCCAACGGCATCCGATCTCCCACCCTGCTTTTGCTGGAACATCCCCATACTTACACATTTGGCCGGCGGGGAGACCGTAAGCACCTGCTGATGGATGAAGAGCAGCTCGCCCAACGAGGGGTTGTTGTTCATTGGGTTGACCGCGGCGGCGATGTCACCTACCATGGTCCAGGTCAGTTGGTGGGCTACCCGCTGCTGCCATTAGGCACCCCCCAGATGTCGATCCAGGGCGATTCAGCCCACTTACCCCAAGCTGACTATGTGGGTTATGTGCGGCGCTTAGAGCACACAATCATCCTGGCGCTGGCCAGTTTTGATCTGGATGCCCACCAAGTTGATGGGTTCACCGGCGTTTGGGCGGCACAGGCGGAGAACGCCAGGGATAATTTCCCCTCCGCTGCGCAAGATATCCATACTGGGGTTGCCAAGGTCGCCGCTATCGGCGTTAAAGTAGATGCACGTGGGATCACACGCCACGGGTTCGCGATCAACTTGAATCCGGACATGTCTTATTGGGAGGGGATCATTGGCTGTGGGTTAGTCGGATACCCTGTGACCAGCCTGGCCGAATGTCTAGACCCGGCGCCGACAATGTCAGCGCTTATGGATCGGGTCGCGAATGCATTTGGCAAAGTATATGATTACCAGATAGAGGAGAGGGTATTATGAGGGAATCGCGACCCGGCAGGGTTTGGCTGCTTGCCCCTGTGATTATGGCGACTGCCATTCTGCTGCTCTTTGCTTGGTTGGTGGAGCAGGCTGCTGCTGAGGCACCGGCTGAGCTCGCACTGGTGCGGGTTGAGATTCATACACCGGAAGACCTGCTCATCTTCACGAGGTTGGA
>Ga0209013_10004189_pt1 | contig 12677 bp, 18 predicted proteins | sample Cruoilmetagenom2_FD_187291 | JGI IMG/M metagenome (GOLD analysis project Ga0209013, IMG submission 187291) | Oil polluted marine microbial communities from Coal Oil Point, Santa Barbara, California, USA - Sample 2 (SPAdes) (version 2) | ecosystem: Environmental > Aquatic > Marine > Oil seeps ...
TACTGACGGCACAACAGAAAATATGAAAACGTATGTAGCAGTGGGTGACCCTGAAAGCAAGTGGTACGACAAGTGGTACGATATGTCTACTCTACCTCTCGTAAATGGCGATCCATTCGGCGGGGATGTTGCATTAAGACTAAGGGTCACAGGTCCTGGGATTCGACACTGTGAATATATCGTACTTGTTACAGATGACTTAAGAACAGAAGTAACGGTAGGCGAAGAGGTTACTTTTGTTGTAAAGTGCATGGATGAGTATGGAATGGAAATAGAATGTACGGATATACTTCTAACAAGTTCTAATTCATCTGTAGGATATATTTCAGATAAAACTCTAATAACCACGCACTGTGGAACAACAACCATAACCGCACATGGTAGAGATGATCTGGAAAGCAACGATGTGATAATCACAGTCAAACCTAAAAAAGGGTATGTGACTGAGGACGAGTTTAATGAAAGGATGCAGAGTATTAGGACAGACCTATACCAACTCGATGCTGAACAGACTGGCCAAATGATGGACATTGCAACCATCTTGAACAACTCAGAATACAATGGTGGTGGTGGGGGCGGGACATATATACCAAGTGACGTGGTGTCCATGGACTCCTTTAATGCAGCGATGAATGATCTGGAAGAAAAAATCATTGAAATGAGAAGTAAAAGTTATACTTTGTATGAACTAATAATAAAAATAATAGATAAAATATTTAAGTGAGTATGGGGTATACTGGAGTAAAATACTATGGTTGTTGGAAGGAAGAAAACTAGGACAAAGGGGCATTTGAGTGGACATGGGAATGTTCATTTTAGAAAGCTGAGTACGGCAATGTTGAAAAAGATTCATAAAACTGGTAGGGCTACGCTAACGATCAGTGGAGTGAAAAAGACTATAACCACGTGTAATTTGAAGCGTGGTGGAATCGAGTGGTATAAGCGCAGTGACACTAGAAAGCCCGCTGTTCGAAACTATTGCAAGGATTATAGTGGTAGTAAGGCGGGGGGTAGGAATGTGAAGCGCAGGGGAATGGAAGGCGACACACGGTATGTGAAAAGTAAGAATGGGTGGATCTAAGCGAATTATTGTTTAGCAAGGGATTATTATGGTTGATTGTGGTATTTGTGCAAATCCAAACTCGAAAGACGTTGAGCTTAGACGGTTGAACTCTACACGAATTGGGAAGCCTGGTGATGAGTGGGAGGTTTCGTTTAACGTTGTATCCCTCTCTAGATTTGTGGGGGATACGATTCATGTTAGCGTTGTGGATGAATCAGATAATACGTGTTTGTTTGAAGCTGAAGTAGATCTCCCTGCTAAACAAACCAAGGCTATTAGGGTTACAGGTGTTATGCCTGAACGTGACCTGCCTATTGTGGTTTCCTTGGTAGATGATAATTATCTGAGTCCTGATAATTGTGAAGTGGTGAAGCGGTTCACGATTAAAAAAGGTGACACAACAGTAGGGGTATTGCCTGAGTGGAGGGTGTGGATAATGGATTACCTTGTTGAAATAACAGCAATACTCATAATACTCATAATAGGTGTGTATTATGTTAAAGGGATAAAAAAATAAGGGTGTGTGATATTATGGCGGTTCCAGTATTGATCGGTGGTGCGATTCTAGTAGCAGCTGTTGGGGGGGTGCTCTATGTAGTATTTGCTATGACTGACTGGTGGGAGATACTCGCAATATCGGCAGCAGCAGTGTTAATCATGATGTATCTACAAAACATCATGGATATAAAAATAGCAGTGTAGAGAAAAAAATATAGTTATGGGTAGTGATTATGGCAAGTATTGTGTTGAGCGTGGTTGGATCTTCTATAGCTAAGGTTGGCGAGTGTGTTCAGTTAAGGGTAAGGGGACAACCATCTACAAAGTACACAGTGTCTATAGATAAATCCTGGGGTTTTGACCAAGAATTATATGAAAAACAGACTGATTCGAGTGGGAATGATGTTAGTAATTGGTGTCCCAGTGAAGAACACACGGGCACACTGAAATTATATGCAAAACACAAGACACTGGGGATAGATCCACAGAGTAATACGATTACAGTGATAGTGGATAGTGCACTACCAACGTGTTTAGAAGAAGGCAAACTAAACCTACCACTGGGATTAGATTGTTGTGAGGGATTAAAAACGGATCCGTTAACTGGGAAATGTGTAAAAGACATTTTGGATCCAGATCCCACGTGTATAAAAGAGGGAGAGTATGATTTTCCATTCGGATTAGATTGTTGTGATGGCTTACGGCGTAGTAAATATGGTTATTGTGAAACTATCCCTATAGATCCCATTAACCCCAACAAAGTAATGACAAACTCAGAGATTCTTCACTATATTTCTAATGACCCAAGTAGAAAAACAACATATCGGGTGTGTGTAAAAAATGGTAGGGGTGATATTGATGAGGGTGATGCTGTGTGGTTACAATTAAGGGGAACGAACACGATTAAAAAGATCGATGCATATCTTTGTGAACAGAATTGTAAACAAGTGTTGGATTGCCCAGACATCCCTATAGATCCCATCGATCCTATAGATCCTATAGATACTGATGAAGTGATGTGGCGGTACATGGCAGTCGGTGCAATAGTCTTAATAGGGGTTTTGTTAATTATACAATTGTTAAAAAAATAATTGGAGTGTGAAAAGGTTATGGTTGTATTTTCTGGTCAAACTGGTGGTATAGGTGGTGTTGGTTGGGGAAAGTGTATGTCTGCAAGTGATTCAGGGGCTGTGTTTAACTTTGATAAATACGGAACTGTGGTTTTTGGCAGTGATGGGTCAGGGAGTAATCCAAATGTAGCGATCCAATTACAAAAAGAGTATGGTCGTTATTTTTGTAGTACTAAGGTCTGTGGGGGTTTCAAAAACTGGATATCGGGTAAGGGAACAATAATAGACATTCCAGATCCTGATATTATAGATCCTGATATTATAGATCCTGTTATAGATGATAATAAGAATTTATGGAGGAACATAACACTTGGTCTCATAGTCGTAGCAGGAGTATTATTACTAACCCCGCTCTTGAAAAAATAATAAGGGGGGGGTATTATTTCCCCTGACCACGATATTTTAATACAGATCAAAGTTGACACAGAGTACCTCAAAGAGAATATTGATTCTATGTGTAATGAGATCACAGACCACAAGATAAGGCTTGCTAAATGCGAGTTAGACATAGCGTCTAATACTCTTATGATAAAGATTATAAAGAACATAAGCATGTTTCTTATTGGAACTGCTATAACAATTGCATTGGTGTTATTATGAGTTTTGAATTTGCAAAAATATATATTCGGAGTATTGTAGGGATTGTGAGTATGAGTGTTTGTATTGGGTATGGCATGAGTCTTGGTTCGATAGACTCTGATGTTTTACTCGCATACTTGGCGGCGTGCACTGGAATGGTCTTGTTTGATAAAGGCGTGGCAACACTATAACTAATAACGCTGAGCCTCACACGCCTTATTCGGATCCACTGGGCGCCCTGTGTGAAGAGATCACACATAACACGAGGTTTACTACCACCCGCTTAGTCTTTTCTGTATCTCGTTTTTCTCACTATCCGTGAAAGCAAGCCCCTGGTAATAATTCATGGAAGTGAGGTGATCGTGTCCTTGCCAGAGACAAATCTGGTTCACAGGAATACCTGCAACTATCATCCATGACTCAATTGTTTTTCGTGTGGTCTTCACATTCACACCACTAGGGTTTAGGTTCGCCAGTACACAGGTTCTCTGTAAATACTTATGCCAATTAGCGTAAGTAGATGGCTTTTTGTTGTCAAAGAAATACGGTAAGAGGTTTGAGATCTGTGGCACAATGTGGATGTATCGTTCTACTTGTGATCGTTTTACTTTTTTCTGTGCTACATAGGGTAGGTGTATTACATTTCTTCCCTTTAATACCCATTCAGGGTTAGCGTGTAGTCGTTGAAGTTCCACATACCTCATACCACTCCACATCAATATTTCAAAAATAGTCTTTAACCGTAGTTTTGTCATACTATGGGTTAAAGAGTCGTATTCGGTTGGCGTGAGTATCCTTGTTCTATGACCTTTGCGTGTTGTGACAAAAAGGGGTTCAGGGTGTTTAAACCCAGTCACCTCTTTTCACCCCTGGGTTTGATCTTGAGCTTGATCTTGGGTGGGGGTGAAGCTCACACTAGTCTTTGGTACTAGTTTAGCTGCATCGAGTGGGTGCACGTCTATGTATTTTTTTACCCCTTTTAATCGAAACGAAACATAGTTCTCGATCAAAGACTTTGAATCAAATGAATATATTAGTGTGGTTAATAAGTGTGAGGGGTCTATGATATGTATTTCTTGGGTTGTCCTGAACTTTAGCGTTCCCTCTGGGTATTTTAGTGTTTTTTTCATAGACGGTGTCCATTGGATTAATATGCTGTATTTTGTATTAGCCATACTGTCTTCGATTATCTTTCGTTGGTCTCTTAAATCTTGGCTCTGTGTAGATAATTCTGTATTTAATTTATTGATTTTTTCCCTGCATTCATCTATTTTTTTCGTGTAGGGGGCTGTGATTGTGTCGAGTTCTTTTTGTACTGTATTGTGTTGTTCTTCGAGTTCTCTTAATCTTTGTGCCAGTATTCCGATTCCTTTATCATCTTTTTCTATATCGTTTGCCATTGTTTGCTTACCTCACTTCACCACTATGTTTTATTATTATATATCTATTTTGGTGTTTTTTGTGTATTCTTGTGATCTTTCACACATATTTTAATTCACCCTTAACCCCTTTTTATGATAAAAAGAATCCATATTATTTTACCCTATACATTGTAATATCTCCCTCAAAGTATTTTTCCAATAATTTTTTTCGACCGGTCTTAACCTGAACACATGACAGATCAAGCAACACACCCTGAACCACGCCAACCCCATACTCTTCAAACTCACTCTTAATCCTTGAATATGAAACACCCAGTTTTTCACCATCCACAAACTCTAATATTAAATCTCCAAGCACAGGGTGTGTTAGAGTATTCAAAGGCTCCCACTTCGGGGTACCATGCAAAAACCCATAAACCTTGTTTCCCAGTGGACTGCCAAGAAATTCACCAAGCTCTTTAGGGGACGTTGAGACCAGATCTCGATACCGTGGGTACTTACCCATTATCTTTGTAGCACTTTTAACCCCTACTCCTGGTATTTGTGATAGGCTGCTTAGATACTGTGATTGATATGTGTTTTCACTCCAACCCATCATAGAATGAATTGGATTACTTATATAATTTATTAGCCATCCAAGGGCGTAGGGGAATTCAGCAGAACTCTGAACCCGCACCACATAAACCCCGCTTCGAGCAATACTCTGCAAAACACCCTGAAACGTGCCATATTTTAAAACATCGGCAGATCCATTGTGTACTCGGGGATTCCGTATTGTTCCATGAAACCCATCATCATCTATGTTAAAAGAGTACTTTGGAACTTCCAAGACCAAAGCAACACTATCATATAACTCATAGGCATTGTGGAACCGATCAGGCAACTTTTTATACGAACCAGTGAAATCCACCAAAGTCTTATATTCAATTCCCAGGTTAATCTCAGAGTCCTTATAAGTTCCAGTTACCCGATAATCACACCCCCCATTGTTTGGCAATCCCTCCACCTCAAAACCACCCCCCTGGGATTCCACAAACACTTTAACCCCACGTATTCGCTCAGGGTCTCGCTCACGAGTGTCAGCAGTTATACTTAGTTCAGAAAACAATTTTATCATTAGATATCAATCCTCCGCAAAACACCATTACACGGCACGTTTATAAGACGATTGCCAAGACGATCGTTAACACTCCTCTTAGTAGTGTGAAACCGTAGTTTGTATTCAAATCGTTGTCCACACACATCACACACATACCTAGGCTCATAAGTATATCCTTTAAGCATAATATTGTTTCACAACCCTTTTTCCACTAACACACCATATAATGAACGCCCTGTTATCTCAAAATTGTCTCTGCCAATAGGGCTTTTCGTGATTTTTACAAAATATTTTTTCCCAATATTAGACAATTCCGCCAAGACACTGCTTCCATAGTTTTGCCAGTCTTTTGTATTCGGGACACGCCCATCAGTTGATTGTTCACGAACCCGCTTGCCCTCATCTTTTGCGGACACAGTAACATACTTATCTTTGCATTGTGCTGTTAACACTAGGTCCAAGCCCAGTACCTTTGACAAATTCATCAGGGGCTCTAAGATTTCTCGTGTCCACTCGTTAATTAATCTCCATGATTCTTTACCTGGTTGGCGCTTACCTGGGTTTTTGTGCAACCACAAGGCTTTACAATAATTATTCCTCACATCAGTTATCCCGTCCACAACAAGAGTTGCAGGAACACCCTCTTTTTTCCCTAAACATGATTCGATTTCTTTCTTCAACGCTAAATACGACAGATAATAATCTGTGTTATAGTGTTTGTCAACAACCAACACATCCCTCACATCGATTAATCGATCTGGGAAATAACGATCACAGGTCTCATGTTTCACCCGCCGCTCTAAGTCAAGATACACAATAGGTTCTTCCCATTGCATCGCTTGAAAAGTCTTACCTGTCCCTGGTTCACCACTTAATATTATAATAATACTATCAACCCCTATAAAATATAAGAAAAGGGTGTTAAAACACCCCTACTAAAATATTAGGCTATTTGGTATTTGTTGTTTTCATCTAGTGATAGGTCTCCACTGGAAACCAATTCGGTTAACACAGTCTTCCGGACATCATTTAGTTCTTTACGGAGCTTCCGATCACTCACTCTTTTAACAAGTGCGCCCTGAATCCCCACCTCACTCACTGGGTTTTCTGCCGTGATCTCAACCAACAAGTCAACCCACTGGGATTTAAGTGAAACATAGTTAGATTCAGAATCAGAGCTGGGTTTATCAGAGTCAGAGTTATTGTTGGAGTTAGAGCTTGGATCGGGGAGCTTAGAAGTTTCTGTAGTTCTTGATGGTTTACTTAAACCCCCAACACCCTTTATCACATCCACTGTCCAATGTGGGTATTCTTTTTCTCCGTCTTCCGTCACAGTTTTTTTTAGGTTAGCGTTCATCGAACATGTAGCCCCACGGATATCCGGAACGGTTTGGATTAATTCATCATCAAGGTCGATCATGAGTTTCACACCCAACACGTTAAGACTCTTGATCAATTTCCCCATATCAAAACTGTCTTTTGCTTCGTATGAATCGTTTACGATTTCATCAAGATAGTCTAATCCCAGCACACTGACCACAAGGGGGTGGTCTGGGTCTTCAGGGTTTTCGAACTCGAGTGATAACCATAGTTTATCGTTTCGCTCTTGGATTACGTGGTCTAACAACACCCCTGTGAACGATGTCTTTGGGTACAGACTACTCTCTACTGGTACGATTTCTATAAAATTACTCATATTTATACATCCTCCTTACTCTTTTTGTATTCTTCGCCAAGCTTGTCATAGTCGGCGTGTTCTAAGATGAAGCTCAGGGCTTTTGCGTTTGACATTCTGCGTGTTGTGCTTTGTGCGGTTGGCACACGGTGTGTTACACAAAACCATTCAAGGTTTTTTGACGCCTCGTCACTTATTTTCTGACTTATGTATCCCATAATATATATCTCCTATATTATACACATTGGTAGACACATGTCTATTAGAGTGTACACGAATCTATAAGGATGTACCACTATTTAAGGGTTGTGACTTGTTAGGCTAACCTATGAATAGATAAAAATATATATGTTAAACACATGCTATGTTATCGTGCCACAAGCACAACTCAAAAAGACAATGTTGTAGAATAGTGGCACACCAACTCCTATTTTTCTCAATACCCAGATCCCTACCCACACACACTATAAATAGTATAACACACTATAATAGGTATGTGGTTTACATGAGTGATATATATTGTATAGAATGTGGCTCAACACATGTTATAAAAGCAGGTCGAAGAATAAAAAGAGTGGGGTACTACCAGGCTTATCAGTGTAGGGATTGTGGTAGGGTCTGGACAGGCGAACTACTCGCCAAACACATAGATCACACCGGTCACACAGGTAACACTATATAATATAAACAACTATTACTGGTTGCAGCCAACTTACTCTTACTTGTTCTCAGTTGGCTGCCCGATCCTCAATACCCCCCCATCCTTTACCTTATTCTTTTTTCCATAATTTATAATGATTTTTTTTAAAAAAAACAATATTATTTAACCCATATTGAATATCTTTATATCATATTATAATAATATACTATAGTATGGAAGCTATACCAATAACACCATATACATGTAAGAGATGTGGACATTCTTGGTTTCCCCGAATGAAAACCATTCCAACTGTATGCCCTGGGTGTAAAAGTCCGTATTGGAACAAAGAACGAACCCAGAAAAAAGGAGTGTTAACAGGTGTGATGAAATGATAATAGATAGCATAATAGTTTACATGGTGGGCGAGTGATGTATTATGTCTTTTGTAGAGTTGGTTTCAGTAAATGTCCATACAACACCTCTCCAGGACCTATCTTTTTTAGAAGATGCGTTTGAGAAAAACTATGATAAAGAGTTAGATGATAATAGCAAAACACGAATACACGTTTATAATATTCCTAATATATTCCATGAATTGTTTACGCATTATAGGCGGGAACAAAAACAATTAGGCAGAGGGTGCAGTGGAGCACATATTCAACGCATTATCTCAATGTATGGTTTGGCTCGATTTGAAAAACAACACATGGATTTATTGGAATTGTTATCCGGACAACAATCGCTTAACCCAGAAAAAGATCTTAAAATGATCAGGTTTTCACCACCCAGGATAAAATATGTTCCAGAGATTTCAGCCGATGGAGTTTTGTGGTTGCAAACACTGGATTATATCTCGAGCAGGATTAAGGATTTGGCCAGTGATCTCCATGTCTCAGATTCATATTTGTGTATAATCATATTATGTATAGGGTTAAAACATAGCCATATTCCACAGAACTACAAAAACGAACTATCTACAGAAATTAACCTATTTGAAAGATACCTACAAACCCTAACATTATAAGAAATCATGAAAAACACCACCAACAAGACCGATTGCACCATTGCACCATTGCACCATTGCACCATTGCACCATTGCACCATTGCACCATTGCACTAATGGACTGTGAAGACAGGTATATTATAGATAGGCAAAAACAATCCTGTATAATTGTTTTAATCCCTGCGTACTCGGTTTATATTAATGGAAACCGTACTGTTGGGCGGGTATGGTGAGAGATAATTTGATAAAAACACACCACACACCCTTAAACCAATGTGAAGGTGGCGACTGATAGCGAAAACATAACTAAGGGGATTGGATATAGGGAAAAATAGTTAAAACATGTCTAAAAACATAGTACTTAGTACTAGTACAAACAACTGGAGTGAAATATATGATTCATTGGAAGATCGGGGATTGTTTAGATCTAATAAGAGAATTAGATGCTAATAGCATAGATTGTATTGTGACCAGTCCGCCATACTTTGAACTAAGAGATTATGGTGTAGAGGGTCAAGTAGGCCAAGAAGACACGCTTAATGATTATCATTCTAAGCTTTTGCAGATCACATTAGAATTATATCGTGTGTTAAAACCCAGTGGTGTAATGTTTTGGAATCACGGAGACAGTTATAATGGGTCAAAACATAGTAAAACTGATAAAAAAATAGCAGATACTGTTAAAAATACTCAAGATAATCTAGTGAAACACTTTGATCATTCGATTCCTATAAAATCTATGATGATGCAAAACGAGAGACTGATTATAAAAATGATTGATAACCAAAAATGGATTTTACGGAATAGGATAATTTGGAATAAACCAAATGCGATGCCATCGAGTGTTACCGATAGATTCAGCAATAAATATGAATCAGTGTATATGCTTACAAAAGATAAAAATTATTGGTTTGATCTTGAAGCTGTGAAAGTACCATTTAAGGGATCTAGTAAGCACACAAAGAACCCTGGGGATGTTTGGACAATCCCAACACAACCATACCCAAATAATCACTTCGCTACATTTCCAATAAACCTAATAAAACCAATGATAAAAGCTGGTTGCTCTGATAAGATCTGTCCCACGTGTGGCCATATTTCAAAACGAATAACTAAAAAAATTGGTAACTCAAGCGCAGAGTATATGCATGGTAGAGACAAAAATTGTTTTGCATCAGAACAAGGACAAAAACAGAATCTGAGAGCTCCAACAAAATATTATCAACGAAAGACTAAAATAATTGGTTATACATCTTGTGATTGTAACACTGGATTAGTCTCAGGCACGGTATTAGACCCTTTTTGTGGATCTGGAACAGTTTTAAAAGCGTGCAGAGAATTAAATCGTAATGGTATCGGGTTTGAGTTAAACCCAGATTATGAAATTTTTATAAAAAAGCGTTGTGAAACAGGATTTTTTAATAATTTCGAGATCAAACAAAAACTAAATAAAAACAGTGTATAACGCTCGTCACAATGATATAAAACAGATTTAATAGTTAGGTATAAAAAATATAATTGTGTGCTCTGTGTGCCTCCCTATGGGGCTTGGAGAGCACTATGGTGCTTGTGTGGTGAAGATCTCTTTAACAACCCTCTTTATTATCATCTCTATGTTTTTCAATATAATCTATCATAGCCAACTCCATGTTTTTGCTAACCAATGGTTTTTTAACATGTTGTTCTGGCGCCAACCGTATACAAAGATCTCTGAATTCCCCAGCTATACCTTGATCAATGTGTACCAGTATTTGTTGTGCCGGAGAGCTTCTCTTTTTCATCTTTCCCCACACCACACAGAATACATATCATACAAATAATTATTACACGTTTCCAAGTTTTCTTTTTTTGGTATTGGTGGTATTGGTAGTGTTAAACCCTGCTCGGAATGATTAGGGGGAATTATAAAACTATTGCATTCTACGTATTCTGTATTATTTGTAGTAGTATTTTTTATCAATCTCATCTTGTTTCCCCGTGGTAAACTTCGTCACATTGATCACACACGAAATAATTTAATATGTGGGGTTGGTGCGGGGTTACCCTGCACCCATCATCATCCCACATTCTCCCGCATTCCGTACATTTATCTATTATTTCTTCTTGCATATTATTTCAACTCCTTTTTTTTACATTGCTCACAGACAACCTCGTGAGTAACATACAACTGTACAGGGTTTAACTGTACTTGGCTATCTTTATTCCATATCCGCCCACATATACTACATTTATTTATTTCTATTGTATTCATATTTTTTTTCAACTCCTATTATTTATATTTAATTGTTTGTCTTTGTTGTCACAATAATCTATAAGCTCGGGTTGTGCTATTAACACCTTCACCCGATCTTTTTTAGCTATGTTATTCAGGTTACAATATTTAGCGAATTGTGGGTTTTCATTCAATATGTGTGTCCAGATATGATCTTCTAACTTGTCTGCGAGACCTGGTTGGCGAATCAACAATTTAGCCCATTTGTACCCTGTCAATCTATTAAAATTGCAGTACTTTATAAATCTGGGTTGTGTTGCTAACAACTTATTCCAATTATACCCAGTTAATTTATTAAAATCACAATGTTTTGCGAATTGTGGGCACGTACTTAATATAGCTACCCAAATATGTCCATCTAATTTATCTGCGATGTCTGGTTGTGCTATTAACAACTTAGCCCATTCATACCCAGTTAATTTATCAAAATCGCAGTACTCTGCGAAACCTGGTTGTGTCTTGAGTAACTCTATCCACTCACACCCATCTAATCTATCTAACTCATCTAACTGGATCTCTGTGATGTTTTTTTTATCCCGATCGTTTCTTATCTTACTCTCTGTTTCTTTCTTACTCATATTTTTTCTCAACTCCTATATTTATCAGTGGGACACTTGTCCCTTCTGACAACACTATACAGTATTAGATACTATATATAGCTATTGGTGGGTGGGTATGTGGTATATGAGATCTTATTAGGGTACATTAAGAAAAGCTTATATACTCTTGTGTTGTAGGTAGGTATGTGATCTGGGTTACTGCTTCCCCGATCACACCCCCCTCACAAAAAACAGATAGGCTGAAATGAGGGGGTATCTCCTCCTCAAAAGTGAGAGGGAAAAATAGCAGGAAAAAATAGAGGAGATAAAAGAGATGAATAAAGAGACAAAAATAGAAGAAAAATTATTGCAGATCGGCAACGAGTGGAAAAAGGGCACCATGCATCGTATCTATTTTAGCAACCTCCCAAAACTATATGGACTAAACATCCAGAGACACAAAACAGGAAACATAAAATCAGCTACATTAAATGAAGAAAAAATTAGTAATAATAAAGCCACGAAATTAGAGATTGCCTTAAATTCAGGTAAAATGTGGTATAATGTAAACACTGGCAAAATTAATTCAAAAGATTTATCAGAAAAACAACAAGAAATTATCATAAGTAATATAAAAAAATTAATAGGAGATAAAATATGATTAAAATAGATTGTCCTGGATGCAGAAACGAGAGAGAATATTGTTTTGAGCATCAACAGAATGAGAAAAAAGTGTATGATGAATACGATAATCATGACACAATAGAGTATCAAGCTGCGTCTGACGCAGCAC
>Ga0209013_10004190_pt1 | contig 12677 bp, 12 predicted proteins | sample Cruoilmetagenom2_FD_187291 | JGI IMG/M metagenome (GOLD analysis project Ga0209013, IMG submission 187291) | Oil polluted marine microbial communities from Coal Oil Point, Santa Barbara, California, USA - Sample 2 (SPAdes) (version 2) | ecosystem: Environmental > Aquatic > Marine > Oil seeps ...
CTCCCATAACTCTTGTTGGACCGATACCATAGCTTGCAAACCATACGGGTTTTTTCTTTCCTTCCTCATCGGTATAAAACACCTTCATTCTTTCAGCGTACCAAGTTCCCAGAGGGAAAATATTCCCAACCTCAATTGACTTTGCCTCAACCACTTTTCCATTTTTGCACTTCGGACATTTATCTCCCTTTTTACCGACAAGAAGCTCCTTATTCACTCCCCATTCGCAGTTATCACAGTAGTAGATAGTATCTTCTCCTCCATCTGCCAAAACTTGAAACTCGTGGGTATTTGAATCTGTAAACACACCTCCCGGTGCTTCAGTTACTCTAAAGTTAAAACCCAATCTCTTAAAAATCTTTGAATAGGCTTTCTTTACTTTCTCATAATAGGAAAGCATATCCTTTTCAGTTGTATGAACACTATATAAATCCTTCATCATAAACTCTCTTCCCCGAAGTATTCCGGATCTAGCTCTGGCTTCGTTTCTGAATTTAGTTGAGAAGTGATAAACCGAAAATGGAAGATCGGCATAACTTTTTATTTGTTTTCTTATCAAATCCATGACAATCTCTTCATGAGTAAAAGATAAAGCATATTCCCTTCCTCTTTGATCCTTTAGCTTATAAAGAATATCGGCTGCTTTATCCCATCTTCCGGTTTCATTCCAAACTGATTTAGGATGAAGAAGGGGCATTAACATTTCTTGGCCCCCGACAGCATTCATTTCCTCTCTTATAATATTGTTTATCTTTGTAATAACTCTCCAACCCAAAGGAAGAAGAGTCCATGATCCAGCCATCAGTTGATCAATAAATCCACCTCGAACTAAGTATTTATGATTAACACTTTCTGCTCCCTTGGGATTCTGCTTTATTGTTTTAGGAAAAAGTTTGCTTTGAAGCATGGTGTTATTATTTCAAAAAAGAATCAATGAATCCAGAAATGCCGCCATTAACAATAAGCCTTCTCACGTCAGCTGCTGTTATTGCAATAATCATAAGAATTAAAATTAGAAATCCAACTGTATGCGCAACTGCTTCAGCTTTTGGTAATACTCTTTTCCCTACTACCGATTCAACTGCGATAAAAGCAAGTCTCCCTCCATCAAGTGCCGGGAAGGGTAAAATATTAAGAATTGCTAAATTAATGGATAAAATACCAACAAAGTTAATGAGTGCGAGAACACCAACCTTAGCCGCTTCTGAAGTAATGGCAAAAATTCCTACAGGCCCTGCAATGTCACGCGGAATTTCACCTCTGAAAAGATTTGCTATAATGCCTGCAAAAGCTAAGACTATAGTTTTGCCCCAAAACAGTGCTTCTTTAAATCCATAATATATTCCAATAAATGGTCTTTGCCAAATGGGAGGAAAATATATTTCAACATTTGTTATAACAACACCCAATGGTCCTTCATCTTTGGGGTATTCTCCTCTTGGTACTAGAGAAAAACTTTTTTCAACCACTTCACCATCAACCTCTCGCTCTACAACTAAAAGCGTCTTATCTCCTTGAATGTTTTGTAGCTCATCAATGAACTCACCCGTTGAAGTTATTCCCTCACTATTAAATTCTTTAACAATATCCCCCACCAACACACCCGCAGCTTGTGCTGGAGTATTAGCATCTACAGCAACAATCTTGACTGTTTCTGTTTCTCTGGGAATTCCTGAGAAGGTATAAACAATTGCAAAGGCCGCAACTCCTAAAAGAATGTTCATCACAACTCCCGCAATAATTATTGTTGCTCGTGTTCTTTTTGATTGGTTGGAAAATGACCTTTCGGGTTTAGTAACCTTATCTTCCGAGTTTTCTCCATGAATTCTTACAAAACCTCCAAAAGGCAACAAATTAATTGAATATATCGTTTCACCTATCTTTTTACCCCAAACGCGAGGAGGAATACCGATACCAAATTCTTCAACCCACAAACCAGCGCGTCTTGCTGCCATGAAGTGTCCCCACTCATGAACCAAAATTAAAACAGACAAAACTATAATAAATATAAGTACTGAAACAAACATAATAAGTCAGGGTAACACTAATTTAGAACTCAAACAAGATAGATACATCACTTAAATTATATTTGAAGTAATTCTTTCTTTTTTGCCTCACCAGCTTCGTTTATTTTTCCAATATATTCATCTGTAATATCCTGAAGTTTTTTTTCTTGATTAAACTTCTCATCTTCACTTAATTGCTTTTCTTCATATTGTACTCTTATCTCCTTTAGAGCATCTCTTCTTACTTGCCTTATCATTACCTTTCCTGATTCCAATTTTGATGAAAGTAGTTTTATATATTTTTCCCTGTCTTCCGTTGTTAAGGGAGGAAGTGTAATTCTTATTATCTCTCCATCAATTGAAGGGTTCATTCCAATATTTGCTGAGTCGATTCCCCGCTTTATTTCACCAATTATAGATTTATCCCAGGGTTCAATCGTTAATGTTTGTGCGTCTATGGTTGATATTGTTGCTAATTCATTAACTTTCATCTCCTGTTGCCCACCATAAACCGAAACGGATAGATCTTCGACTAAAGCTGGAGTTGCTTTCCCTGTTCTTAATGAGGAGACATCAGAAACCACAAGGCCAATAACCTCTTGCATTTTCTTTTTTACTGAAGATTCTTGCATTACGCTTCTATTATATCTTATTTGCCAAGCTCCATGCGATATATTCTTCCCAACTTTACATTCTCTCCTGTTTTAGCAACAACTTCATTAATCAAATCGCCTACCTTTTTTGAAGAATCTTTAATAAAATCCTGTTTTAATAACTCTTTTTCATTTTTGGGATTCATAGAAGCAACTTGCATTGCCAAATCGTAAGCCAAGCCTTTAAATAAATCGTTTCTTGCAACAAAATCGGTTTCGCAAAGAAGTTCAACTACCCCAACTACCTTTCCGGAATGATGGGAATAAACCGATACTATTCCTTGATTTGTTTCCCTGCCCTTTCTTTTGGCTGCTTTCTCAAATCCTTCTTTTTTAAGAATCTTTTCTGCCTTTTTCTCATCTTTTCCTTGCTCTTCCAATACCTGCTTCACCCTCATAACAGGGGCACCTGTTACATCTCTTAACTTTCTTATTTTATCTGTATCTATTTTAGTCATTTTTTCTTTTTAGTTTTTATTGTTTTCTTCTTTCCTTGCATTATTGCTTCACCCATAAGACCTAATACATAATAAAGAGCCTTCGTGGCATCATCATTCATGGGGATTGGATAATCAACTGTGTCAGGATCTGAATTTGAATCAACTATTCCAATTGTTTCAATGTCCTTCATGTTTGCTTCTTTAGCTGCACCATGCTCCTTATTAACATCAATGATAACAATAAGATCAGGAAATACTGTCAAGCCGGCTAAACCCCCCATAAAACGCTCCATTCTTGCAATTTTCCTATCAATTAATAGTCTTTCCTTTTTGGTTCTATCATCATAAGCACCTTCTTCTTTGTCCTTTTTCATTTGCTCAAGTTGTCTTAGAGTTTTTTGCATTTGTTCAAAATTGGTAAGTGTCCCACCCAACCATCGTTCACTAACATAGAAAGTCTCGGTTTCTTTGGCAATCCTTTCAACTTCTTCTTTTATTTGTTTTTTAGTCCCAACAATGAGAATTTTTTTACCTTCACTTGAAGCTTTTGATAATATCTCCAAAGCTTCCTCAAGAGCTTTTTGGGTCTTAATTAGATCAAATATGTGAACCCCACCCTCTGATCCGTAAATATATGGTTTCATCTTAGGATTCCAACGTCTAACCTGATGCCCGAAATGAGCACCTGTCTCTAAAAGTGTCTTTAAATCAGCTTTATTTGCCATACTTAATATTATTTTTATATTACAAGAAATTGAAAAGCTTAAATTTTCAATGTCTCCTTAATTCGCTGCACCAACCGGAGGTTCCAGGAGACCAGGTTGATGTGAGTTTATATCTTAAACCTCTGATATCTTAATCTATTTATTATTTATTAGCAAGTTTACAATATATGCCTTACACCTTACTTCTTGCCTTCTTAATTTTACTAATAAATCTTTCGTCTTTCAGATATCTTAGATTGATGTCGATATTTTCATTTGCAGATTTAATAGCAGCCAAAGCTAAATATTTTGCTGATTTGGCATCAGATAAGGCATTTTTATTTCCCTTTCCTATTAAAATATTTGAATAATTACTAATCTTACTGGATAGCTGAGCCACCTCAAGAGGAACTAATGTTGCATATTTAAGTGTTTTTTGTATCTTTTGTTCCCTGTCTTTGGTTTTTATTTTATAAGCTTTCATTACTTCATCAAAAGCTTTAACATCCTCATCGGCCAATAATAACAGTTTTTCCTTTTCTTTTACTACACTTTCCTTTATCTCCTTCATTTTATTTTCCACTTCTTCATAACCTTTCTTTCCAATCGTTAGATTACAAACCATTTCAGCCAGTGATGCCGAAAAGGCGCCACACAAAGCTGCTGTTGCACCACCACCAGGAGTTGGCGACGAAGAAGATAAATCACTAATAAATTCCTTAATCTTTTGATCTTTAATCATGCTTTATTCAAATATCTTAGTTTCTAAAACTTGATCAACTTTAAATCCATCAGCTTTTAATTGATCTTTTACCATTTTGACTAAGGAGTTTAAAGGTATCATTCCATAAATCTCTGAATTTTTTATGCTAATCTTTTTCTTTTTGGCTAGTTTCTCAATTTCAAAATATACCTTGTCGATATTGGTTTTCTCATAATCAACCAGATTTATTGAAACTTGAGCATAACCATCAACCTTAAATCCCATTGCTTTTACGGCCGGCAATCCTCCGCCTTTCTCTCGAATCTCAGATGCAATATCTTTTGCAACTTCAACATCCCTACTGTCTAAATTAACGTTATATGCAATCAAATACTTTCTTGCACCAATTACAACAGCTCCAGCTGTCTTGTGAAACTCACTTGGTCCATAATCAGGTTTTTTATCTCTTTTAGTCTTAATTTCTTCTCTTAATCCTTCATATTGACCGCGCCTGACATCAGCTAAGTTTCTCCTATCTTTTTTCTTTGCTGCTTCTTCGTATAAGTAAACCGGAATTTTTAGTTCCTCTGCAACCTTTCTACCTAATTTATTTGCCAACGCTATACACTCTTTCATTGAAACACCAGATACTGGAATAAATGGAACCACATCAATTGCGCCAATTCGGGGATGCTCACCATGGTGTTTCTCCATGTCAATAAGTTTTATAGCAACTTTAATTGATTCAAAAACAGATTTTAAAACATCATTCGGTTCACCAACGATAGTGAAAAGAGAACGATTATGGGATTTATCCCATTCAAGCTCAAATACTTTAACACCTTTTACTTTTTGTGCTCCATTAAAGATTTTATTTATCTTACCTCTATCTTTTCCCTCCGAGAAATTAGGAACACACTCAACTAGTTTCTTCATAATGGAAGTATTATAACTGATTAGGAAATATTTTCTAAATTAAGGTATCAGTTTATATATAAACATCCCCTTAATAAAATAAATCTGGACAAAATTTATTAGTTATATTACCCTTATCCAGACTGTGCACTTTAATAAAAGGAAAATAATAATGCAACAATACTTAGATTTGTTGAGACATATTAAAGAGAATGGAGTGAATAAGGATGACCGAACCGGGGTTGGAACAATATCAATCTTTGGTTACCAAATGCGATTTGACCTTTCAGATGGTTTTCCCCTTATTACAACTAAAAAACTACATCTAAAATCAATAATCTACGAATTACTGTGGTTTTTACAAGGAGATACTAATACAAAATACTTGAATAAAAATGGAGTTCGTATCTGGGACGAGTGGGCTGATGAAAATGGTAACTTAGGACCAATTTATGGTGCCCAATGGCGAAGCTGGAAAACTAAAGATGGACACAGTATCGATCAGCTTGCCAGAACAATTAATCTAATCAAGATAAATCCCAACTCTCGACGGATAATGGTTAGTGCTTGGAACGTAGGAGAGATTGATAAAATGGCTTTGTCTCCATGCCATGTCATTTTCCAGTTCTACGTAGTAAACAAAACCCTTTCATGCCAATTGTATCAACGGTCTGCAGATGTTTTTCTGGGAGTCCCCTTCAATATCGCATCTTATGCTTTACTAACAATTATGGTGGCTCAAGTGTGTGGTTTGGCCGTAGGTGAATTTATTCACACTTTCGGCGATGTTCATATTTATAAGAACCACATTGATCAGGTCGAGTTACAGTTAACCAGAACACCGTATCCTTTACCCACCATGTGGCTAAATCCCGAAGTAACATCGATTTTTAATTTTGGATATGATGATTTTCGACTTACTAACTACCATGCCCATCCTCATATCAGAGGAAAAATAGCAGTTTAATTATGCACAGTCACCCCCGATATAACAATCAACTTTTATCGGGGTTTTTTATTGGTTTCCTCCATGAAGCCCATTTGCATTTGGGATAGTTGCTACATCCATAGAATCTTCTTCTTTTTGAAGTCGTTTTTATTATTACATCACCTTTTATACAGTCAGGGCACTTCATTCCTATTCTTTCAACATATTTATCTTTGAAGTCACAATCTGGAAAATTAGAGCATGAAATAAACTTTCCAAATCTTCCAATTCTTATAACCTGATCGCCCTTTTTACATTTAGGACATTTTTTACCAACCTTTTCAGTTTTAATTTCAACTCTCTTTGCATTTTTCTCAACCGAAATTAACTTTTTCTCAAAGGGTTTATAAAATTCACTCATCATCTCTTGCCATTTTCCTTTACCTTGTGCGATATCATCAAGGTCGGTTTCCATTTCAGCCGTAAAGGTATATCCGAACACTTTAGGAAAATTGCCAATCAAAAAATCATTAACAGAAAAACCAACCGGGGTTGGTTTAAATCTACCTTCTCTTTTTTCAACATAGTTTCTTATTTGAATTGTTGTAATAATAGGTGCATAAGTTGAAGGTCTTCCAATTCCAAGCTTTTCTAGTGTTTTAATTAAAGATGCTTCTGAATATCTTGCTGGTGGTTGAGTAAACTTCTGCTCGGGATTAACCTTTATTAAATCCAATAGGTCATCTGTTTTTACTTGAGGAAGAGGATCTTTACCGTTGCTATTATCATTTTTATAAAGTATTCTCCATCCATCAAACTTAACGATCTGTCCGCTAACACGAAGTTCATAAGCATTATCGCTTCCAACCTTTGCATTAACTAAAATCGTAGTTTCATCATTTATTGCCGGCTTCATCTGAGATGCAACAAATCGCTTCCAGATAAGTAAATAGAGTTTTTCTGCGTCTTTTTTAAATTTGGTATTTTTGACTTTAAAAGGCCTACCTACTTTGGTTGGCCTTATGGCTTCATGAGCTTCTTGGGCCACTTTTGCTTTAGTTTTGTAATAATTTGGGTTTTCCGGTAAATAATTGTCACCATATTTTTTCTTTATATATCCTCTAACCATCAAAAGAGATTGTTTTGAAAGATTAAATGAGTCGGTTCTGTGATACGTAATTAAACCTTCTTCGTACAAAGCTTGAGCAACACTCATTGTTTTTCTGGCAGACCAAAAGTATAACCTTGCAGCTGACTGAGACATTGTCGAAGTTGTGAAAGGTGGTAGCGGTTTTCTAACAACTTCTTTTGTTTTTACATCACCTACTTTGTATATTGCCTTTTTAAGATCACTAGTAATATTGCTTGCATCTTTTTCATTTGATACAACTGCTTTTTCATCATCAATTTTTATTAGTTGTACAGTTAACTTTTTTCCATGTTCCTTTTCTTTTAGCTCAACGAAAAACTCCCAATATTCCCTGGATTTAAATGCATCTATTTCTCTTTCTTTTTCAACTATCAACTTCACGGTAACTGACTGCACGCGTCCAGCCGATAGTCCTCTTCTTACTTTTTTCCAAAGAAGTGGAGATAGTTTATATCCCACCAGCCTATCAAGTACACGACGGGCAATTTGTGCATCAACTAAATGGGGATTAACTTTTCCCGGGGTTTCTAGGGCGTTTCTTACCGCATTTTCCGTAATTTCGTGGAAAACTATTCTTTTTGGTTTAGCTTTTGAATCAACTACTTCCACAATATGCTGGGCAATCGCTTCTCCTTCCCGATCCGGATCTGTTGCAACTAAAACTTCATTAACACCTTTGGAAACCTTTTTAATATTTTTAATACTATCTAATCTTTGAGGAACAAGGTCGTATTCCGGTTTAAAATTATTTTCAACGTCAATACCAAGTTTACTTTTTGGAAGATCTTTAATATGACCCATGGTGGCTTCAACATCATAAGCATCTCCCAAGAAACGAGATAGTGTTCTTGCTTTAGTTGGTGATTCAACAATAATTAATGTTTTTTGCATACTAGTAAATCTGGCATTTTATTACTACCTTTGTCAACTCTGATATTCTATCAATGCTGTCAAGTTTTAATCTCACGTACCTTTATTTCCCTTCCTAATTCATTAATAATATCGCCTGCACTAAAGGCAACCTTGGCCCCTCTTTTAAGAAGAAAATGCGGTGCACCCGATGTTGGTGAGGTTATTTGACCAGGGACTGCAAAAACTGTTTTTCCCTGATTGGCAGCATGAGAAGCGGTGTGCAGAGTTCCACTTTTTTTCAAGCCCTCAATTACAACTACAGCTTTTGATAATCCTGATATGATTCTGTTTCTATTAATGAAATTACCCTTATATACCGGATAACCTAAAGGATACTCAGATATTATTGCACCATCTTTTTCCAATATTTCATCAGCTATCCACTTATTAGTCAGGGGTGTCACCTGATCAAGGCCGGATGCTAAAACAACAATTCCGCGGCCACCCACATCCAAACACGCCCTGTGTGCAATGGCGTCAATACCCAATGCCAATCCAGAAACAATAGTTATTCCCATTTTGGAAAGATCCGAGGAGATGCTATATGCTACTTCCCTGCCATAATTAGTCATTCGGCGTGTTCCAACAATAGCAATCGCATTAGAATCAGAGCTTCTTAAGTTTCCTCTAACATATAAAACCAAAGGAGCATAATCCAAACCAACTAAATTTGTAGGATAGCTTTTATCCTTGTAGGCAATGTATTTAATTGATCTTTTTTTAAGTTCGGAAAAGTATTTATCAAAATCAAAATCATTTTTGTGTCTTCTAAAGCCTGATACAATCTTTTGACTAAGCCCTGTTGCCAGTAAATCTTCTGAACTTGCATTCCATATCTTTTCAAAACTCTCAAAATACTCAACCAGAAGTTTTATCCTTTGGGGACCAAAATTAATATACGAGTAAAGTGCTACTAAATATTGTCTTTCACTCATAAACAGGTTTCAACGCAACTCCTTTTTTGTTCATAATTTCAATTCCCCTATTTTCAGGATTATAATCAACCACTCCATCTACAAAATGCCTTTCCTCAATTAGCTTTTCATCTTCCATATAAATTAAATGATATTTTAACTTTTTAAAATCATCCTTAGCATCCAATTTCATACCTTTTATTATTCCTACAAGAGTACATTTTTGAGAAGGTGTATCGAAACTCTCTTTATAAATATACTCTAATAGCTGATCAATAAAGGATGGGTCTATTTCCGTCTCAATTTTATATATTTTCTTTTTCTTGTTCATTTCTGATATTTGGATTTTTATAAGGATTCTCTACTTTAAACCAGTAATCAAATATTTCTCTTGCCACGGGTGCTGCAATATACGAACCCTCCCCACCTTTTTCTATCATAACAGTTATAATAATTTCTGGAAAATCAACCGGCGCGAAAACTGAAAGCCATGCATGTGTCTTATCTTCCTCGTTTGTTTCAGCCGTTCCGGTTTTACAAGCAACCCGATTATCATTATCTTGTTCCTCTGGTTTGAAATCAAAAAACGGAAATGCAGTACCACCTGAACTACATGCTGCAACCATTCCCATCTTAACCAAATCAATATTCTCACTATTTATTTTTATATCGGTGCACTTTGTTTCACCAGCAATAGTTGGAGTGCAGTACTGCCCATTTGATGCAATGGAGGTAATTGCAGTATTAACAGCAAGTGGTGTTAACGCAATATCTCCCTGTCCAATTGACATGTGATAAGTATTACCCAAAAACCATCTTTCCCCTTTAAATCTCTCTTTCCACTCGGGTGTAGGAATTAACCCAGCAATTTCGCCTGGTAAATCGATATCATTTTTTCTGTCCAATCCAAACTTTGACGACCAGGAAACCAAGTTATCAATTCCCAGCATCTCTCCCACTTTATAAAAGAAGGTGTCCGTTGATCTCCCTAAAGCTTTTACAATCCCAATTTCCCCTTCCGTTTTTCCATATTGATTATAATACCAGTTAGTATATTCAAAATCCCCATAGGCTGTTTTTATTTCAATTAATCCCTTATCGATATATGTATAACCCTCATCAATTTTCCCTTCCTCAAGGGCTGCAATTGCGACAATCGGCTTATAAACCGATCCGGGATGATAAAGACCGCCCATTACCCGATTAAAAAGTGGCAAATCTTCACTTGAAAGGATTTTTTCTATTTCTTTACTATTTCCCTCTCTTACAAAAAGATTTGGATTGTATGAAGGAGATGAATATAGGGCAAGAACTTCTCCTTTGGTATCGGTTATGATGACAGCACCTTTTTGATCACCCATTGCCTCAGCAACTTTCCTTTGTAAACCATAATCAATACTGGTTTTAATGTCTTCACCTCTTACAGGCTCTCGTCTTCCTAATGTTCTAACTCTTTTCCCCGTTGTGTCAACTTCAACCAACTCTTCACCATCAACTCCAGAGAGAGTACAATTATATCGCTCTTCCAAGCCCGTCCTTCCAACTAGAGAATTTAAGGTTTTAGGACCCTTTTCAATACATGCTGGATCAATTTTCCCCACCTCATCTTGATTCACTTCACCCAAATACCCACTAACATGGCCTAACTGAGATCCAAGCAGATAATCCCTAATCCACTCCGTTATTATTTCTTCCTTACTAGCACCCGTTAAATCATCAACTTTCTCATACCCGCTCTCAGGATTAAAAACAACACGTTTTTTAACTTCACGATTTCCCACCAAAACCTCACCACCCCTTGCAATAATATTACCCCTTGCGGCTGTAATGGGAACACGTCTTATTCGATTGCCTTCAGCTAAATTTCGATAGTAAGAACCTTTAATAACTTGAAGTTCAACCAATCGACCTACCAATATAATTAATCCCAAAAGCAAAAGCCCCCTCAAAAACCAAGGAAGCCAGCTTTGTTCTTTTGATGAGGTTAGAGTTTCCATACCCTAAATATACCTCATTTATTTTTATTTTCCATTTCTTTTAAGGTATAATGCACTCGGCCGGCACATTAAATCAATGATTTAAAGGAGACAATCGTGGATAACCATCGTTATACTTTGTTTCACTTTTTAGGAAAAAGGTTGTGGCTAATTTTCATGGCAATTCTAATTGGCTCTGGACTGTCTGTCACATATATATTCTGGGTGAAACCTGTGCTTTTGATAAGCGGCATCACCCTCTGTATTCTAGGATTTTCCTGTTTTGTTGTTTTCCTGATATTATGGGGAAAAATTGCCTACAAAACTGTTCAAGACGAAGAAAATTGCCAATAGAATTTCTAATATATGGAGACTTAAGATGTGGATAATCCCGCTTGCCAGTTTTATCTTTATCCTCTCACCTTATTTTCTAGTTTATATCGGTGAAGGAAAAACTGATGGATATGAGTGGTTTAAACCAGCTGTTGAAGCTCTTGTCATAACAGGCATATTTACGATGATTCACTTTAGATGGGAATGCTTTATTTCCTTTCTGATTCTGTTTTTTGGAATCATTTCACTGATTGTTTTTATAATCCGTGGAAATCTAAAATATGTTCTCAATTGAACTGAGAGTTAACAATCAAACGGGGCTAATTTTTCTCTTTAACCGGCAATTAGCCCCTCTAAACTTTTTATAACCCCCTTGTTACTCTTATCTTATTTAAAAGTGATGCATCCTCAAGAACTTTCCCACACCCTCTTGCTACACAGGTAATTGGGTCATCTGCAATCCATACCGGCATTTTAGTTGCATCTGCCACCATTTTATCAATTCCCCCCAGAAGTGAACCTCCTCCCGCCATTATAATTCCTTGCTCTAAAATATCAGAAACTAATTCCGGTGGTGTTTCTTCAAGAAGTTCCACCACGTTTCCAATTATTTCTTGAACGATTAATACTAACGCTTCTTGAACTTCTGTACTTGAGAGTTTAATTGATTTGGGTAATCCTTTTTCTAAATCTCTTCCTCTCACAACTGAGTATTTATCTTTTTCTCCTGCTACTTTTCCTATATCAATTTTAACTTTTTCTGCTGTTGCTTCACCAAGCAGTAGTGAATATTTTAGTTTTACGTAATTTATTATTGCCTCGTTCATCTCATCTCCCGCGACTCGAATTGATCTTCCCAAAACAATCCCACCCAGTGAGATTACAGCAATCTCACTGGTTCCACCACCAATATCAATAACGAATCTTCCTTGCGGGTCTTCAATTTTTAGTCCTGCCCCAATTGCAGCCGCCATTGGTTCTTCAATAAGATGTGCTTCTCTTGCACCGGCTGAAATGGCTGCATCTGCGACTGCTCTTCTTTC
>Ga0209013_10004191_pt1 | contig 12676 bp, 11 predicted proteins | sample Cruoilmetagenom2_FD_187291 | JGI IMG/M metagenome (GOLD analysis project Ga0209013, IMG submission 187291) | Oil polluted marine microbial communities from Coal Oil Point, Santa Barbara, California, USA - Sample 2 (SPAdes) (version 2) | ecosystem: Environmental > Aquatic > Marine > Oil seeps ...
GTGTAGAGGGAGTGGTTGCATGATTCATCTATTATTTGATTCATCATCATCTGGCAGTCTGAACGTGGTCCTCCGAGATTTAGGGCTTGAGAAAAAAGCTCGAGTAATATCATTTTGGGAACAGTTTTCTATAGGTCCAGTATGTCAGATTCAAGAAGAGCGTGGAATGGAAGAACGTTTTGAATGGGTGGCAGACAAGCTAAATCAAAGTTATGACGACATTCAAACGTACACACAATATTTCCAAAAAGCCATTCGTCAACTCCAATCGATTCCTGCAGGCGAATCCATTTACGTATGGGCTGCAGACAATGCGCACGAACAGACTGGTTTGCGTTTTGTGGTGCACTTACTGAAAGATCGCCCCAATGATATCATTCCTATATTTACGACAGCAGAGCATCAAGCACTAAAACTAAAGGTTAACTACACGATTATCCGTACTGGCGAAATTTCTCCAGAGTATCTCCAATTGATTTATGAACAACATCATGGAACATACCTCACCGATCATGAGCGGGAGGCACTTGAGAAAGAATGGCTGGAGCTTGCAGAAAGTCACGAAACCTTGAGAATCTGGCGAAACGGGAAGATCCACAATGTCAGCGAAGATTACTATGACATGTTCATCATCCAAAAAGCGAAAAAGCTGCATCGTGAACAGAACACAAAAGACTTCATGAAATCAGCGAGATTGATTGGGGAAGTGCTCGGCCATTTGGAGCAATCCGTTGGGGATGAATTTTTGGAGTATCGGCTGAGGAAACTGATTGAACAAGGTATTTTTGAAGTTGAGGGCAGTTTGGTTGCAATGCGTTTTTACAGTGTGCGTTTAAAAGAAAAACCAGAGTTACATAGCTGATTGTCAGTTTGATTTATACTAGAGAAAAGGAGAGATGCTATTTATGTACGAACAAAAAACAAAAGAAACCGACAGCAGTGTCATTGAGTTTATCGAAAACGTCGATAGCCCCAAAAAACGCGAAGACGCATATAAATTACTGGATATCTTTACTGAAACGAGCGGTTTTGAGGCGAAAATGTGGGGGCCGAGTATCATTGGATTTGGATCTTACCATTATAAATATGCATCCGGTCACGAGGGCGATGCGCCACTGGCTGGCTTCTCACCTCGAAAAGCAAAAATCAGTTTGTACTTTGCACCGGAGGACTCGAAACGCGCAGAACTGTTAAACAAATTTGGGAAACATACCACCGGGAAAGCATGTGTGTATGTCAATAAAGTAGCAGATATTAATGTCGAAGTTTTACAGGCTTTAATTGAATCGTCCATAAGTCATTTGAACGAAGTCTATCCGAACAAGAATTGATTTTTGAACATGGTAGTATGAAAAATATTAAAAGAAAAGTGGTTGATGAGATGCTGAAAATTCGTGAAGCTTTAAGTAATGAAATCGATTGGGTGAGGGAACAAAGAGTGAATGCCTATGAAGAACATTCGAAAAAGGTTCCTGAAGAACATTGGAATGCACTGAGAAGAGCGATTTTATCGGACACAGACGAGCAAGAAGGTGTTGAACTTCTTGTCGCTGAATTGGAAGGGGAAGTAGTGGGGAGTGTTGTTTTATACCCTGCGAAAATAGATGCATATGATGGACTCGTGGATTTATTGGATTACCCCGAAATCAGAATGCTTGCAGTGGCACCGCAGCTACGAAGTAAAGGAGTAGCGGAAGCATTGGTGAATGAGTGTATTCACATTGCCAAAGAAAAAGGGTTTCAACACATAGGTTTACATACAGCAGATTTCATGACGAGTGCTATGCGTTTGTATGAACGGTTAGGGTTTGAGAGGCTGCCCCAATTTGATTTCGAACCAGCGAATGACGGGATTATCGTTAAAGCCTTTCGACTGACGATCAAGTGATAAAAAATGCAAAAGAAGATTTTTCTAACTGGCCTCCAAATTCCTGCGAATTTGGAGGCTTCTTGATGTTTTCATGTAGTGTGGCGAGTAAGTTGAGTATGAAACTATATTTTGTAAAACCTGGAGCGTAATTCTGTCTACTTGGATACCCAAGTGTCAACCAGACCCGAAATTCTTTAGAATTTGCACCACACCGTCTACCTACAGCAATACTCTCTTTTTAGAATGACGATAATACATAAGCAAAAAGGAAAAGGCGCTGATAAATCGCAATCCGGAGTTCACTTCCATTGCGAGTTTCACGCCCAGCATGTTCAATAGCCAAATGCCGACTTGCGGTGATATGAAGGCAATGAGTGCCAGCAGGATGTTATAGGTCGTAATGCAGTAGGTTCTTGTTTTTTCGGGTGAATGTTCCAGTAATAAGTTGAACAAAAGCAGGGTGACACCTGAAACGAAGAAGCCGGAAATTGTTTGTACCAAGGTGAGATAATACAGATTGGTCGACAATACCGTCATGAATGGAATGAGTGCCATCCCGAGCGCAGCGAAAACCAGCATCAATACATTGGACTTCTGTTCAGCCCATTTTTTCCACATGGGAAACGTCAATATTTGAACAATCATGTTCCCGACGGAGAACATGCTGATCCAGAAAATAGTGGCTTCGGCGACCCGTACATGATAGATGCTGAAGATTCCCCATGACATTTGCCAGGCAAAGTTAAAGCTTAACGCGGCAATCAAGAACCATTTATAGCCTTTGTCCTTGAAAATCGACCAATCCATCAACGATTTCTTCAGCAAAGCATCTTCTTTCACGTCCTTCTCCTCTTTATGTTTCATGAGTAAAAACACTTCAAGTAAACCAAAGCAAAAGGCCAGGAAGAACAGCACTTGATAGGCTGATTCATTGTACGTTGCATCTTTCATGACGAAACCGATGATGAAAGTGGTCACCATTCCGACCAAGGTAAGAAGACGGTTTCGGTCACTGAAAAATCCTCCTCTACGATCATCCTCGATCATGCTACTTATTAGTGTTTGCCATCCAATGTTTGATATGGTGTTCGGCACACTCATCAACGCAATAATAGCCAAAAAGACCCAACCTTGTATGGACGATGGAAGAAAATAAACAATACCGATGATGATTAAATACATGAATCGAGCAAACAGAACGGACATGGCGACCAGTTTTTTCTGTTCATTTGCCCGGTTTAGCAGTACTGCTGCAGGTACTGTCATGATTAAAGCGACCAGTGGGGGCAGGGAGCTGATGAGGCCAACTTGATAGTTGGTTGCACCAAGAATCGCAATCGCAAATATCGCAAAATAGTTGTTTGATAAATTTACGGCCATGGTTGAGGCCATGCCGTGAAAGAGACTGATTTTCTCGTTATATGAACGCATTTCATATCACCATCTCAAACTATTTATTTAATATATTGCATTATTACACGTTTTTAAAAATGTTAGAAGTGAAAACTATTACGGATTTCTTCAAGCGGTTACTGCGCTAATACTTAGGAAATAGGTTGCTGGACTTTTATACCATGAATGATTTTAAAGATAGTATGACAGGATATTTTGTCTTAGCCCTAAGCCTTTATTAAACAATAAGTCATTAGGAATTTAGTATTAAATTTACAAATGCAGGTGTTAAACGAAAAAAGTCTGGGTATAAAAAAATTTGTAAATAGTTATTTCTGTGATGTGAGACATATAGGTCCCAAATCTATTTTTGATGGAAGAGATGGCTAGTAGTTTATTCATACATAGAAGAACCTCTTCAAGTTCGAAGCTGTGACATGTGCCCGGTGTGTGACGCCTCAGGAAAGAACATTTACAAACACATAAAAAAGGAGTGTTTGGTTTGGTGAAAAGTAAAAAGTTGATTTTATTGTTGTTGATTGCTTTGCTTACTCTTTCTGGATGTGCCGGATTCAAGACCAAAAATACTTCTGAGGTTGAAGCCGAAGCAGGGGAGAAAGTAGTTGTTGATTTTTGGAGCTTCTGGGGTTCGGAAATACGAAGACCTGTCATCGAAAAGATTGTTGACGATTTCAATAAGTCACAGGATAAAATCGAAGTGAAACATACATTTGTGCCTTGGGGAGATATATGGACGAAGGAATTAGCGGCAATAGCTGCAGGAAATCCACCAGATGTAGTCATCAATGAAAACAATGGTACGGCATTACGTGGCATGAAAAACCAAGCGATGAATCTTTCCAAGTTCCTGGAAAAAGATGATATCTCTGATCGCTTCTATCCGGAATTATGGGAAGCAACATTATATGAGGAAGATTCATACGGAATCCCGTTCAATACGGATACTCGAGTCCTTTTCTACAATAAAGATGCATTTGAAGAAGTGGGACTGGATCCCGAAAAACCACCTACTACGTGGGCGGAGCTGGAAGAATATGCTGAAAAGCTTGATCAGAAGAACGGCAATAACTATGAACGCATGGGCTTTTATCCATTATTCGGTATAGAGTCCGACGTCTGGATGCTAAACGCAAATGGCAGTAACTTCTTTGATGAAGACGGAAGCCCAGTCGTGCATAACGACGTAAACGTTGAAACACTTAACTGGATTAAGTCATGGAAGGACAAGTATGGAGATAATGCAGTCAATGCATTCAAGTCCCAGATTGACAGCCAGCAGGGGAACCCGTTCTTTAGCGGACAGTTGGGAATGATTGTTCAAACGCCAACTTTCTATACCCAGATCAGGGACTATGCACCTGATTTGAACTTTGGAGTTGTGGAACTTCCTGAACGTGAGGAAGGCAGTGGGCACACGAGCTGGGGGGGCGGATTTGTTGCCGAGATTCCTGAAGGCTCAAACCATGCGGAAGAAGCTTGGGAATTCATCAAGTACTTAACGGATGTGGAAGCTCAAGAGTATTGGGCAGTCAAGAATTTTGATAATGTAGCCAATATTGAAGCGGCTGAAAAAGCTGCTAAAAGTGAAGAAATGCCAGAAAAAGATCAAATGGTCTACCAAATGGCTGTTGAAAACATGGAGAACACTTTATTGACTCCTGTTCCGACATACGCACCGGACTTTATGGGATTAATCAAACCTGAAATCGATTCCATCCTGCTCGGGAAAAAATCAGCAGAACAAGGTTTGCAGGATGCCCAGTCTGCTGTCGAGAAGTTAGTCGAGAAAAATAAAAAGTAAATAGTGGAGCGATTTTCGCTCCCTCACGGATGAGAGAGGAGTTCCCTGTATGTCGAAGAAACTTTTCAATTTCAAACGAAAAGAAGGCTTGCAAGGGTACATATTCATCTTGCCATGGCTCGTCGGGTTTGCCGTTTTTACGGCAGGTCCGCTTCTTTTTTCGTTTGGAGCAAGTTTTACTAACTATAATGTAACTTCACAAATGGATTTTGTGGGAATCGATAATTATAAATCACTTCTGATGGATGACCAATTGTTTTGGACATCTTTGTATAACACGTTTTATTATGTCTTGTTTTCCGTTCCTTTGACGACCATGGGAGCCATTCTCCTATCGGCATTATTGAATCAAGACGTGCCGGGAATGCGTTTTTTTCGAACCATCTATTACCTGCCCGCCATACTTTCCGGAGTAGGTGTCTACCTTTTATGGATGCAGCTCCTGGAACCTGGGACAGGTATGGTGAACACGGTTCTGTCATGGTTTGGCATTGCAGGACCTAACTGGCTTTTCGATCCGAATTGGACCAAGCCTTCCTTGATATTGATGAAGCTTTGGAGTGTTGGCGGTTCGATGCTTCTATACCTTGCCAGTATGCAAGGCGTGTCAAAATCGTTGTATGAGGCGGCAGAGATGGACGGAGCGAGTCGATGGAAGCAGTTTATCCACATTACCATTCCCATGATCACGCCAGTCATATTTTTCGATATCGTAACGAGCTTGATCGGTGGCTTTCAAATATTCCAGGAAGCGTACGTCATGTCGAGTAACGGTGACGGTGGACCGGTCAATTCGATGCTTTTCTACAACCTATACATGTGGAAAAAGGCGTTTGAAACGTTTGATATGGGCTATGCAATGGCCATGTCATGGATCTTGTTCATCATCGTATTCATTATTACGATTTTCAATCTGAAAATGGCACCGCGATGGGTCCACTATGAAGGGGAGGAGAAGTAAATTGAATCCTTCAACTAAAAATAAACATAAGGCAGCATACTTTGATAGCACCAAAAATAGAAAGAAAGTGCTGGTATCCATCAACTTCGTCCTTTTGGCAATGGGAAGTCTGCTCATTCTATCACCGGTGTGGTGGATGATTTCCACTTCATTGAAAACGATGACTGAAGTTATGCAATACCCACCAACCTTCTTCCCGGCGGAATGGAAATGGGAAAACTATATTCGGACCTGGGAAGCCGCACCATTCACTCTGTATACGATTAACACGGTTACCATCACGATTCTTGTTGTCGCTGGAAGTGTAATCGTCAATTCGTTTATCGCGTACGGTTTTGCCAAGATACCTTTTAAAGGCAAAAACATATTATTTGCACTTGTCCTATCGACAATGATGATACCTGGGTTCGTTACACTGATTCCGCAATATGTACTATTTTCGAAACTTCACTGGGTCAATACCTACTATCCATTAGTCGTGCCAGCATTTTTCGGAAGTGCATTCTTCATTTTCCTGCTCAGACAGTTTTACATGACCATCCCGAATGAATTGATAGAAGCAGCGAAAATGGAAGGGGCAAGTCATTTTTACATATGGAGAAAAATCGGGATTCCACTGATTAAACCGGCACTTGCGACCGTAGCCATCTTCTCGTTCAACGGCGTGTGGAATGATTTCCTCGGTCCTTTGCTCTATCTAAACGACGAAAATCTATATACACTGCAACTCGGTTTACAAGTATTCAAAGGACAGATGAGTACACAGTGGAACTACTTGATGGCAGGCTCACTACTGGTGTTACTGCCGGTAATTGTGTTGTTCTTCATTTTCCAAAAGTATTTCATTCAAGGCATCAACTTACAATCGGGAAATAAATAATCTGACCAATGAAAGAAAGGTGAATGACAATGGCTGAAATTGCGCTAAACAATATAAACAAGGAATACGGAAAACAAGTGAAAGTAGTGGAGAATTTTAATTTGCAAGTACAGGATCAGGAATTCATCGTGTTGGTCGGACCTTCAGGCTGTGGGAAGTCCACTACGCTGCGCATGATTGCAGGCCTTGAAGAAATCACATCCGGTGAATTTTATATAGATGGAAAATTGATGAATGATTGCCCACCGAAAGACCGGGACATCGCAATGGTCTTCCAAAATTATGCCCTGTACCCACATAAAACGGTATATGAAAATATGGCATTCGGATTGAAATTACGCAAGGTCCCAAAAGCCGAAATCAAGAGGCGTGTCCACGAAGCCGCGGAAATTTTAGGTTTGGAATCGTTGCTTTCTAGAAAACCGAAAGCTTTGTCAGGTGGTCAACGTCAGCGTGTTGCGCTGGGTCGCGCAATCGTGCGGGATGCCAAAGTGTTTTTAATGGATGAACCCCTCTCAAACCTTGACGCAAAATTGCGTTTCCAGATGCGTGCAGAAATAGCTAAACTTCATCAACGTTTGAAAACAACCACGATCTATGTGACGCATGATCAAACGGAAGCGATGACCATGGCAACTCGTATCGTAATCATGAAGGATGGACTGATTCAGCAAGTAGGGAAGCCGAAGGAAGTCTACGATTTTCCAGTCAATATGTTTGTGGGCGGATTTATCGGTTCACCAGCCATGAACTTTATCAAAGGAAGAATAGTAGAGAATCAATTTGTTGCAGGAGAGCACTCCATCCAGGTTCCAGAGGACAAGCTAGAAATGATTACGGAGCAGGGCTATACAGAGAAAGACATCGTACTGGGAATTCGCCCGGAAAGTATACTGATAGTCGATGATAACAACGGGACAACCCTAGGTTCTAAAATCACTTCTGAAGTTCTTGTGTCTGAAGTGACCGGTGCGGAAACAATTGTCTATTCAAAGTTCGGTGCACAAGATTTCATTGGTCGTGTCGATTCGAACTCGGATATTCATCCAGGTCAAGTAGTAGACTTTCACTTTGACTTGGAAAAAGCCCACTTTTTCGACGCGGATACTGAATGGAGAATCTGTAAGAAATAAATGAGGCGACCGCGTTTTATACAATCTGGAGAGCGATTCTGTCTACCTGGACCACGATTCCGTCAACCTGCAATCCCATAGTGTCTACCTAACCTCAAATTCCTGAGAATTTGAAGGCTTTATCATATGCAATAAACGTGATATTGAGGGCTATAATATCCAAAATCAGTGGAAACTATCATTTCAATTGCATATAAATAGCATTAAGTAACCCCCATTAATTAACATCATTAATGGGGGTTATTTTTGTTTTTCTTCATGAACCAACAGGAGGTGCAGTTATTTTTTGATCACGTGGCAGTGCCAGTCCAACAAGCCCCAGTAATGGTAAGAAAGAAATGACAATCATGGTCTCATATATGCCAATGTGATCCATCAATATCCCGATTACGACAGCGCCGATTGCTCCCATTCCAAAAGCAAGTCCTACTGTCAGTCCTGCCATCGTCCCAATCTTGCTTGGCACCAGTTCCTGAGCGTAGACGACTGTTACCGAGAAGCTCAGCATGATGAAAAATCCGATTAATGTAAGCAGGATGATGACGAGTGGTAACGGAACATAAGGCAACAGAAGGCATAATGGAATCGGTACTAAAAGCGATAACACAATGACGCTTTTACGTCCCATCTTATCCGCCATGGGACCGCCGAAAAATGTACCAGCCGCTCCGAGTGCGAGAAATAGGAAGATACAGAGTTGCCCTTTTTGAACCGATAAGTCGTATGACTCCATTAAATGAAATACATAGAAGCTGGTGATATTCGTCACGTAGAACGAACGTGCGAAAATAATAATAAGCAATAAGCCAAGTGCAATCCCAACTTGTTTTTTCGTAAGGGTAGCAAAAGATGATAACAGGACTCTTTTTCGATTAAGCAATTTTTCCTGTTCAAGCTGTGTTTTATACCAGGCGGAAATTTTTAGTAATATAAAAATAGCAATTGCCGCTACCAGCACAAAAATTGCTGCTCCGATTTGACCAAGCGGGACCAGTATAAATGCACTGATAAGTGGTGCCAATGCTTGTCCCGAGTTTCCTCCTACCTGGTAAATGGATTGGGATAACCCCCTTTTGGATCCAGCGGCCATAAATGATACACGTGAGCCTTCCGGGTGAAAAATTGCAGAGCCGAGTCCTATGAAAATAACGGATATAAGAATCATCCAATATTCTGGTGCAAACGCTAAACCTATCATCCCTACTAAAGAACTGACCATCCCAATAGGAAGAGAGTAGGGTTTCGGCTTTCGGTCACTCAGGTAACCGACTACAGGCTGGAGAACAGAGGCTACCGTATTCAAGGCAAATGCAATTAGTCCTAACTGGGTAAAAGTCAGCCCAAGACTTTCTTCGAGAACCGGGAACATGGCTGGAACAACCGATTGGAGTGAATCATTTAATAAATGAACCAATCCAATGGCAAACATAACTGGATATACTGGATTTGCTATTGTAGATGTTTTAATAGTTGTTGTCATATTATCTCTCACAATCTTTCTATAATCGAAGTAAATTGATGTGTATATTATAACGTAACTTTTCAATTAAGAACCCTTTGCAATAGAAAAAATTTTGGAATTGTTAAAATTCCATTGTCTTTCGTTTTATGGATTGATATGATGACGGGAATATTACTTATGGAGGGGAATGGATGGAATTACTATTAATCCGTCACGGGGAATCGGAAGCGGATCTATTGGGAGTGCATGAAGGTAGGGCGGACTTTCCGTTAACAAAGTTGGGGGAACAACAAGCAAGTAGCCTGGCAACATACATAGCAAGTCATCATTCTCCTGATATCATTCTATCAAGTCCTCTAACCAGAGCGAAGAAAACAGCTGAAACACTGCAAGAAGCGGTTGGTTGTAAATTACTCATAGAAGAAGAGTTAATGGAATTTAACAATGGTGTTTTGGCAGGTCTTTCTAGGGAAGTAGCCTTGGTTAAATACCCCATGCCTAAAAACGGTAGGCCAGCTCATGTGCCCATCCAAAATGGAGAATCAGAGTTGGAGTTCCGTTATAGAGCTGAAAAAGTCTTCAGTAAAATGCGGTTTGATTATCAAGGTTATAGTCGAATAGCGATTGTTTCGCACGGGGGACTTATATCCAATATGATAAAAGCCTTTCTTCAACAACCGAATAACCAGGAATATGTATTTCCAACAGGAGATACAGGCATTCATTTGTTGGAAATGAAAAATGACTTGCGAATTATACGATTTCTAAATAAACAGGAACATCTTCATTAGCATTATTGGCATGTAAAAACACCGCCCAAGTAAGGCGGTGTTTCTAAGTTAGTTTATTTCAGCATTTTTCACACGCTTGTAGAACAAAATTCCACTGACCAGTAAAAGAACACCAAATGTGAATGTTTTCAAGTCGGCAGTGCCGGCATAAATTACCCAAATGGAGTAAACAGTAGCGAGAATCCCGATAATTCCATCCGTAATACGACTTCTTTGATTCATATAGGTTTCACCTGTATAGACCAGTTTCAACTGGAATGCAGATGAAATGAAATACGGTACCAAATAGGAAAGCGTCGCAACAATAATCATGAAATCAAAAGCGGCAGCTATCGTATTGGAAATCGTTGAGAAGATGAACAACTGTCCAAGTCCGTTCGTTATGATCATCGAGAAAACAGGAATTCCTTTTTTATTTACTTTCAGGAATGAAGGAAGAAACAATCCTTGTTTGGCAGCTTGATAGGGAATTTCAGCACTCAGCATGACCCATCCGATTGTTGAACCGAATAAACTGATCAAACCAATGGCTGCAAGAATTTTTCCGCCGATTGGTCCGAGGACAGTTGAGATGGCATCAATAAGCGGTTTATCTGAAGCAACGAGAGCGTCATGGTTTAACATGCCTAAAACAAGCGTGCTGATTCCAACATATATGGCTAGAGCCATCAATAATCCAAGGATTGTAGCACGTTTCACGTCGATTGATTTTTTTGCTCGTGAAGCGAATACAATTGCAGATTCGACACCTACAAAAGCCCACAGCGTGGCAACTGCCGCATTATTGACTTGTCCCAATAAACCGATGGAATGACCTATTTCGTCATATCTCGGTGCAACAAACGGCAGGATGTTGGCTTTCTGGAATGCAAACAACCCTATAACAATAAATAGCAAGAAGCCAATTACTTTTGTCGCTGTGGCAACCAAATTGATTTTACCGGCATTTTCAAGACCATTCAGGATAATAAAATGCACAAACCATAAAAGAAGAGTACAGACCAAAAAGGTCAAGGCATTCCCTACTTTTAAGGTAAAGCTTCCGATTGTAAATAATTCGGCCTGATTCACTAAAACTGGAAAGAAGGTAGATAAATATCCAGCAAATGTTGTAATGATGGCAATGTTACCTACCAGGTTACCAATCCAATATCCCCATGAAGACATGAAACCTGATAATACAGATGAATTACTGCCTGTTTTAAATAGTTCCTTCGCATAAATTTGAGGACCCCCAGTCAAATCGGGTTTTCTTAAAGCCAGATTACCAAAAACCAGGGCAATCATGAGCACACCAACTCCAGTGACAAGCCAAGCCGTCAACACACCGGCAGGACTGGCTACCTCACTTAAAGTACGGGGCAACATAAAAATGCCCGATCCAACCATATTTCCAACTACTAATGCAGTTAATATCCATAAACCCAATTTCTTTTCATTCATATTAATAATGTTCCTCTCTAATCTAACTACTCAAATAAGAGACTAACGATCAGTCAAGAAAGTGTATAAAAAACACACTCAGAAACGATGTGCAAAAACCGAATCAGCTAAACGATAGTTCAACATGACAATTTGCCATGACAGTCCTGCACCTTTTTGGAGACAGTCCCAGTCACCATAACCAGAGCGTTACAGAACTTAGGCGAGGAAACCTTTCATTTGAAATTAGCGAGTTCTCCGACTCTACTTCAAACTACTCATATTCATCGCGTCCTCTACCCTATCTTGAGCTGATAAGGGCTATATTTATTCACTTGTAACAATATAGATACATTCATATAAGAAGTCAAATGGCACATTTTTCTGAAGAGTATGCTCAAAATGTGATGGTCTCAGTTGGCATTCTCTATATACCACTATCCAAGATTAATTAACGCCATGGAGAAAAGTCAGTTAATTTTTTTCATCAGAGGAGATTAGATGACGTATCTAGAATATTATTTCAGTAGTGCTTTTCAACTAACGATTACTTGCAGCATCTAAATTATATAGAAAATAGGGTGGGGAAAATGAAACCGATTATTGGAGTTACCTCTTTTACTGAATTGAATGGGAAAGATTACATGATTACGATTGATGATGCGAATGCGGTTTTGCGTGCAGGGGGCATACCTGTTGCGTTGCCTAATCTAATCGAAGTGTCTGATATTGATGAAATTGTGCAATCACTGGATGGTCTTTACCTGACGGGGGGCTATGATATCGATCCAACGCTTTTTGGCGAAGAACCGCATCCAAAGTTGGGGGTTATTGTGCCGAGTCGCGATACATTTGAGATCATGATCGTAAAAAAATTCCTGGAGCTCGACAAACCGGTACTCGGCGTTTGCCGTGGATGCCAAATATTGAATATTGCAGTAGG
>Ga0209013_10004192_pt1 | contig 12676 bp, 6 predicted proteins | sample Cruoilmetagenom2_FD_187291 | JGI IMG/M metagenome (GOLD analysis project Ga0209013, IMG submission 187291) | Oil polluted marine microbial communities from Coal Oil Point, Santa Barbara, California, USA - Sample 2 (SPAdes) (version 2) | ecosystem: Environmental > Aquatic > Marine > Oil seeps ...
ACTGCCCACGACATCAACACCGCAAGAAATAACGCAAAGACCGCACCAAAGTAGAAGACGGCATCGATCCCAGCGACGCGGTGAACCAGCGCCATTATCGGCGGGCCCAACGTCTGACCGAGGCGGAGAACGGTGCCGTTGAGCGACATGACCGCTCCGCGCCGGTCGACGGGCGCGATTTCGGTCAACAGGACCTGTACGACCGGAATGGTGGTGGCAAATGCAAAGCCGAGCAAAACCGCCGGCACGGCCAACGCCCAAACAACCGGCGCGAGGGGGATCATGGCGAGGCCGAGGCCGAAGACAACAAATCCGACCCGCATAACTCGGACTTCGCCCAAGATTCCAGCAAGCCGGCCGAGATTGGCGGAGGTGACCGCAGTCGAGATCGACAGCCCTGCCATCAGCAGGCCGATGCCGAGCGGCGTCGAGCCGAACCTGCCCGCCATCAGAAACGGCAGAAAGGTGATGTAGGCGCCGTAGAGCAGGATGAAGATCGCGGTGCTGGCAAAGAACAACACCAGCACCTCGCGGCGGCGCACGATGTCCCAGAGGTCGCCGAAGTATGCGTTGAGATCCGCCTTGTGTCCCTTCGGCGCGACGTGCAACCGGCGCACCGCCAAAATAGCCACCGGCAGGGCAAGCAGGGCGAGCGCGAACGGTACCGACCATGCAACCATTGCAAGCGCGCCACCGACCGCCGGGTAGGCGGCGTTGCCGATCGACAAGACGCTGGCGTTGAGGCCCATGGCGGTTGTGCGTTGGCGGTCGACGAAGAGATCACCGATCAAGGTCACGTTGACCGATCCGATGGCCGACGCGCCGATCCCCTGCAGCACCCGAAACGCGATCAACGCCGAAAAACTCGTCGCAAAAACACAGGCGGCGCCCGCGATCGAGAACAGAATAAGCCCCGGCAACAAGATCCGGAGGCGACCGTAACGGTCGGCCAGGATTCCGGCAACGGTCGTCAAGATCACGCCGGGGAGGGTGAAGGCCGTCACGAGGAGACCCACCTGGCCGGCGCTGACACCGAGGGTCTCCGCAATCCGCGGCAGTGCCGGCGCAATCGATGACACTCCGAGGACCGCCATCAGGGTGACGCCGAAAATCGCCTGCAGCTCGGGGCTGCGGTAGGACGCCACGCGTTCCTCTGAAGTGCTCAGAAAATCCTCCGCGTTCAACTCGCCCTGAGGATACAGTTTCTCCGGTGAGAGATGCTGGATACTGGATGCTCGATGCTGGATGCTCGATGCTCGATTCTCGATCCCCTGGCCTGCCCATCAGCCCAGCCGACTATCCCCCGAATATGTGACCAGCCTCATGGACTTCGGCGGAGGCAGGGTGCAGGATGCAGGATGCAGGATGTAGGATGCAAGATGCAGGATGCTTGATCTGGCATCTGGGATCTGGCTGTGCGGCACCGAGAAGTAAATCGTCCAAATCTGTGTTCTCCATGTTGAGGAGTGAAACTGATGACTCAAACGCGATCCGTCGCGCTGCTTTTGACCGGCAACCCTACCGTGGAGGGCGCCGGCGTCCGTCTCAACCGGGTCTTCGGTCATCCCGAGGTGCCGCGCTTCGATCCCTTCTTGCTGTTGGACGACTTCGGCTCCGATAATCCTGACGACTACCTCGCCGGCTTCCCGTGGCACCCCCACCGCGGCATCGAGACCGTCACCTATATGTTGTCGGGAGAGGTCGAGCACGGCGACAGTCTCGACAACGAGGGGGTGATCGGTACCGGCGACGTCCAGTGGATGACCGCCGGCAGTGGAATCATCCACCAGGAGATGCCCCGACGCGTCGAAGATAGTCTGCGTGGTTTCCAGCTCTGGACCAATTTGCCGGCGGCGTCGAAGATGATGGAGCCTCGCTACCGAGACGTGCCAGCCGACACCATCCCGGAGGTCTCACCACACGACGGTCTCAAGATCAAGGTCATCGCAGGCGAGGTGGTCGGTGTCCGCGGCCCCGTGCAGGACGTTGTCGTCGAACCCGAGTACTTCGACATTACGCTCGAACCGGGCGCCGACCTCGAGCACCCAACACCCCCTGGCCACACGGTATTCACCTACGCCATCAGCGGCCGAGGCAAGGTCGGACCTGACGGCACCCACGGCCTTAGCCGCGGTCAGCTCGCGCTCTTCACAGAAGGCGACTCAGTGCTCGTCAGAGCGAGTGACGTCCCATTTCGATTCCTGCTCGTGTCCGGCAAACCCCTGGGCGAGCCAGTGGCCTGGTCGGGACCGATTGTCATGAACACCCGCGAGGAGCTTGCGACCGCCTTCCGCGAGTACGAGGATGGGACGTTCATAAAGTCATCATCCTGAGCCTTCCAGGGCCCTTCGGGCCGACAAAACGAACGATGACAACGCGAAATCCTGCAGCGTCTAGCGCCGCGGTCGCGTCTTGCTCACCTGCAGAGAAACTGAAGGTGGGCCAAGGCCCACCCTACTTCGGACCCACAATTTGCGCGGGCTCGTAGGGTGGGCTTCAGCCCACCTTCAGGGTCCTTCTCGTATCTTTGGCGATTCGGAAAGCGATGTCATTGGAAGCGGGTATACCCCACGTCGGAATCTCGCGCACATTGACTCGGGAGGACACTGTGACGCGCGGGCGGCTCAGTCGTGGACCGGCAGGAACCAGACGTTCTGGATCAAACCGTTCTTGACCTCGTAGGTCGCCACAGCCCGAACCCGTGGCCTGTCTTTGACACCGGTGACCAGCTCGTGGTCGACCACCCAATTGCCGTGCACAATGCGCTCGGTGATGGTGCAGAAAAGCTCCGGGTTTTCGGCAAACCTCTTGGCATAACGCGGCCGCATGGCTTCCTTGTTGTCCCACGCGACCTCGCCGCTCGGAAGACGCCGAATGACGACATCATCCGCGTAGAACGAGAGAAACGCCTCGATGTCACGGGCGTTGTAGGCCTCCACCTGACGCTGGACAACGGTCTCGGGTGACGGCGGCAGAATATCGGCCGGGTCGAGGGCTACCCCACCCTTGACGACGCGATGGATCCTCTGCAGATTGGCGACATCGGCCAGAGGATCGGCATCGAGGACCAGGAAGTCTGCGAACTTGCCCTTGGCAATGGTGCCCATCTCCGGTTCGGCCGAGAAGACGAGGGCGGCGTTACGGGTCGCGTTGACCAGGATCTCCCGAGGCGTCAGCCCGGCCTCGGCCATGAGCTCGTACTCGCGGTGGATGGCGGGTCCGTGCAGGGTACCGATGTTGCCCGCATCGGTGCCGGCGGCGACGATCGCTCCGCCATCCTGCATCGCTTTCAGGTTCTGTTGCATCACCGGCATGGTGCGTTCGAGCCGCGCTCGGCGCCGGGCCCGGATCTCATCGGCGTCGGGCCCCATCGGCACCTCGGACCAGGTCATCACGACATCGGGGTCACCGAGCTCGCGTTCCACATCCATCATCCGGACGTTGCCGCCGAGCACGTCGCCGTAGCCCTCCATCACGATCAGGGTCGAGGTGTAGATCGCTCCACTCTCCTTGACCAGGGCGACGAACTCCTCGTCGACCGCCTCGTCATCAACGCTGTGAACCAGGACATCGGCACCGGCCTTGACGGACGCCCGCGCGGCCTCGAGCTGGGTGGCGTGAACCGCAACCCGTACCCCAGCCGCGTGGGCCTCGTCGATGGTCGCCTCGATGATCGGCAAATTGGGAGTGAAGTTGCCGTCGCGCGGGACGATGAACCAGATTTTGATCAGATCGGGCTTGTATTCGAGCTGTTTGCGCACCAGTTCGCGCGCCATCTCCGGCGAATCGACCTCGATGATCGGTGGATCGCCGATGTCCATCTGCGGTCGCGACACGGTCGATACCAATGGGCCAGCGACCGCCGTCCTCGGCGCGTAAAGTCGTTCGTTGGCCTTTTCGCGAACTTCGAAGTTCCAGTAGCCGCCGCCGACGTCCACCACCGATGTCACCCCGCTCGCCAGATAACGTCGAAAGGTCTCCTCGAGGTCGGCCTCGATGCGGGCCATCTCCGTTTCGTAGGATCGCCAGCCGCGGAGGTCAATCACGTCCGGCCGGGTGTAAAGCCCTCCTGACTGGAAGTAATGGATGTGGGCGTCGATCAGGCCTGGAACGATCCACTTCCCGCTCACGTCCACAACCTTGAGATATTCAGGAATTTTGATCTCGTTGCGTGCCCCGACCTCGAGAATCCGGTCGCCCATCACGATCACCACCGCGTTCTCCACCGGGTCGGCGCCGGTCCCGTCGAAAAGAGTGGCGCCGACAAAGGCGGTCTGGGCAAAGGCCCCGGGCGTCCACACGGCGAGGATCAATACGGCAACAACGGTCGTCAGCAGATTGCGGCGCATGCTCACCTCCGAAGCGCGTACAGCGCGCCGGCTGAGATCAGAAAAACGAAGAGCAACAACCCGAGCGGTCCGAGCACGGGGATGGCCGACCCGAGGTTTGCGTACACCGGGATGTCGAGGTCCGTCAGGTTGGGATCGTCGCTCGTGAAACGGATGGTGCAGGACACAACCGTTGGATCCGTGATGGTCGAGGCATCAAGGCATACGTCGAATGTCTCCGTCACTCCCGGATTGATGGTGCCCCCAGGAGTCGCGGGGTTCAGTGAGAAGGGGCTCACGTCGCAACCGGTCGCCGACCAGTCGAATGGAATAGACCCATTGTTCGTCACCTCGATCGTCTCGCAGGCGATCGGCGACCCGGGTCCGAGCCCAGTGAATACTACTGATGCCGGTAACACCACCAACGCCGACGTCTCGAGGGTTTCGAACTCTGCAAAGAAGTTCACCGGTGCCGTGTAGACAAGTGAGTCCCCGGGTGAGCTGGACGGATCGCCGCCAAGCAGTGTCATATCGATGGCTGCCGATCCATAGGCGGTTACGGCATCACCGTCAGTGCCCGCCTCGTCTCCAGCATCCAGGAAAAAGGTCGACACCGCCGACGGCGGGTTGTCGAGATCTACCACCACAGCGTCCTGCCCCGTACCGCAATACAGAGAAAGCGTCTCCACGGCGCCGAAGGCCAAACTCGGAGAGCCCGAACGTACGAGGCTCGCGTCGAGCACGTCGTAGCTGTTGTTTGAGGAGTCGGTCGAATCGTCGAAGGTGAGGCTGTCGGTGCCTGTTCCACCGTCGGCGCTGAAACCACCGAGAAGGCCGTCAAGACCGGGAACGCCGACGGCGAAGACATCGTCGTTGTCGCCGCCATGAAGCTCGATCTCGCTGGTGGCGGTGGACCGCTCGACGGTGACAGTGTCGTTTCCGCCGAGCACGCTCGAAAGAAGGGCGCTGCCTGAGCCGAGGTTTTGTATCGTGACACTGTCGGCGTCGTTGCTACCGTTGATTCGAAGCCCGCACCCCGTGCCCGTTGTGGTCACATTGACAGTGTCACCCGCAAAGACACTGATCATGCTGTCATCACCCATGTTCGCGATGTCCACTGAGTCGACGCCATCGACAGGTTGGATCGCAAGCATTGAGCCCGCCACGGTTGTCGTCACATCGATGTCGTCGGCGCCCTCCCAACAGTGAACGGGAATGTACATCGGCGCCGTATTGAGGATGTTGATGTCGTTGTTCCCGTGGCCTGCCCGCAACGAGAAATACTCGAAGTTGCTAAAGGTCAATGAGGCAACCGTCGTGTCGCGGTTAAAGGTCGTACTGTCGAGGTTGTACTGCGCAGCAACGGTTGTCCCGTCGTCATCGACGTAGAGTGAATCTCCAAGCGGGATGACCATCGCGACAGTCAACCCATTGGCCGTCACCGATGGGGTCAGCCCTCCCACGCTCGGCGCTCGTGCTCTTCCGTCAGCCATCACATTGCCGAGGATCCCGTCGAGCTGCTCAGAGACCGAGCCGAGATTGATCACGTCGTTGCCGTCGTCCCCCCTAAGGTTGGCCGTGATTGTCGACGGCAGAGACTGGAGGTTGAGCGTGTTGGGCGCCACATCAGCCGAACTCCCTCGACCGTCGATTGTGACGGTTGTCAGGGCGACTCCACCCCCGGATGGCGCCGGATCGAGGTCCGTGACGGTCATCACCTCGGAACCCAGCCCTCCGTACACCGTGAACGAATCGAACCCGGCGAAATTGACGGTCTCCATTCCGCCATCAGCGGTGAGAACGTTGCCGCCCGGGCCAGCAGCATCAATCAAGTCGTCCGACAGGGTCACGGTGGTCGAAGCGTCGAGCACAAAGACGATCAGCGAACCGCCCGCGCCGGTCAAGGTGATCGGTTCGAGCCCGCTGAAATGGACGACATGGACCGAGACAACCGCTCTGTTGGTGATCGTTCCCGACTTGCCCTCCGCCGACGGCGGTCCCGCCACGAAGGTCGTCTCGAAACCGCCCGGCACCGATCCCCTGACCTCCAGACTGTCACCTGCAGGTGTCGTCTGGAATCCCCCGTTGAATGTCGTTGGGATCGCGAAAAACCCGTTGCTGTAGTCAACGATCAGGACATCGTCGCCGAGCTGGCCGTTGATGGTGACCGAGCTCAGGTTAGACGTTGCGTCAGTAAAGACCACGACCCCATTGAGAGACACCTCGAGGTTTGAAGGATTTCCATTTCCGAGGTGGAGGACGATGCGGTCGTTGGCATCAGTCGCGTTCACCACCGCATCCTCGGCGGCGGTGGCAACTCCCGCGGAAACGACGAGAACAGCAAATCCAACTACAAAACCGCACCTGCGCACAGACCTCACCCAGACGTTATTGGATCTCATGGCGGTTTCCCCTCCAGAATCACGAGTATTCAGCCAAACCGTCCTGTTGTTCTGCGGCGATCATCGCAGAATGGATGAACGGTTTCAAATTATTCTGTTGTTTTGAGAATGGGTATATTTTTTCTCGGCCACAAACCTCAGCAGATTCACAGACGTCCCACCGTCAAACGGTCAAACGCTCGAACGCTGGAGTGCTGCTAGGACCCGCTCTGCTGTCATCGGCATCCGGTAGATTCGAACGCCGACGGCATCGAAAATGGCGTTTGCGATGGCCGCACCGACAACAATGATCGCCGGCTCGCCGCCGCCCTGCGGCGGGTCGTTTTCTGCTTCGATGATCACGGTTTCGATCTCAGGCAGCCACGAGAATCGGGGAATCTCGTAGGTGTCGAAGTTCGTATCGAGGATCTCTCCACCCGAGAAGCGCACTTCTTCGGTGAGGGCGTAACCAAGCCCCATGGTCAGACACCCCTCCATCTGGATGGTGGCGCCTTCGGGGTTGATGGCCAGCCCCATGTCCTGAGCGCAAACCAGGCGCTTGACCCTGACCTTCCCGGTCGCTCGATCAACGTCCACGTCGGCCGCCAGCCCGACGTAGGTCCCGGCATCAATCCCCAGGGCCATCCCCTGACCACGCCCGCTCGGTGCACCGGCCTCCAGCCACCGGAAATGATTTGCGGTTGTCTCGAGCACCCGCCGCATCTTTTTGTCGGCGAGGTTTCTCAGGCGGAATTCGACCGGGTCGATACCTGCCTGCGCCGCCAGGATGTCGATGTGCGATTCGCGCGCGAAGGTGTTGGTGTTGTTGCCCGGCGCCCGCCACGCACCTGTTGCAAACGGGTGGGTTCCGGGTCCGCCACGCCATCCTCCCGGCGCGGCCACCGTGCGGTGATGCGGGATGTCGTAGAAAATCTCCGCTCCACGTGAGCCCGCGAAGTAGGTCGTGTAGTCCCAGTAGGTGATGCGCCCGCCCTCGCCGACCCCGGCGTCGATCTTCACCACCGCCGCTGGCCGGAAGGTGTCGAGGAAGAACTCCTCGGCCCGCGACCACGCGATCTGCACCGGCTGCCCGGTGCGTTTCGCGAGTCGCGCCGCCTCGATGGCCTGGCGGTTGGCGGTCTTGCCACCGAACCCGCCGCCAACGAACGGCGGGATGACCCGGACCTTGTCCTCGGGCAGACCGAGCGCCTCGGCCGCTTCCGTCTGCAGGCGGAAGGGGGTCTGTGTCGAGGCCCAGATCGTGCAGCGACCGCCGACGAATTCTGCGACCGCTGTGTGGGTTTCGATGGGCGCGTGGGCCACGTAGCCGTCGAGGTAGGTGTGGCGGGCCTCGGCGTCCGAAACCGACATCCCGGCATCGAGATCTCCTCCCCTTTCAACCGTCTCACCCGCCGGCGCCACCTTCAGGAGATGCTCGAAGATCGAGTCCTCGTCAAGGTCGAGCTCCGGCGTTTCCCACGTAGCCTCGACCTTTTCGATCGCCCGTTGGGCACCGTCGGGTGTCGCGTGCAGCACCGCGACCAGGTCGCCATCGACCACCATCGTCGCGCCGTCGACAGCCTCGATGCCTGAGGCATCGACCTCGCCGAGCGTTGCGCCGTGCGCCGGCGGCCGCAGCAAGCTCGCATACAGCATCCCTTCGCGGCGGATGTCGCCGGAGAACTTGGCGTCTCCGGTGACCTTGGCGACTGCATCGGTCCGGTTGACCGGCCGGCCGACGATCGTGAAGTTTTCGACCGACTCCAGCACCGCCTTGCGGTCGAGCCGACGCGCGATCGTCTGCCCCCTGGCAATCTCCGCGTAGCTGATCTTATGTTCCGGATCGTCGGTATCGGACACTACCCCGTTGTTCACTGTCAGCCGATCCCGCGGCACGTCCAGCTTTTCCGCCCCCAGCTCGAGCAACACCTCCCGCGCTTCCGCCGCCGCCGCCCGCAAAGGAGGCCCGAAGAAACGCGTCGTCATCGAACCGAAGGTGCCCATGTCCCAGGGGCAGAGATCGGTGTCGCCCATGACCATGTCCACGGAATCGAGCGAGACCTCGAGCTCGTCGGCCAACATCTGCGCCAGCGACGTCACGACGCCCTGACCCATTTCGATCTTGCCGGTGAAGCAGGCAACCCGTCCGTCCTCACCGACTCGCAGGAAGGCGTTGAAGTCGTCGGGCAAAGCCCGTCCGAAACGGCGCCGAACCGGCGCCTCCTGCAGCGCGAGGAGATCATTCGCCGACACCGTCACCACGATGCCGCCACCAAAGATCTTCAGGAACTTTCGCCGGCTGACCTCGGACGGCAGGTCGATGCCGAGGTGCTCGAGGATTTCGTCCGTGAAGCGGGTCATGACCGCACCCCCTTCCGCATCTCGGCGGCCGCTGTTTCGATCGCCTTGACGATCCGGACGTGGGCCCCGCAGCGACAGAGGTTGTCCTCCATGTGGTCGAGAATCTGCTGCCGCGTAGGCTTCGGGTTTTCGAGCAGCAGGCCATAAGCGCTGAGGATCATGCCCGGGGTGCAGAAGCCGCATTGCAGGGCGTCGTGCTCGACAAAGGCCGCCTGGACCGGGTGCAGCTTTCCGTTCGTTGCCAGGCCCTCGATGGTCACGACCTTTTTGCCCGCGACCTCGCTCATGGGCAATTGGCAGGAGCGTTCCGGCTTGCCGTCGACCAACACCGTGCACGAGCCGCAGAAGCCCTCGCCGCAGCCGGATTTTGTGCCGGTCAGTCCGAGCTCGGTGCGAAGCACCCAGAGGAACGGCCGTTCCTCCTCCACCTCGAGCGTGGTCGATTTGCCGTTGAACGAGAAGCGAATTGGCTTGGCCATTAGGCCCCCCCCGGGAGCGATTCGGAATTGACGAGAGAATGGTAGCACTGGCCAGCGGTGGGGATGAGGGAATGAGTCCTTGGACCATCGTGGGCGAGCCGTCGGGAACGGGATCGGGATCGGGAACGGGATCGGATGAAGATTCCCGCGTACACTCTGTCGATGCTCGAGTTCTTCATCGCAGCGGCTGTCTTCGGGCTCAGCGGTGGGCTTTCACCGGGACCGTTGCTGGCATTGGTGGTCTCCGAGACCCTTGCCCGCGGGCGGAGCGCCGGTCTCGCCGTTTCGATGTCACCCCTGATCACTGACGGACCGGCCATCGCAGCGGCCGTCCTGCTGCTCGGTCGTATCGAGAACTCCGAACCGGCACTCGGCATTGTCAGCATTGCCGGCGGCGCCTTGCTCACAGCCTATGGCATCGCCGGTCTCCGCGGCGCCGAGTTGGAGGTCGAAGAATCGGAGATCGACCGCAAGGTGTGGGCCTCCCTCGGCAAAGGGGTCGCAGTCAATTTCCTCAACCCGAACCCCTACCTGTTCTGGCTGACAATCGGCACGCCGATCCTGCTCAGGGCCCACGCAAAGAGCTGGGCCGCCTCGGTCGGTTTTCTGGTGGTCTTCTATCTCTGCCTGGTCGGCTCGAAATGCGTCTTGACGGTTCTGGTCGCACGCTCCCGAGCGGTCCTTCGCGGTCGCGCCTACATTCTCGTCAATCGGATCCTCGCCGTGGTCCTCCTGGTCTTCGCCGTGCACTTCATCCGCAATGGCGTCCTGAGTCTCATGGGTTAGCCCCAATACTGTTCATTTTCATGTGCAGCCGAGACGGCTGCACCACAAAACCAACCCCGAATCCTTGTGGTGCAGGCGTCCCGCCTGCACGTCCTGGCGTAAATTTAGAACTCGAAGCTGACGCCGAACGACGGGATGATGGGGAACCAGTACTCCTCGGGAAACGTGATCACGTGGCCGATTTCATCGCTCCAGTAATAATCGGGGTCAGCGATCGCGATGCCCCTCAGGTTGTCATGGTTGGTCAGGTTCTGGACGTCGATGAAGAATGTCAGAGCACCTCGCTTGCCGACACGCGAGGTGCGGCTGGCACGCAGGTCGAGCCGAATGTAGTCGTCGAGAAACTCCTGGTAGAACGGACCGACGTCGTATGACAACCGCCAATTGCCGTCGGGCTCCTGAACCGGCCATGCCGACACGGCGGTTGTGGGCCAGCCGGTGTGGTAGTGGAGGACCCCCGCCAGACTCCACTTCGGGCCCGGTCGCCAGATGGCGCTGGCGGTGACGGCGTGGGGTTGGTTCAGGAAGCGCGGGGTGTCGACGCCGTCCAGCACGTCCTCGATGGATGAGAAGACATAGCTCAGCCACCAGTCGAATTTCCCGCCCATCCGGCTCGCGAAGTAGAACTCGACGCCGTGAGCGTTGACTTCCTCGGGGGCGATCAACGCAAGGTCGGTCGCGGCTTCGGGCACCGGGTGGAAGGGATCAAAGATGGTCTCCCAACGCCTATGTGGATCGCTGACGCGGCGGGCATAGGCATCGACTCTGAGAAGGTAATGGTCACCGATTTCGGTTTCGTAACCCGCGACGATTTGCTCCGCGCGTTGTGCGGTCTGGAACTCCGTCTCGCCAAACTCCACCCGCAGTTCATATGGGCGCTGCGACTGGTAGAAGTGGCCCCACCCGAGTCGCAGGGCGCCCTTCGACGACACGTTATAGAGCAGGTTGAGGCGCGGGCTCACCTGGTCGTCGTCAGTGAGGGTCTGTTTGTCGTACCGAACTCCAACCTCAGCCGTGAATTTTTTGCTGAGACGGACGCGGTCGGTCACGAAAAGCGAGTACTGCTCTCCGTCGTAGACGTCGTGAAACGAGTCGACCCGTACGCCGGGGTAAAACCGCGGGTCGTCGATCGGGTCCTCGATCACCGCCTCGATCTCGTAGTCGTAGCTCACATCATATGTGCGCACGTCGAATCCCCACCTGAGGTAGTGGCGCTTCGCAATGTGGTGTTGCCACTCCTGGCGGAGCCCGTAATACCGGTCGTCGCGGATGTCGAGCAAATCGAATCGTTCGTCTTCCCAGTGGTCGATCGCCAGGAAGTCGCGATCAACCGTGATCTCGCCCGCGTAGAGGGAGGTGTTCACAAAACTCGAGCCGCCTAACACCGCCTGGTGGCTGAGCCACACGTACGAGCTGGTGTAACCACTGACGACGTCGACGGTTTCGTCTTCATCGAATTCCTCGAAAAGGAGGTCGTCGTCGGCGAGGAGGAATGTCAGCGACAACGAATGGTTTGGGTTCGGCGCGTACGCAAACTTGCCGAAGGCGTCCCAGTATCTGGGGCTCGGAGGATCACCGTCATCACCGTCATCCGCCACCGCTTTAAGGATGAAATCCAGGTAGCCGCGCCGGGCCGAAACCAACCAGCTCCCCTTTCCACCCGAGAAAATCCCACCGGCATTTGCCCACGCGGTCGTCAAGCTGATCCCGACCCCGGCCCTGGTTACTTTCGGCGATCTGGTGACCATGTCGAGCACGCCGGTCATGCGATCACCGTACCTGGCGGTGTAACCGCCCGGCGTCAGCTCCACTCCTCCGATGGCTTCCGGGTCGATAATGCTGAAAATACCCTGGAAATCCTTGAGGTGAAACGGCTCCATCAGCTCCTGGTCGTCGAGCGTCACCAGGGTCTCGTCATAGAGCCCGCCCCTGACGGCAAACCGGGCCGAAAAATCACCACCCGAGGTCCCGGGAAGCACAGTGATCGCGCGGTAGAGATCGTCGCCAAAGTGGGGCAGCTCGGAAATTTCCTTCCGGTCGAGAGCCACCGCTGTAGTGGGCTGCTCTCTGAGAATCGACACGCTGGCCGTTACCTGGATTTCGTTGAGGGCGACCGGCAGAGGCGCGAGCTGGACGACGACTTCCGCGGTCCGCCCGGCCGTCACTCTCGGCGTCTCAACGGCTGTGCTCGAGAAACCCTCGCCACTGACTTCCAGAGCGTAGATGCCGGCAGGAACATTGGAGAACAGAAACGTGCCGTCCTGACCAGTGATCGCGGTCAGCCCAATCGTTTGGACGGCCACAGTCGCGGAAATCACCGGACGCCCCTCTTCGTCTATCA
>Ga0209013_10004193_pt1 | contig 12676 bp, 11 predicted proteins | sample Cruoilmetagenom2_FD_187291 | JGI IMG/M metagenome (GOLD analysis project Ga0209013, IMG submission 187291) | Oil polluted marine microbial communities from Coal Oil Point, Santa Barbara, California, USA - Sample 2 (SPAdes) (version 2) | ecosystem: Environmental > Aquatic > Marine > Oil seeps ...
ACCGTGGTCAATGTCGATAAAAACGGCAAGCCCCTGCGACCGGCCATGCTGTGGCTGGATCAACGCAAAACCCATGGTTTGGCGCCGGTGGCCGGGTGGTGGGGAGTTATTTTCGGTTTGGGCGGCCTTAAAAAAACGGTGGCCTATCTGCAGTCGGAAGCCGAAGCCAACTGGATTGCCACCTATCAGCCAGAAATCTGGCAAAATACCCATAAATTTATGCTGCTTTCCGGCTATCTGACTTACCGGCTGGTTGGCAAATTTGTCGATTCCATCGGCTGCCAGGTGGCCTACATTCCTTTCGACTACAAACGACAACGTTGGTCAGCCGACTGGGACTGGAAATGGCGGGTTTTATCCACGATTGATATTGCCATGATGCCGGAATTGATTCCCCAAGGCCAGATTCTTGGAACCATAACCACCGAGGCAGCGGAGAAAACCGGTATACCGCAAGGACTACCCCTGGTGGCTGCCGCCGCCGACAAAGCCTGTGAGGTCATTGGTTCCGGAAGCCTCGCATCCAACATCGGCTGTCTCAGCTATGGTACGACGGCCACCATCAACGTGACCCATAAAAAATATGTCGAACCCATACCGCTCATCCCACCCTATCCTTCTGCGGTACCCGGGTTTTATACCGTCGAGGTCCAGGTGTTCCGCGGTTACTGGATGGTCAACTGGTTCAAGGAGCAGTTTGGCTATCCGGAGCGAAGAGAAGCCGCCAAATCAGGGCTTTCCCCGGAAGAATTGTTTGATAAACTGGTTGATGAAATTGAACCGGGATCCATGGGCTTGATGTTGCAGCCTTACTGGACACCGGGTTTAAAGATGCCCGGGCCGGAAGCCAAAGGGGCGGTCATTGGCTTTGGGGATGTGCATACCCGGGCGCACCTGTATCGCTCGATTTTGGAGGGACTGGCCTATGCTTTACGGGAGGGCAAAGAGCGCATTGAAAAGCGCAGCCGCACATCGATAAACAGCCTGCGAGTTTCCGGCGGCGGAAGCCAGAGCCGCAATGCCATGCAGCTGACGGCCGACATTTTCGGATTGCCGACCGCTCGGCCTCATTTGTATGAAACCTCGGGCCTGGGAGCCGCTATCGATGCTGCCGTGGGCCTGGGGCTGCATCCGGATTTTAAAACGGCGGTCAGGGAAATGACCCATGTCGGCGAAGTCTACGAGCCGGACCGCCGCAACCATAAGATGTATAATGCGCTTTACCACGACGTTTACAAAAAGATGTACAAGCGTCTGAAACCCTTATATGAGCGTATAAGAGAGATAACCGGGTACCCGAAGTAGGCCCAAATTAAGTTATTTTTACGCCGGGGGACTGTGGAAGGTTTACTGAAAAAAAAAGGAACATCGAACACTGAAAGGATGAACATCGAACATCGAACGTCCAACATCGAATTTTGAATGAGAAAAGAAGGAAACAGAAGAATTAATTAGGATTTTCGTTACGAGTATCAAAACGGCCGTTCGACAGGCTCACGGCCCTGAGCGGAGTCGAAGGGCTGAGAAGAAAAGGTAATAGTCATTCAAAGTTCGACATCGGATTTATGAAAACAAATGAAATTAAATTGCGGAGCGGAGCGACATCATTATTCGATGTTCGACGTTGGACGTTCGATGTTGGATGTTCGGTCTGTTCGATGTTCATCTTCCAAAACAACCCTGTACGGCATAAATGTTACCTGTGGAGGTTCCCATATGAAACGGTTGCAAATCATTATTATTTTTTGGTTCACGTTCACCTTTGCATCTCAGGCCCTGGCCGCCGAAAAAGCCATCACCATCATCCACTCCAATGACATGCATTCTCATTTTTTAGGTGCCCCTCCGAATATTGCCTATACCCCTTCTGTTACCGGTGATGACCGGACCATTGGCGGCTGGGCCCGCATTGCAACGGTAATCAAAAAGGTGAAGCAAGAACGCTCCAACCCCGTGCTGGTAGTGGATGCCGGTGATTTTTTAATGGGTTCTCTTTTTCACATGCTCAGCCGGGAACAGGCCTTTGAGCTTCAATTGTTAAGTATGATGGGCTATGACGCGGTTTGCCTTGGTAATCACGAGTTTGATCTTAAACCCGAGGGACTGGCGAGAATATTGACAAGTGCCCGGAGCTCGGGCAAAATTCCGCCCCTGGTTGCCTCCAACGTAATTTTCAGCGCTGAGAGCAAAAAAGATGATGCCCTGGAAACGATCTTTAACCAGGGAATTGTCAAGCCGTTCCTGGTGCTCGAAAAAGAAGGCCTTAGGATCGGCATATTCGGTTTGATGGGAAAAGATGCCGCCGAGGTGGCCCCATTTGCCTCGCCGGTATCCTTCGGCGATCCGATTGCCGCCGCCCAAAAGATGGTAAAGGTCCTGCGGGAAACCCAAAGCGTCGATCTTGTCATATGCCTGTCCCACAGCGGTTTGTCTGAAAACAAAAAAAAATCGGAAGATGAAATTCTGGCCCGGGAAGTAGACGGCATTGACATCATCATCAGCGGCCATACCCACACCAAAGTAAATGATGCCCTGCAAATCAACAATACCATCATCGTCCAGTCCTGGGAGTACGGCAAACAGCTGGGGGTGCTCGATATCTCCTATGATGATGGTCATGTGTCCCTAAAAAATTACCGCTCGGTGGAAATTAATGATACCATCAGCGGTGATGCCGCTATTTCAGGTCAGATAGAAGCATTTGAAGCACAAATCACCCGCCGGGTGCTGGCTGAAGAGGGGTTGTCCTTCAGAGAAGTTATCGCCGAAACGGATTTTGATCTTGTCTTGCAAACAGATGAATCCAACCTGGGAAATCTGATTGCCGATTCCATGCGGTGGTATATAAATAAATTTGATAGCAACCCGTCAAGTCCTCCGTCCCAACCTTTGGTTTCCGTCATTTCCAATGGGGTCATCCGGGACCCGATCGTTAAGGGCCAAAGCGGTCAAATAGCGGTGTGCGATGCTTTCAGGGCCATACCGCTTGGTATCGGCTTTGATGAAGCGCAAACCATGGGATATCCGCTGGTTTCAATTTATGTCTATCCGTCCGAGTTAAAGAAAACTTTTGAGGTCCTGACCAGCATTTATCCGTTGAAAGGCAGTGACTATTTCATACAGGTGTCAGGCGCTAAATTCACACACAATCCTCACCGTATGATTTTCGACCGGGTCACGGAAATCTGGCTCGGTGATGAAGAAAACGGCTATCAACAACTGAACTACTCGAAATCAAATCGATCACTGATAAGGATTACCGCCGATATCTACAATGCAACATTTTTAAAAGTCATCGGCGACTATACCCGGCAGATATTAAAAATTGTACCCAAAGATCGCAACGGCAAGCCCATTGAAGACCTGAAGCGCATGCGTATCGACGCCGACAAACAAAAGCCGGGGATCCAGGAACTCAAAGAGTGGAAAGCGGTCATCGCCTATATTCAAAGTTTTAGCGATACCGATGCGGACGGCCTGCCGAATGTTCCGGATAAATACCGCGACAAACTGGGTCGCAATGTTACCGAAGCCAGCTGGAATCCCTACCAACTGCTCAAGCGCGGAAATTACATAACCTGGCTGACATTTGCCGCACTGGGGATAGGGGTATTTATCTTACTCGGAATTGTTCGTTTTATTGTCAAAAAGGTTGGCTAACATATTACAACTGCGGTGAGTAATGGAAATTGAAATAAAAAAAATAGTTGGGACCGGCAATCGCATCCTGGAGATTGATCTCAAATCAGAACAGGTCAAGGAACTTCAAGTCACAGACAATGACCGCAAGCTGTACCTGGGCGGCAAGGGCCTGGGATTGAAACTTCTTTTCGAAAGGCTTGCGCCGGGCATTGACCCGCTGGGCGAAGCCAATTATCTGGCCTTTATGATGGGTGTCTTGATGGGAACCGGTGCACCCTGCTCCGGTCGTTTTGCCGCACTGACCAAATCACCGTTAACCGGGATTATGCTGACATCATCCTGCGGAGGACCTTTCGGTATGGCCTATAAAACGGCCGGATATGACGGTTTGCTGATTACCGGTAAATCCGAAAAACCGATTTATCTGGAAATTGACAGCAACGGCGTACAATTCCAGGATGCCACCCCCCTGTGGGGCAAGGATACCCTTGAAACCCAGGAAGCGTTGAGCAGCGACAAAAAAGACGGCGTGCTGGCCATCGGCCCGGCGGGTGAAAACCGGGTACGGTACGCCAACATCGCCAGCGGGCATCGATTTCTGGGTCGGGGCGGAATGGGCGCCGTGATGGGCGCAAAGAATCTGAAAGCCATTGTCGCCCATGGAGGGACATACAGGATCATGCCTCAAGACCCTGATAAGTTTAAAGCCCTGTGCAAAAAGGCAACCAGATACATAAATGCAAATGAAAAAACGGGGGACCTCTACCGTAACTATGGTACCAACTCCAACACCCGGCCTTGCAATGAAGCCGGGCTGATACCGGTAAATAATTTTCGCCGCGGAAGCGATAAGCGTACAGAAGACATCTCCGGTCAGACGATGCAAAAAAAATACAATACCAGTTTTGACACTTGCAAGCCCTGCACCATTCTTTGCGGGCATAAGGGGACCTACCCGGACGGCAGCGAACAGCACCTACCGGAATACGAATCCGTTAATCTTCTGGGGCCGAATCTGGGAATTTTCGATACCGACCGGATCACTGAGTTCAACGATATCTGCGGTCGTATGGGAATGGATACCATTTCCACTGGCGTCACCCTTTCATGGGTCATGGAAGCAGGAGGAAAAGGGCTGATCGAGACCGATCTTAAATTCGGCTCGCCTGAAGGAATAACCGAAACCTTAAATAATATTGCCCTCCGCCAAGACCAGGGAAATGAATTGGCCAACGGCACCCGCTGGTTGTCGCAAAAATATGGCGGTAAAGAATTTGCGATCAATATTAAAGGTCTTGAAATGGCGGCTTATGATCCGCGCGGTTCCTGGGGTCAGGGGCTGGCCTATGCGGTGGCCAATCGCGGCGCCTGTCACCTTTCAGCCTATTTAATCGCGTTGGAAATATTTTTTAAATATCTTGATCCCTTTAAGACCTATGCCAAAGCAGAATTTACCAAACTATTTGAAAGTGCCTTCTGCGGTGTGAATTCGCTGCATACCTGCCAGTTCACCTCATATGCCTATACCATGGAACCACCGCTTATCAAGTACACCCCGGACCCGGTTCTGGCTTTAATGATGCAGTATTTTCCACAGATAGCAACCAAACTGGTGGATTTCAGCATCTATTCCGACCTTTTTGAAGCCGTATCCGGAATCCCGATGTCGGCCGGCAAATTTCTCCAGGCCGGTGACCGCATCCATGTTTTGGAGCGGCACATGAACTGCCGGGAAGGAATTTCCCGCAAGGATGATACCCTGCCGGATCGCTTATTGAATGAAGCCAGAGAAGGGGACCTTCGCAAGAGAACGGTACCCCTGGAGAAGATGCTCGATAAGTACTATAAACTGAGAGGCTACGATGCCAACGGTATTCCGACTGTTGATACCCTGAAAAAGCTTGGCATCCAGATTTAGTTAATATCAACTATTCAACTAACAACGGGGGGAACTCGCTGATGAAAATACCGCCAAAAGGGTTGCCGAAAGAAGAAATATTTAAAGTTTTACAGAGCTATAAAGGCCATGATCTGGACTGGCAATCGGGCAAAGTGCTCGGATTCATCTATGACGCCGGGGAAAAAGCCCAGGAGGTAACCCATGAGGCCTACTGCATGTACCTGACGGAAAATGCGCTTGATCCCCTGTCCTTTCCAAGTTTGCTGCGTCTGGAAAACGAAGTGGTGCGGATGACCGCCAACCTGCTCGGTTGCGACAACGAAGTTGTCGGCAATTTCACTTCCGGCGGTACGGAAAGTCTGATCCTGGCCGTCAAAACCGCCCGGGACTATTCACGGGCGGTCAAGCCCCATATCACGGAGCCGGAGCTGGTGCTGCCGATCACCGCCCACTCCTCTCTTTTCAAAGCCTGCCACTACCTGGGGATAAACCCGGTCGTCACCCGCGTCCATGATGATTCCTTTGTGGCGGATGTTGATGCCATGCGCAAGGCCATTACTGAAAATACAATTTTACTGGTCGCCTCGGCCCCCGGTTATGCCCACGGGGTTGTCGACCCGGTTCCGGAGATCGCCGCCCTGGCCCTTGAAAAAGATCTGCTGTGTCATGTGGATGCCTGTGTGGGCGGCATCCATCTGTCTTACATGCGCAAACTGGGATATGACGTTCCGGACTTTGGTCTGAATGTACCCGGCGTGACCTCTTTGTCCGTGGACCTGCATAAATACGGCTATGCCGCCAAAGGCGCCTCCATTATTTTGCACAAAAACAAAGAGCTCAGAAAATTTCAGATCTGGGGCTGCTCGCGCTGGACCGGCTATCCGGTGATCAATGCGGCGATAACCAGCGCCAAAAGCGGCGGACCCATGGCCGCCGCCTGGGCGGTTTTAAATTACATGGGTAACGACGGCTATATGGAAATTGTCAAAGAGGTCATGGAGGCCACCCAATTGATGATTGACGGCGTCAGCCGAATAGACGGTCTGCGGGTCCTGGGCAAACCGGATATGTGCATGTTTGCCCTGGCATCAACCACGGATAAGATAAATGTCTACCATTTGGCGGAAGAGATGAAGAAAACGGGTTGGTATCTCCAGCCTCAGTTTGCCAGGGAAAATTCTCCATCCAACCTGCACCTTTCATTAAACCGCTCAACCGTGCCCCAGGCCAATTCGTTTTTGAAAGACTTTGAAGCCACGGTCGAAGAAATCAGGAACCGGGAAGTCGATCAGCAAACCCGGGACCTGCAGGAAGAACTGAAAAAACTCTCTCTTAAGTTTGATGACGAAACCTTTTTTAAGCTGGCCGAGATGGCCGGTGTAACCGGTACCGAACCACCGCAGAGGATGGATAAAGTCAACATGCTGCTGGAAGCACTGCCATACGATATATCTGAATATGTACTGGTTGAATATCTTAATAACATGATGGCGGCGGGATCATGATCATTTAAAAGGATCGTCACTATGCCTGAACCACAAAAAGCGATTGATGCCTTATGCTTACCCTCGAATCATCATTCCTGATAGGAAAAGGCTTACGTCGCGAATGCTATTTTCATCCTGAGGATGAAAATAAGTGTATCAAGGTTGTTGTGGCCGGAGATCATAAAGAGACGGCACGCGAACAATCTTATTACCGGTTCCTAGAAAGACGCAATATCTCCTGGAAGATGTTGGCCAGGTTCTATGGCAAAATTGAAACCAATCGGGGAGAAGGAGCTGTTTTCGAACTGATCCGAGATTATAACGGAGAGGTTTCCAAAACGCTGGAGCATTATTTTTCCGCAAATAATAAAGCAGACCTTAACGATCAAGATTTGTCCCAGGCACTGCCCTTGTTGAAACAATATCTGCTGAAATGGAAAATAGTGACCCTGAATTTTAAACCTCATAATATCGTTTATAAGAAGATCACTGAATCTGAAGGGGTTCTGGTGGTCATTGACAATATCGGAAATTCTGATTTCATCCCAATCTGCAACTACGTCGATCGTATGGCAATACAAAAAATACATAGAAAATGGCAGCGCTTCGAGGATTCCTTGTCGAAGAATTATTCTCAAAACAGGGCCCTGCAGCAGATGCTCAGAGATTTGAACCACTAAAGCCTACCTGTCTTTTGCAGGAGTATAAAATTAAGGAGAAAACCAAAATGAAATATCGCTATCTTGGATCTTCCGGATTGCTTGTTTCCCGCATCACCCTCGGCACGATGACCTTTGGCGTTGCTGATTGGGGATGTGACGAGCAGGAGTCACACGCTATCATCAAGCAGTATCTCGATGCCGGGGGCAACTTTCTCGACGGCGCCGATATCTATGCCGGCGGTAAAGCTGAGGAAATTGTGGGCAACTTTTTAACCCAGATAAATCGGGATGAGGTCGTCATTGCATCCAAGTGCTATTTTCCCATGGGTGATAAGCCCAACAGTTACGGTGTTTCCCGAAAGCATGTCATGGCATCATGCGAAGCGAGTCTCAACCGCCTGAAAACCGATTATATTGACCTATACTATATTCATGGCCCCGACCCGGTGTCACCGCTGGAAGAAACCATGCGCGCGCTGGATGATCTGGTCAGACAGGGTAAGGTGCGTTATCTGGGATGCAGCAACATGTTCGCCTGGCAAATCGCCAAAGCGGCCGGTATATCGGCCCGTATGAATCTTGAACATCTCGTCGCCGGTCAATATTTATACAATTTAGTCCACCGCGAACCGGAGCGCGAAATTATCCCCGCCGCGCAAGATCTGGGGCTGGGCTTATTCTGTTACAGTCCCCTCGGAGGAGGGCTGCTTACCGGCAAATACAAGAACATGACCGAACCGGCCCAGGGAACACGCCTGGCTTATCGGACCCAGATGGATGGCCCGAGGTTCTGGCATCCTAAAGGGTTCAAGACGGCGGAAATTCTGGAACAGGTGTCTTCGGATGCCGGAATCCCCATGGCAAAGTTAGCCATCGCCTGGCCCTTGAAACACCGGTTTGTGACCTCGGTTATCATCGGTGCCAGAAATCAAGAACAGCTGACGGCCAATATGGAAATGGGTGACTGGGATTTGCCCGACGATGTCTGGCAAACCCTGGAAGAACGAACCCGGCCGGAAGAAGAGTATCTTACCTGGTTTAATCGCCAAAATTACAAAAGACTATTTGCAGCCGCCGAATTTCATGATGAAACGCTGGAACTTCCTTAAGGTTGAAAAAGACTATGGATTATAAATTGACAACCCCGGTGAATTGAGGAGATCCGCCATGTCACCCGAAAAACCAGAACTTGATAGAAAGCGGCAGAACCAAATCGTTGCCGAGGCCCGGCATAACAGGAATCAGCTGGAAAAAACCTACCGGGAACAGGCACTCAAACTGTTTCCCTGGATCTGTGCGCGGTGTGGACGTGAATTCAGCGGCAAAAAACTGCGCGAGCTCACGGTTCATCACAAGGACCACAACCACGACTACAATCCACCCGACGGCAGCAACTGGGAGTTGCTGTGCCTTTACTGTCACGATAATGAACACTCACGTTATGAGGATTCGGCGACGTATAGTGAAGTGACGCCGGGCGAGGAGCAAGCTTCATCCGGGTCCTTCAAGCCGTTTGCAGATCTCGAAAAGTTGCTAAAAAACAAAAAATAGATTTAAAAAATATGACCGACGATAGATACAGCAGCTTTGAGGAATTACAGCGTTATGAAACGCTGGATAAAGACTACACGCTGTCCCTGCACGATGCCGGTTCCCGGGTAACGATTATTGCGCCCCATGGTGGCAAAATTGAACCCCGGACCTCTGATCTGGCCAAATGTATTGCCGGTGAAAATTACAACTTTTACTGTTTCGAAGGAATTAAGGATAAAGATAATGCCTGCCTGCACATAACCAGCCATCGGTTTGACGAGCCCGGTGCCGTCAGGCTGGTATCAAAATCCCGGGTGGTTGTGGCCGTTCATGCCTGTACCGGCACGGCCGGCCTGGTTCACATCGGCGGCCTGGATAAAAAGCTGGGAAGCATGATTACCAGGGAACTGCAAAACAAGGAAATCGGTGTTTCCAATGATCATCCTCGCTTTCAGGGGTCAAATCCCGCTAATATCTGCAATCGCAGCCTAACCGGTATTGGCGTGCAGCTTGAGGTCACCCGCGATTTGAGAGATGATCTGCAGAAGGTAAAAGAGATTGCCCGGGCGATACGGGCAGCCTTGTTAAATTTCCGGGTGTCAAACTGATACTCATTCAGGAAACATGCGCTATAACCCTAACCAGGATCCACCGGAAATAACAAATTACAATATCAAAATCTCAAATAAGATCAAAAGCCAATTGATTGGAATTTTGAAGTTTAGTCATTGTGATTTATTTGTTATTTGTCCTTTGGCTATTGTGATTTGATTGTATTTTGCTTTTTTTGACATAAAAACGCAAAACATCTGATATACGGGCCTAATTGATCAATTAGGGTATTAGTGACATCCAGCTATGGCTAAGACTGAAATTTTAGAGGATCTGTTTTTTATTGAAAGGGGCTTTCTCAACGGCAATCATTTTGTCTACCGATCCGACTCTCCGGTGTTGATAGATACCGCGTATATTTCAGATTTCGATCAGACGGAAAAATTAATCAGCCAGTTGGGTGTCAAACTGTCAGATATTTCTTTAATTATCAGCACCCACACCCATTGTGATCATATCGGCGGCAACAACCGCATTCAGCAAAAATCAGGATGCGACATTGCCTTGCACAAAGTCGGAAAATATTTTATCGATTCCCGGGATGACTGGGCCACCTGGTGGCGATATTATAATCAGGAGGCCGAATTTTTTACATGCACCCGATCCCTGGCAGATGGTGATATTATCGCCCTGGGCCCCCATGAGTTAGAGGTGATTTACACCCCCGGTCATGCGGCTGACGGCATCGTTCTGTATAACCAGCGAAACAAGATCCTTATTTCTTCAGACACCCTATGGCAAACGGATATGGCGGTGATGACCCTGCGGGTGGAGGGCAGCCGGGCGTTGTTTCACATGCAGGAGTCGTTGCAAAGAATTGAAAATCTTGATGTTCAGACGGTTTACCCGGGTCATGGCAAACCGTTTAAAGACATGCAAAAAGCCATCGCCGGAAGCAGGAAACGCATCGATAATTTTATAGAACACCCGGAGGCAATTGGTGAAGATTTGTTAAAAAAAATCATTGTATATACATTGATGATGAAAAAAGTTGTACCGGCCGACGCCCTGTTTGGCTACCTGATGGATACCTACTGGTTTAAAGAGACCGTTGACCTCTATTTCGAAGGCCGGTATGAAGCCCAATATGAAGAAGTCCTGAATTCATTTCTGAGAAGAGGGATCATCAAAACCGACAATGGTGGTCTATATACAACAGTTAAACCTTGAATAAACTTTGCGTTAAACGTATACAATGCGCTTTAACGTTTGGCGAATGCTAGGAGAAGGGCCAAGAATATGAAAATTTCAAAAGGCAAAGTCGTCAGCATCCACTATGCGTTAACGGATACAACCGGAGAAGTACTGGAAAGTTCCGAGGAACAGGCGCCACTGAATTACCTGCATGGCTACGGCAACATTATTGCAGGCCTGGAGAAAGCTCTGGAAGGCAAAGTGGCCGGCGACAAATTAAAAGCGGTCATACCGCCAGCAGATGGCTACGGCACAAGGGACGAAACGTTGGTTAAAAAGCTGCCGCTTTCCAGTTTTCAGAATCGCGATGAAGTTAAGGTCGGAACCCAATTTCAGGCTGATACGAGCCGGGGCCCGCGTCTGGCCACCGTGACCAAAATAGATGATAAATCCGTGACCGTTGATCTGAACCACCCCCTGGCCGATCAAACCCTCAGCTTTGATATTGATGTGGTGGAAGTCAGAGAGGCGACCGAACAAGAACTCTCCCACGGGCATGTCCATGGACCCGAAGGGCACGGTCATTAAATATTATTTTACAATAAGCCATCTCAAAAATAGGATGACAACTGATGCGACGCAAACACTCTGAAGTAACAGATCCCATAGAAATTGAGCGAATTCTCTCGTTGACCAATATCGGTCGTTTGGCCACGGTCGGTGAAGACGGTTTCCCCTATATAACCCCGGTAAATTTCATCGGCCTGGAAGGCAATATTTACTTTCATTGCGCTCCCAAAGGTGAAAAGCTGGACAACCTGATGCGGGATCCGCGGGTATGTTTCGAGGTCGACGTACCCCTTTCCTATCTCGATATCGGTTTAGATCCCGATCGTCCCATCTGTCACCTGCACCAGTACTATCATTGCGTGATTATCCGCGGAAACGCTACCGATGTTAAAGACAGTACCCATAAATTAGCAGCCCTCAATGCACTGATTGCCAAGCATGAAAAGACTGAAGATTTTACACCGGTCACCGCCGAGATGCCCGGCTATAAAGCCTGCAAAGTAATCGAAATCAAGCCGGATTCAATCAGCGCCAAAAGCGATCTGGGTCAAAACGTACCGGATGAAAACCGACGCGCCATTGCCGAGTACTTGTTCAAGCGCAACCAGCCCGGTGATCGCGAGGCAGTAAGGGCCATGGGCTTTAACTTATAATAGAATCAGCTGAAGGAGAAACATTGAAATGAATAAAAAAGAGTTGATTAAACGGGTGGCTGAAAAGTTGGACAATGCGCCCCAAAAACTGGCCGCCCAGGCTGTCGAGGCAGTTTTTGAATCAATTGGCGAAGGACTCCAGGAAGACGGTATTGTCACCATTGGAAAATGGGGCACCTATTCCGCCGAGGACCTGTAGTGCCTGGTTGAGTCGGTTGGTCCGCCTCCGGCGGAATGAACTACCGCGCTGCAAGCAACGGGGTATCAATCGGAATATTTATAACCGCCCCAAGGGGGGGAATTAAACCCTTGTCCGCCGGCAGATTAAATAAAAAAACCCGACAGGATTCCTTTGACAATTAGCTTTCTTTTCCCTATGATACCCGCTCAAAATTACGCTCGGGGCCATAAAAATATAACAAAAATTTTGGAGGTGTATCATGGCAGAATGTCCTGTTTGTGGAGCTGAGGTTTCCCTGGCTT
>Ga0209013_10004194_pt1 | contig 12675 bp, 8 predicted proteins | sample Cruoilmetagenom2_FD_187291 | JGI IMG/M metagenome (GOLD analysis project Ga0209013, IMG submission 187291) | Oil polluted marine microbial communities from Coal Oil Point, Santa Barbara, California, USA - Sample 2 (SPAdes) (version 2) | ecosystem: Environmental > Aquatic > Marine > Oil seeps ...
CCTCTGACGGGAATCCCGACAGCACTGCCATCGGCCCATGGTATCAGTCTGATGAAGATTCAACCTGGTCACACCAATACGTATACCTGGTGGACAGGGGTTCCGACGAACAATTCAAACCGGTGGGACTGAAAAAAATCCGGTTTGAAATCAGTGGAGAGGATTACCTGGTTCGTTTCGCCAATACCGATAACAGCAACGATACAACACTCCGGATCAGCCGTGATCCTTCCCAGGATAAAATCTACTTTTCATTCGAAAACGGGATCGTTGATATCGCTCCTCTGTTCGAAGCATGGACCCTGCTCTTTTCTAAGTACACAACCATGCTGGTTACCAATGAGGGGGAGAACTATCCCTACCTGGTGATGGGTGTTTTGCTTAATTCCAACGGAGCAACAGCCTCCCTGGACACCATTCACGATTTCATGGATATGGAACTGGCCGATACCATTGACCTGGAATTTTCCAGCCGGGCCGATGTGATTGGGTATGATTGGAAGTATTACAACTTCGACGCCGGATTATACACCATCGAGCCCGGAATGGCCTATGTGATCAGGGACCGGGATGGCTTCTACTATAAGCTTCGGTTTATTGATTTCTACAATGATACCGGAGAGAAGGGATATCCAAAATTCGAGTATGTAAGACTTTGAAAAGCTTAGTCAATGACCACCGTATCGCGGATCACCTCAGCAGCAGTAAAATAACCAATGGCACCTTCGGTAAGGTTGGTGCGGGCATTCCCGGGTAAAACATCAAAAACTCCCCCCCGCCAGTCGGTTTCAGAAAGCACGCCACGAAGAAACTCCCCATACTCCCGGGTAACAGATTCCTTTTCCCTGAATACAATCGTTCCCGGAGGAAATCTGACGTGCTCCTGATCGGGTGAAAAGATGCGATTCACATCCACACTATTGAGGGAATAATGGTAGAGCAGCGCATGGTTTTCGTCATGGGCCAGGGTATCATAACCGGGCACATGGCTCCAGTCCAGCTCCATTCGAACAATGGCAGGTCCATCGTCGCTGTTACTCACATAAACCTCATAAAGCGGGGGATTGGTCTGCACCAGGTAGGGACGCATAAATTGAAATGGGGTTACTGCACGCATAAAAGCGATGGCGGTGATATGTCTGTCTCCATACCTGATCCTCAATTGATAACCTTTGCCCACCTCACCGGCAAAATCGGGTTCTGTAAGATAGGTCCCGGGCCTTGAAGGATCTTCTCTCAGTGCATGAACCAACCGTCCGTCGTTAATCTCAACAACTGCATCTGAAACCGGTTCAGGATTTCCATTTAGCTCAAATACAGGCCATCTAAGCTTTACTTCATGCCGTTTTACCTCGTTGGTAATTTTTGCCTCAACCACGATCAGGTTCTCTTCCTGGTATTTCAAATCCCACTCTATTTTTTCGGTACAAGATTGCATACAATAGAAAATACCCAGCAGGAGCAGGATCCTGTTCAGTCTTTTTCGGTTGATATGGTGACAAAGCCTCTTCATGACTTAAAAATTAAAGTGGTAGCTGATGGAAGGAACAGCCCCATATAAATAGTACTGGGTCGAAACCAGATCAGGATTTGAATAGAAGTCAACCGGAACCACATAATTTTCATTGCCATCATCTATTTTGTTGAAATGAAGTGCCACAGGATTCTTGCGGTTATAGAGGTTATAAACTGAAAAGATCAGTTCATGCTGGAATTTCCGTTCGGGCTTACTCAGTTGCCAGTTCAGCGCCACATCCAACCGGTGATAATCCGGTAGCCTGTCGTTGTTTCGTTCTGCATAAATAGGGACCTGATGGTTGTCATAATAGTAAAATCCGGTAGGCGTGGTGAAGGGCGCACCGGTCATATATATAAAATTCCCGGTGAGTGTGATGCTTCGGTTGAGCGACCAGGAGAGATAGAGTGAGACATCGTGCGGGCGATCGGAATAGGCTGGATAGGCAGCACCCCCATTGACCTCCTCCACATGAGAAATCGCCCTGGAGAGTGTGTAGGAGATCCAGCCGTTTAGCTTGCCATACTCCTTGTTCAGGATCATCTCTATTCCGTATCCAACTCCATCTCCAAACCTCAGCTCATACTCCACCAGCGGATTCATAAGCATCCGTGCATGATCGCGGTAATCGATGAGGTTTTTCATATGCTTATAATAGGCTTCAACATCAAAGCTTAGACCAGGGACTTCAAACCTGTGTTTATAGCCCAATGTGATCTGATCGGCCATCTGGGGCTTCACATTGGGCCCGGCAGGGAGCCACACCTCCAGCGAGGTAAAAGGACTGATGGAGTTGGTGATCAGGTACTGGAACTGGCTGGTACGGCTATAACTTAGTTTGAAGATATGGCGGACTCCCGGCTGGTAGATCATGCTTAGCCTCGGGTCCATGGTGAGGGATTGGTGGTATACTTTGTCGGCCGGGTACTCCATGATCGCAAGGCTGTCTCTTACAAAATCCCCCCCGGTGGAGGGCACAATATCATATTCTGTGGCCGGTCCCACGTTTTGCCAGGCTGTGAACCTAACTCCTGCCCTAATGGATAATTTGTTGTTGATGATTAACTGATCTGACAGATAAAATGCATACTCACGGGTATATTTAATGGAGAGGTCCAATCCGGGATCAAACTCAATCCCTCCATGATACTGGTTCCCGGGATTGTGGAAATGCAAAGCTGACAGTAATCCAAACCTGAGCGTGTTGTCGGGCTTCAGGTACCAGGTGAAATCATACTTCAGTGTCACATTGTCCACATGAGAGTTCCAATAGTCATTCTCCTCAATATTGGTATTGAGATAGTAGTCGTAGCGAGAACCCAGCAGGGTGAGGTTAGAGAAAAGTCTGTCGGAATAGAGGTGATTCCATCTGAGGGTGGAGGTGCTGTTTTGCCAGTTGATCCCTGTAGCTACATCTCTGTTATTCTGTTGTTCAAAATTATCCACCCCCCTGTACATGGAAAGAAACACCCTGTTTTTCGGGTTTATATCATAATTGAGTTTCAGGTGGAAGTCCGAAAAATGGAGGTCGTTGATCCTCTCATTGAATTTCTGAATCGGCCTTGTGATGTATGAGCGCCTGCCCGAAAGAAAAAAGGAGATATGCTCTTTCCAGATGGGCCCCTCAAGGGAGAGTCGGGAGGAGAGCAGCCCCATGCTTCCATCCATCCCGAACCGGTTCATATTCCCATCTTTGGTCCGGATATCAATCAAAGAGGAGAGACGTCCACCGTAATTGGCAGGAAAATCACCCTTGTAGATCTTTACATCCTTCACTGCATCGGGTACGATGGTACTAAAAAATCCCAGCAGGTGCGTGGGATTATAGAGTGGGGCCTCATCGATGGTGATCATGTTCTGGTCCCTTCCTCCCCCCCTTACATAGAAGATGGTGGAACCATCGCCAAAGAACTTAATACCGGGAATGGCCGCCAGAGATTTGATCACATCTTTCTCTCCAAACAGGGCTGGCATCTTCCGGACCGACTCGGGATTGATCCGCTCCTCCGAACTTCTGGATGTACGGATAATATTGTCCTGATCGTTGGAATAGATAGTTACTTCACGCAACCGGGCTACCTCTTTCTCCATGGTAAAATGAACCGTCTGGTTGCCCCCTCCATTGAGAGGTATTTCCATCATTTTATATCCCACATAGGAACAGAGCATCTTTTCTACCTTCCGCTTCATGGTAAGGGAGTAAAACCCATAATTATTGGTAATGGTACCCTCCATTCCTCCAGGGATAGAGATCGTTGCACCAATAAGTATCTCACCGCTCCGGGAGTCCTTCACATATCCGCTGATGGTGAATTGTACCGGAGTATTATCCGGACCAGGGGCAATCACCACAGCCTTCATATCAACCTTTAGCCGCCTGCTTCTTTTTAATACAATCTGGCGCTCCACAACCTCAAACCTTACTTTATGATCCGTGAACACCACCTCCAGTGCAGAGTCAAGTGCAATGTCAATTACATGAATTGACACCGGTTCCTCATCGTCGATTAGCCTGGAGCTGTATGAAAAACTCAGACCTGTCTGCTCCTCAATCCGGTCCAGGACCTCCCTTAATGGTCTGTTTTCAAACTGAAGGGTAATGAACATATCCCTCTCCTGACCCATCGCAATGCAAGAGAATATTTGCAAAAAAAGCAACAGAAAGAATATTTTTAGCCCGGATCCTGACATGCAACAATCTAGTCTTCACAACCTGGTCCGTCCAGCCTGATCTCATCCCCACTGCGTGTAATTTCAAGGTCAAGTGTCAATTCAAGCACATTCAGGACTGCCTCAAGTGTTTGATCCCGAAAAGTGACTGTAATGGGACATGAAGCCAACTCCTGGTTCACGATCACCAGGTTGGTATTGTAAACCCTATTGACCAGTTCAGTCACTTCCTCTAATGAAGAGCTGTCAAAATAAAGTTCCCTGGTTTTCCATGAGATCTTATTGGGATTGGAGGACGGAATCAATTTCAACTCGTTGTTATTCTTGTTATATGTTCCACTGTTCCCGGCCCTGAGGACAATTTGTTCCTGCTGGTCCAGTTTGGCGGTAAGGGCCACAACACCACTTTCTACAGTAATCTCCACCGCAGCATTCTCCTTATAGGCATTCACATTGAAACTGGTTCCCAACACTTCCACCATGGCACTGCCTGCATCTATCTTAAAGGGCCTGGAGGGGTCTCCGGACACATCAAACCACGCTTCACCTGCCAGGTAGACATTGCGCTCAGATTCCGAAAAATTCTTCTTATACCTGATCCTGGAGTACCTGTTCAACATCACGAGGGTTCCATCCTCAAGAAGCACTTTCACCGGTTCATTTTCCGCAACAACCTTTTCAGTACCTGCCAACCGGGTAGCATAGATCCAGGCAAATGCAAAGAGAAGTCCCACCACCAGGGCTGCAGCAATCCGGTATGAATAAAAAAGCAAAGAGCGGGATGATGCACTGCGGGTTTCAATCCCCGGCAGCTTCTTTTGCATCAAATCCCATTCGGAATCCAGGTCATAGGATCTCCGGTCAGCTGCCGATCCTACCGAATCCCAGATCTTCCGGTATTCATCCACCCGGGACTGCTTCTTCGGGTCCTGCTGCAACATCTCCTGAAAACGTCGCTCCTCCCCGGGTGTTAACTCACCTGAAAGATGCCTGGTAACCAGGTTGTTAAAATCGCTATGTTGCTTTTCTTCTGACATACTCATCTGTAACACACTTCAAACCTCAAAAACCCCTATATCAAATTTACCTTTTTAATTCAATAGTTTCTCCCTCAGTATTTTCAACGCCTTGGACATCTGATTTTCAACTGTTTTAATTGATATCTTCAATTGCGCAGCTATCTCACTGTATTTCAATCCATCGAACCTGTTCAATTCAAAGATCTTCCGACACTTCTCCGGCAGGGCTTGCAGGGCCCCGTTAATCTTCTCTTCCAGCTCCATGGATTCAATCTGTGCACTCACATCCCAATCGCCTGCCTTGTCGGGGAGCTCTTCGGAAGAGAATTTCTTTCGGTCCCTGATCACATTCAGGCTTCGATTATGTACCGAAGTAAACAGGTATGACTTGAGTGAAGTGGAGAGATCGATCTCCTTCCGCTTCTCCCATAGACTGACAAATACATTCTGCACCACCTCCCTTGCATCATCCTCATCCACAAGGATTTTTCGGGCAAAAGAGATCAGGGGAGGAAAGTACTCTCTGAAAAGTTTCTCAAAGGAATCTTTGTCCATCCTCTCATCCGGATCCAGTCTCTTCTCAATGGTCATACTGCACTAAAGATAGAGAAATCCACAAAGAGATTTAACCAATTTATTCAACAGTCGCTATACCTGGAAAGAGAGGCACCTCTCGGCTACCATAACAGGGCTGATTTGGGGCATCCGGTGGAAATCGCACTTAAAAATAGTGAAATATCGATGCAATCGTTAATTCATTATTCGTATTTTCGGTCACAAAATCCGGAATTATGAGGTCATTTCTATTGAAGGCATATTCCATCATGGCATGGATTACCATGGCCATAACATCCCTTATCATCACCCCAATTTTCCTCCTGGTGTGGGTGAGCACATTCTGGTGGGAAAGGCGAAGAGTAGCAACGCATATGATGGCAACCTTCTGGGCGTGGCACTATCAGTCCCTGATCCCATTCTGGAAACTGAGCCTTGAGGGTAGAAAAAAGATCCCATGGAACCGTCCGGTCGTGATGGTGGCCAACCATCGTTCTCTTGTGGATATTCTGGCGCTTTACAAATTGCGGAGACCCTATAAATGGACCTCAAAGGCTGAAAATTTTAAACTTCCCTTCATTGGGATGGTGCTTTCTCTGACCAACTCGGTAAGGATTCGCCGTGAATCCATGCGATCGGGCTTACAATTCCTTTCACAGGCTGAAGCCGAAATGAAAAAAGGATCTTCCATCATGATTTTTCCTGAAGGAACACGTTCCAAAACCACCACCATGAGGCCATTCAAGGAGGGTGCTTTCAAGCTTGCAAAAAAGATGGGAAGCGGGATCATTCCCATTGTCCACATCGGTTCGGAGAATACCTTTAACAAAGGTTCCTGGGTATTAAAAGGGAGGGCTCATATCCACATCCGGGTCCTGGATGAAATCCCTGCCAGTGAGGTGGAAAACTTAGAGGTAAAAACACTTATGGACCTGGTCAGGGAACGTATGGAAACGGGACTTGCACAGCTGGAACAGGAAAAAGAGGGTGGATGAAAAACCAGAGACAGATCCTCAGGCGCATGGGCTATATTCGTGATCAGGAAGGGATCATGAACCGGTACATTCGTGAAAAAATGCACTGGGACCAGCACCTTGAGAAAACAAGGGAATTCATCAATGCCTCTTTCAGTGACAAATCCATTGAAACTGTTGCTGTACTGGGCAGTGGATGGCTGCTGGATATTCCGCTGAAAGAGATGAAAGAGAGGTTTAAACATGTATTCCTGGTGGATATCTCCCATCCTCCCCAGATCAGGAAAAAAGTCGGGGCACTCTCTAATGTGGAGTTGATTGAAGCTGATCTCTCCGGAGGAGTCATTCAACAGCTCTGGCAGTTAATTCGAAAGAAAGGGAGCCCTGATGCTACCTCTCTTCTTGAGGAGATCTTATTCACTCCTCCCCTTTCACACATCCAGCCTGATGCCGTATTATCGATCAATCTGCTTAACCAGCTGGATATCATATTATGTGAATTCCTGGAAAAACATGGCTATTTTCAACAGGAATCCCCGGACCATTTCAGGTCAGTGATCCAGACATTCCACCTGGAGTGGATCACTCATACCCCGGGATGCCTTGTTACCGATACCGTTGAAATAAACAGAGACAACAGGGGCAACGAAACATTCAAATCTTTGCTATACACCGATTTACCTGAGGGTCTCCGCACCGACAGATGGAGTTGGGATTTTGACACCCACGGTGCTTACCAGCCTGGAACCCGCACCCGTATGGATGTACAGGCCGTTGAATGGATCTGAAAACCTTCATTTTTCAACTGCTTTTTAAGAGTTTTGTGTTGAAAACTGGCTGATGCCAGGCCCATACTTTTGGTTATATTTGTGCAGTTGCCGGAATTTTCAAACCGGCACATTTTAAAGGCGTTTTCGCCTTACGGAGAGATTGATATGACGGCGAATTATTCAGAAGAAACCATCCGGACCTTAGATTGGAAAGAGCACATCCGAAAGCGTCCGGGAATGTATATTGGGAAGCTGGGCGACGGCTCCTCCCCCGATGATGGTATTTACGTCCTTTTGAAGGAGGTCATCGACAACTGCATCGATGAATATATGATGGGATTTGGCAAAACCATTGAGGTGGCCATTGACGAACACCGGGTCAGTATCCGCGACTATGGAAGGGGTGTGCCTCTTGGAAAAGTAGTGGATGTGGCCTCCAAAATGAACACAGGTGCCAAGTACGATTCCAAGGTATTTAAAAAAACCGTAGGCCTCAATGGGGTTGGGATCAAGGCTGTCAATGCACTCTCGTCCAGTTTCACCATTAACTCCTTCAGGGAGGGGAAAGTTAAATCTGCCGATTTCAGTGAGGGAGAGATCCTAAAGAGCCATCCCCAGAAAAGCTCATCAGAAAAAAACGGCACAGAGATTTTCTTCGAACCCGATCCCACCATGTTTGGGAAGTTCAACTTTATTGATGAGTACATCGAAGCCATGCTTCGAAACTATACCTATCTCAACACCGGTCTGACCATTGTATATAACGGGCAGAAGTTTATTTCCAAAAACGGATTGCTGGACCTGTTACAAGAGAATATGAGCGGTGAGGGACTCTACCCCATTATTCATTTAAAGAACGGGGACATCGAGGTGGCCATCACCCATGGAAACCAGTACGGAGAAGAGTATTTCAGTTTCGTAAACGGACAGCACACCACACAGGGCGGTACACACCAGATAGCTTACAAGGAAGCTTTGATCAAGACCATTAGGGATTTCTACAAAAAGGATTTTGATGCTTCTGATATTCGCTCTTCCATCATCGCTGCCATCAGTATCAAGGTTGAGGAGCCCATATTTGAATCCCAGACCAAAACCAAACTGGGTTCAAAAGACATTGGGCCGAAAGGGCCCTCGGTAAGGAACTTCATTATGAACTTTCTTACAACCAAGCTGGATGATTACCTTCATAAACACGGCGAATCGGCACACATCCTCCTGAAAAAGATCCAGGAATCGGAGAAGGAGCGAAAAGCCATCTCGGGTATTAAGAAACTGGCCAGGGAAAGGGCCAAGAAAGCCAACCTGCATAATAAGAAGCTGCGTGACTGCCGTGTCCATTACAATGGAAAAGATGAAAGAAAAAATGAATCCACGCTCTTTATTACTGAGGGGGACTCGGCATCCGGATCTATTACCAAATCGAGGAATGTAGTTAGCCAGGCGGTTTTCAGCCTGCGGGGAAAACCACTTAACTCATTCGGACTCACCAAAAAAGTGGTGTATGAGAATGAAGAGTTTAACCTGCTCCAGGCAGCCTTGAATATTGAGGATGGATTGGACGGGCTAAGGTACAAGAATGTGGTGGTTGCCACCGATGCAGATGTGGATGGCATGCACATCCGATTGCTGCTGCTTACATTCTTTCTCCAGTTCTTCCCCAACCTGGTTCGCAACGGTCACCTTTACATTTTGCAAACACCCCTTTTCAGGGTCAGGAATAAGAAAAAGACCATCTACTGCTACTCAGACGAAGAGAAATCCGATGCCATTGAAACCCTGGATAGAAATCCTGAGATCACCAGGTTCAAAGGGCTGGGTGAGATATCCCCGGATGAGTTCAAGCATTTTATTGGTCCCGATATTCGGCTACAACCCGTACGTCTGAAAAAGGATGACGACCTGAAAGATATTCTGACATTCTACATGGGCAAGAACACTCCTGAACGACAAGAATTTATCATTAACAGGCTGAGGGTGGAAGAGGACCCGGTGGAGGTATAACAGGAAGCTGGAAAATGACGGATTTCGACGATACATCATTGGGTACACACCACGAAGAGGGACATTCCGGGGAGGATGTTAAGATCACCCGCCTCACGGGAATGTATGAGGATTATTTCATTGATTATGCCTCATATGTGATCCTTGAGCGCGCTGTTCCCCATATTACTGATGGATTGAAGCCGGTACAGCGGAGAATCATGCATTCCATGAAACGCATGGACGATGGAAGGTTCAACAAAGTAGCCAATATCATCGGGAATACCATGCAATACCACCCCCATGGCGATGCTTCCATCGGTGATGCATTGGTCCAGGTAGGTCAGAAAGAGCTGCTGGTGGATATGCAGGGTAACTGGGGAAATATTTACACAGGCGATGGTGCCGCGGCCTCCAGGTATATTGAAGCGCGACTGTCGGGTTTTGCCAACGAAGTACTCTTTAATTCGAAAACCACTGAATGGAAGCTCACCTATGATAGCCGAAACAAAGAACCGGTCACCCTTCCTGTAAAGTTCCCCCTGCTGCTGGCACTGGGTGCCGAGGGGATCGCTGTAGGGCTCTCATCAAAGATCCTGCCCCACAACTTCAATGAACTGATTGATGCATCCATCAAGTTCCTCCAGGGAAAAGATTTCGAACTCTTTCCCGATTTTCCCACCGGCGGCTCTGCCGAAGTAAGCAGGTACAATGACGGGCTGCGTGGTGGAACCATCCGGGTCAGGGCAAAGATCGAGAAAGTAGATAACAAAACCCTGGCAATTAAGGACCTGCCCTTTGGTAAAACTACCGGGAGCCTCATTGAGTCCATCGTCAAGGCTACTGAAAAAGGGAAGATTAAGATCAAGCGGATCGATGACAATACTGCCGAACATGTGGAGGTCCTGGTTCACCTGGGTCCCAATATCTCTTCCGACAAGACCATCGATGCGCTCTATGCATTCACCGATTGTGAGATATCTATCTCGCCCAATTGCTGTGTGATCGAGGATGACAAACCCAGGTTCGTGGGGGTGAGCGAGATCCTGAGAGTGAATGCCGACAACACCAAGGATCTGCTCAAACAGGAACTGGAGATCAGACTCAGGGAGCTGCAGGAGGATTGGCACCTTTCGTCTCTGGAAAAGATCTTCATTGAGAAACGGATTTACCGGGACATTGAGGAGTGCGAAACCTGGGAGAGTGTAATCGAGGCCATCGACAAAGGACTGGATCCATACAAGAAGTTGTTGTTGCGGGAGGTAACCCGTGAGGACATCATCAAACTCACCGAGATCAAGATCAAGAGGATCTCCAAATTTGATTTGAAGCGGGCCGATGAATACATAAAATCCCTGGAGGAGGAGATGGAGGAGGTCAGGAACCACCTGGATAATCTGGTGACCTATGCAATCAACTACTTCAGGCAGATCAAAAAGAAGTACGGCAAGGGGATGGTCAGGCGGACCGAACTCAGGAATTTCGCCAGTATTGAAGCCTCCAAGGTTGTGGTGGCCAATCAGAAGCTCTATATGAATGCCAAAGACGGCTTCATTGGCACCTCCCTCCGGAAAGATGAATATGTGTGTGACTGTTCCGACATTGACGATATAATCGTCTTTCTGAAAAACGGCACCTATACCATCTCAAAAGTAGCCGACAAGCACTTCGCAGGTAAGAACATCATCCATGCTGCTGTCTTTAAGAAAAATGACAGCCGAACGATCTACAACGTTGTATATTTCGATGGCAATTCTGGGAATGTAATGATGAAACGTGCCCCCGTAACCGGGATAACACGAGATAAACAGTACAATATTGGCAAGGAGCACCAGCATACAAAGGTTCTCTACTTCAGTGCCAATCCCAATGGTGAGGCGGAAGTAGTCAAGGTATACCTAAGGCCAAGACCTCGACTAAAAAACCCGATTTTCGAATTTGATTTTGCCGAACTGGCTGTTAAAGGAAGGGGTGCCTATGGGAATATCCTGACTAAATTCTCAGTCCAGAAAATTGTAATCAAAGAAAAAGGTGTATCGACCCTGGGTGGAAGGAAAATCTGGTTTGACGAGGATGTGATGCGGCTGAATGCAGATGCAAGGGGGATATTCCTGGGTGAATTCTCCGGAGAGGATCAAATCCTTGTCATCACCAAATCAGGACACTTCCGCACCACCAACTTCGATCTCAGCAGCCACTTTGAAGATGATGTAATAATCATTGAAAAATATAGGGAGAGTAAGATCTGGTCGGCAGCCTACTTCGATGCCGAACAAAACTATTACTACCTGAAACGCTTCCTGATTGAACCGGGTACCAAACAGACCCGTTTTATCGGTGAACATCCCGAGTCCAGGCTTATCAGGATTACCGAGGTGGAGTACCCCCGACTTGAGCTGAAGTTTGGTGGGAAAAACAAGGACCGAAATCCGGAGATTATTGAAGTTGCCGAATTTATCGGAATCAAGAGTAGCAAAGCCAGGGGCAAACGGCTCTCCAATTACGAAGTTAAGGTGATTCAGGAGTTGGTCCCTGAGGGCCTCGAGGATCCGAATGCAGAAGTCCAGAAACCAGAAGCCAAGAAACCAGTAACCAAGAAACCAGAAGCCAAAAAACCAGAAGCCAAAAAACCAGAAACCAAGAAACCAGAAGCCAAGAAACCAGATACCAAGAAACCAGATACCAAGAAACCAGAGCCCAAGAAACCAGAGCCCAAGAAACCAGAGCCTGAAACTAAAACTGCTAAGGCCAGCGCTCCAAAAAAAACCAAGCAGGATCCCGATGAGGTCCCCTTGGAGGTGGTAAAACCAAAAGAGGAAAAATCAGATGAGGAGAATGACGACAAAAAGGATTCCGCCGGACAATTCACCTTAGAATGGTAGTATGAATACCCGGATATTTCTGATCGGTTTCATGGGCTCGGGTAAATCTACCCTGGGAGCTCAACTGGCACGTCGTCTGGACTACCATTTTATGGATATGGATAAGCTGATTGAGGACACTGCCGAGCTGACTATCCCTGAGATCTTTAATGAACATGGGGAAGAGGTTTTCAGGAAGTGGGAGCACGATATCCTGCTTGAATTATGTCGTCGCGAAAAGCTTGTGATCTCAACCGGCGGAGGAGCTCCCTGTCACTCCCAGATGATGGATCTCATGAATGCAAATGGATGCACCATTTACCTGAG
>Ga0209013_10004195_pt1 | contig 12674 bp, 10 predicted proteins | sample Cruoilmetagenom2_FD_187291 | JGI IMG/M metagenome (GOLD analysis project Ga0209013, IMG submission 187291) | Oil polluted marine microbial communities from Coal Oil Point, Santa Barbara, California, USA - Sample 2 (SPAdes) (version 2) | ecosystem: Environmental > Aquatic > Marine > Oil seeps ...
TCATGGCCTCCTCCTTCGGATGAGGCCTGAGCTCACTCCGCTGCTGACGGCGGGATGAGGAGCGCGATTTGCGAAAAGCACGCCAGATGGCTGCCATTCGCCGTCCGTAGTAGACACCCGGTGAGAAGTGCGGGCTAGTCCTTCCAGCGGATGGCGACGCCGTGGCAGACCACCGTCGACTCCGTGTGCATGAGACGGTCATCCTCGATCGGTCTCACGTTGCGCCCACACGCGATGATCACCACCGCGTCGGCGTCGAGCTTGGCCGCGCGCCGCCGCAGCCGCTGTTTGGTGGTCGAGATGGCTTCGTCCTCGCCGCCAATACCGATCCGCTGCTGTTCCTCGAGACCCGAGATCTCCTCGTACTGACGGTCCCCAACCTGGTCGGGCGTGATCACCCTGACCTCCCTCGTCCAGGCGTCCAGGTTGGGGTCCGACGACGAGGAAGACGAACACCCGATCGCCGCGATGGCGAGTACTGCAAGCGCCAGGGTTTTCATCATGTGAACCTCCACGTCATTCGCAGGATACAGGATGTAGGGCCGCGGAATTTCGAATTTCGAATTTCGAATTTGCCGCCCGCCCCTCGGAAGAGTTTTGAGTTTTGAGTTTTGAGTTTTGAGTAACCTCCCACCCACCGATTAGGTCCGCGGGAGGTCGGGTGGGAACTCAAAACTCATAACTCAAAACTCAACACTCTTAAAAGAAGTCTTCCTTGCTGAGACCGTGCTTGCGCATCAGATTGTAGAGTTGGCGAGACGAGAGACCGGTGCGCCGACACGCCTCCCTGAGACGTCCCCGGCTCAGACGCAACGCGGTTTGCAGGTAGGATCCCTCGAACTCCTCGAGCACCCGTTCCTTCTCGCGTTTGTAGGGAGGGAGAATCGCCGCCTCCATACCGTCGTCGGGGATGCGAAGCACGCCGTCGGGCGCAAAGATCACGAGTCGCTCCATCACGTTCTCGAGCTCACGGACGTTGCCCTCCCACTCCTGCGCCTTGAGCCAGTCGATGAGCGCTGGATCGAGATCGTTGACCGCCTTACCGTAGCGTGTGGCCAGACGACCCGCAAACCTCGAGGCAAGCTTTGGAATGTCGTCGGCACGCTCGCGAAGGGGCGGGATCGACAGCGGCACCACGTTGAGTCGGTAAAAGAGGTCCTGGCGAAAGTCACCCCCCTCGACGAGCTTCTCGAGGGGCTGGTTGGTGGCGGCTACCAATCGCACGTCGACCGCCAACGAACGATCGCTGCCGAGAGGCGTCACCGCTCGCTCTTCGAGGACTCGCAACAGCTTTGGTTGCAGCGACGCCGGCAGATCACCGATCTCGTCGAGGAAGAGCGTGCCCTCGGCAGCCGTCTGGAAGCGGCCGGCACGGCGGCGTTCGGCGCCGGTGAAGGCGCCGCGCTCGTGGCCGAAGAGCTCGGCCTCGAGCAGCGTTTCGGGAATCGCGGAGCAGTTGACCGCGATGAAGGGACCGTTGCTTCGCGCGGAAGCGCCATGGATCGCGCGCGCCACCACCTCCTTGCCAGTGCCGGTCTCACCACGAACCAGGACTGTCACGTCGGTCGGCGCAACCTCGGCAATCAGGCGTCGCAGGTTCTTGATGGCCGACGAGTCCCCCACCAATCCGTGACCGAGCTGTAGCTTGCCGGCTTCCTCGAGCCGGCAGCGAAGCCTGTGCATCTCTGCGGCGCGGCGGCAAACGAGGACAAGCTCGTCGTAATCGAGGGGCTTCGAAAGATAAGTAAAGGCGCCGGCGTCCATGCTCTCCACCGCCAGGCGTTCGTCGCCGTGGGCCGTCATCACGATCGCCGGGGTGTCGGGCCTGACCTGACGCATTGCCGCCATCAGCTCGAGACCATTGGTGCCGGACATCAGGTAGTCGGTCAGCAGCACGTCGGGGTGGAGCTCCTCCACGCGGCGCATCGCATCCGCGGCTGAGTGCTCGACCTCAGCCCGGAAGCCTTCCCGGCGCAGGTTGAGGGCGATCACGTGGGCTGCAGCTTCGTCGTCGTCCACGACCAGTACGATGGGCTCGCCAGCGATCATTGTTCCACCTGCGCGCCCATCAGGCGCTCAGGCGCGCGGTCACCAGGGCGCCCGCATCGATGTTGTCAATCGAGATGTCGCCGCCGTGGAGGAGGCAGATCTCGCGCATGATGGTGAGCCCGAGACCGGTACCGTCGGGGCGGGTGGTGACGAAGGGCTCGAAGAGGTGCTCGAGCACCGAGGCCGGGAAGCCAGGGCCCGTATCCCGGATCCGCAGCTCGACCTGGCTCCCTTCAGGCCGTGCTTCGAGACCCAATCCGATACTCACCTCCCCGCCACCGTCCATCGCCTGCACCGCATTCTCCACAGCGTTCGACAACAACCGCTCCACCAGCGACGGGTCGCACGGTATCGCCGGTATTCCGGTGTCCGCCTCCATCCTCCATGTTGTCGCCGGATGGGCCATTTTCAGCGCGGAAAGCTGCGTCTCCACCAGACCCTCGAGATCGGTGGACACCATCTGCGGGCGCAGCGGTTTTGTCAGCTCCCCGACGCGGTCCAACAGCATGGCGATCCGCGTCACCTGGTCCTTAACGAGGGAACCAAGCTCGGCGACCTCGTCGTCGGCGCTCACCCGCTCCAGGTGGTGGGCCGCGCCCTTGATCGCGTTGAGGGGATTCTTGATGTCGTGCGCCACCTTGGATGCCATCCGCCCGAGAACGGCCAGCCGTTCGGCGTGCATCAGCTCCCGTTCGAGCTGCTTGCGGCGGCTGATGTCGTGCGAGAGCCAGAGGATGCCCCGGAAAGCCCCGTTCTCGGCCGACACCCGGGCGTAGGTCACCTCGTACCGGTTCATGCGTTCGAGGACGATCGGATGCTGCTCCTCGGGCGGGATGTCGCGGAAGCGAGCGAGGACCTTTTCGAGCATGGTGTGGGTTCCCGGGGGGTGGCAGTCGGCGACCGGACCGCCCTTGCGCTCCCCCACACAGCGGATCTCCTCACCGATCGGATTGACCAGCTCCACCTGGTCGTTCTCATCGACGAAGATCAGACCGAATGGGAGGCACCTCACGATGTCCTCGTAGGTCCGCACCTTCTCGCGGAGCAGTTCCAGCTCTTCCCGCTCGTCGATGCTCATCGTGAGGGCCTTTTCCATAGCGCACAGCATGCATCAGCAACTTCTCTCCCGCAACCCCAATAGACTTGACAAAACCATGCTCAGATCGCACAATCCCATTCCGTCGATCGGTTCACCGATCGATTCGGAGGATTGTCATGCCCCTGTACGAATATGAATGTCAGCACTGCGGATTGCATTATGAGCGGCTCGAGCACGCCTCGGCCCTTCACAACGGAACCTGTCCGGAATGCGGGAGCGTTGCGCGGCGGCTGATCGGCGCTCCGGCCCTCAAGTTCAAGGGCAGCGGCTGGTACGTCAACGACTACGGCAAGGGCAAGAGCAGCGACTCCCGTCCCAACGAGAGCGCCACGTCCCCCTCGGAGACCAAGGGCTCCAACGATGCCAAGAAGAGCGCGACCAAGACCGAGAAGAAGGCTGATTCGAAAGTAGCGTAGACGAATTCGGAATTCGGGATTCGGAATTCGGAATGACCACACACCCGCCCCGGATCTGATGTCGGAATTCGGATTTCCCCCCCACCCCCCTCTTCCCCTCTTCCCCTCTTTTCCGCTAACTCACAACCCCCCGGCTCGCTTTCAGCGCGTGCCCACCCCGCACGGGGCAACTCACCTCGCAAGGTCGAGGAAGACCTGCTGTGAAGGACGTGGTTTCTCACCCTCGGCCGGGCGGCGTCGCACATACGCACCATCGGGCTGCAGATCCCATGCCGAGAAGTTGTCGTTTTCGGCCACCGTCAGGATCTCCTCCACCTCGGCCTTGAGGGCGGGATCGTCCACCGGGGCGATGGTCTCCACCCGGCGGTCGAGGTTGCGCTTCATCCAGTCCGCGGAGCCGAAATAGTACTCGGGCGCTCCGTTGTTTTCGAAGCCGTAGATACGGGCATGCTCGAGGAAGCGGCCGAGCACGCTGAAGACTCGGATGTGTTCAGACAAACCCGGCACTCCCGGACGAAGGCAGCACAGACCGCGGATATTGAGGGTGATGGGCACGCCAGCCTCGCTCGCTCGATAGAGCTCGCGGATGATTTCCGGGTCCTGGAGCTGGTTCATCTTGCAGCGGATGCCCGCGACTCGGCCCTCAGCGGCGTGTGACGCCTCCCTGCGAATGAGCTCGACGAATCGCTCCCGCATGTTGTGGGGCGCCACCAGCAGCTTGGTGTAGCCCTCGAAGGGGGTCGAGCTGGTGAGCTCGTTGAAAACCGCCGCGACATCGGCGGCCAGCGTCGGGTCGCAGCTGAGAAATCCGATGTCCTCGTATAACCGGGCCGTCCCACGGTGGTAGTTGCCGGTCCCAATGTGGACGTATCTCCGGACACCGTCCTCTTCCTGGCGCACGACCATCGCCAGCTTGACGTGGGTCTTGAGCTTTTCCACCCCGTAGGAAACATGGGCGCCCTCCTCCTCGAGCACACGGCCCCACGCGATGTTAGGCGCCTCGTCGAAGCGGGCGGTGATCTCGACCAGCACGGCCACCTGCTTGCCCCGTCGCGCCGCCTCGGCCAACGCCTTGACAATAGGTGAGTCGGATGAGGTGCGGTAGATGGTGAGCTTGATCGCCAGCACCTGTTCATCAACTGCCGCCGAGCGGAGAAACTGCACCACCGAGGCGTCGAAGCTGTGGTAGGGATGGTGGAGCAGGATGTCGCCGCGCCGGATTTCCCCAAAGATGGCGGATGAGTCGTCGCTCTGGAGATTGCGGAGCCGGCCGTGGGTCACCGGCATATGTGGCGGATCACGAAGATCGGCGCCCGCATCAGGTCCGAAGCCCATCAGATCCGCGATCCGCAGCGGGTGGTCGGTGACATAGACGTCGGTGTCCTCGATCCCCAGCTGCTCCGTCAGCCACCCGCGCATCTTCTTTGGGGTGTCACTCCCGACCTGCAGCCGGACCTTACCCGCGAACTTGCGCGCCTTGAGCTCATCGGTGACCTGGCGGATGATGCTGCCCGGCTCGAGCGCGCCGTCAGCGTTCTCGCCGCTGTGACCCCGGTTCTGCTCACCATGAGCGGCGCGGGTGACGCGGAAGACGTGCGCTTTGATCTCGGCATTCGGAAAGAGCAGGCCGAGATTGGCGGCGACCGCCTGCTCCAGCCGCACGAAACCCGACCCGTCGCTGAGGGGGACCCACCGGTTGCGGTTCGAGGGCACCTTGATGCGGACGAATCGCTCACGTTTCCTTCCCTCGCGAAGACTGACCGCGAGGTTGATGCCGGAGTTGCTGATGAACGGAAACGGGTGCTCGGCATCCACCGCGAGCGGCGTCAGGATCGGCAGCACCGAGCGCTGAATATAGTCTCCGAGGTCGGCACGGTGATGGTCGTCGAGATCCCCCCAGTCGCGGAGGCCGATCCCCGCCGCGGCCAGCGCGGGGCGCAGCTCGTCGTCGAAGGAGCACGCCAGCTCGTCGCTCTGCTCGAGGATCTCCTTTCTGCAAGCGGCTAGCTCCTCGGCGGGCGTGAGCCCGTCGATCGAGATCTTGTCGACGCCCTTCTGGATCTGTCTCTTGAGACCCGCGATGCGCTTCATGAAAAATTCGTCGTGGAGCATGCCGATGATGCCCGCGAACTTGACCCGCTCGAGCAGGGGAACCTCGGGGTCCCGGACCTGCTCGAGAACGCGGCGCGCGAACATCAGCCAGCTCAGCTCGCGATTCAGGAAGGCCTCGGGAGAGTCCCCGGTGATCACTTTCTTCGTTTTGGTGGACGACACCATCTCCATCCATTCCCAGTCGACGCAATCGACTCACGATTATACGAAAGACCGATCCAGACCTTCGTGCATTCAGATGGCGTGAGATTTCTGTGGCACACCGCCGACACGATGAAAAGAGGAGGAGCCAATCCGCGCCGCGGTCAGGTACCAATCGACCGCCTGCCTGAGGTACCATTCGCCGTTGGGAACTCGAACGATGAAATACATTACCAATCGCGTTCTCTGTCTCGCGTTCGCCGGACTGCTCGTCCTGTCGTGCGGTGGTCAGCCGGACCGCGGGAGCGGAGCGTCCATGAACGATCCGGTCGCCGAGACCCCGAAGATAATCCTGCTGATCTCGATCGACACCCTCAGGGCGGATCACCTGCCAGTCTACGGTTACGACACGATCGAAACTCCGACGATCGAGGCTCTGGCTCGGAATTCCGTGGTATTCGAACAGGCATTCACCCATGTGCCGCTGACCTTGCCGGCTCACACATCAATCCTCACCGGTCTCCTGCCCTACCAGCATGGCGTCCGCAGCAACGTCGGCTTCAGGTTGAATCAACGACACTCGACGCTTGCACAGCAGTTGAAGCGGGCCGGTTATGCCACCGGCGGCGCCGTCTCCTCCGCGGTGCTAAGGGCTGACACCGGGATTGCCAATGGCTTCGATTTCTTCGACGACGAGATGACCGGCGCCAATCCAGGCGCCCATGTGACCGAGATCCAACGGACGGGATCGGAGACCGTTCACCGTGCTCTGGGGTGGATCGAGACGGTACAGAAGCGTGGGAACGCCGCCGGTTCGCCGGAGACGACCGGCATCTTTCTTTTCGTCCACCTCTACGAGCCCCACGCACCTTACGCCCCCCCGCGCCGCTTCTTGTTGCCGGGACGAACACCGTACGACGGTGAGATTGTTTACAGCGACGAGATACTGGCGCAGCTGTTCTCCCAATTGAAGCGGTTGGGCCTCTACGACTCGAGTCTGATCATCCTCCTCTCGGACCATGGAGAGGCTCTTGGAGACCACGGAGAGTCCGACCATGGTGTTTTTTTGTACCGGGAGGTGATGCGAGTCCCACTGATCATCAAGCTCCCCGAGGGCAGGAACGGCGGGAAACGCGTCGAACAGGCCGTCCAACTCGTGGATGTGGCGCCCACTATCGGCGATTGGGCGGGGTTGGGGGATCCCTCGGCTGGACCCGGGACCTCCCTCCTGCCGGTGCTCGCGGGCAGCACCCTCCCGGAGGAACGCCAGATCTATGCCGAGAGCATGTACTCCCGTCTTCATTTCGGCTGGAAGGAGCTCTACAGCCTGACGAACGGGGACTACAGCTACATCCTGGCGCCGAGGGAGGAGCTCTACGACGCTCGACGCGATCCCGAGGAACTCGCGAACCTCTTGCCGTTGGGGGCTCACCCCGGAGAGGCAGAGACCGGCGGCGATCTGGCGCAGGTCTACGCGTCGATGAGGGCCGGGCTGCTGCCCCACGTGAAGGCGGGATCCTTGGAACCCGGGGAACCGATCTCCGAACAGGAGGCCGCGAAGCTACGAGCCCTGGGCTATCTCACGTCCTCGGCGGACGGAGAGAACGAGGCCATCGAGAGGCCCGACCCCAAGGACCGGATCGGAGATCTGGAGCTCTACCGGCGGGCCATCCGAGTCAAGGACTCCGCCCTCACGGCGCGCCTCAACATGTGGCCGAAGATCATCGGCTGGCTCGAGACCGTCGTCCAGGGCAGCCCGAGGATGGTGGACGCTTGGGACGAGCTCAGCTCCGCATTGCAGCGCGTGGGCAGACTGGAAGAGGCAAGCGAAGCGCTCGAGACGAGCATCCGCATCGACCCCCACCGCCCGTACAAGCTCTTCGATCTCGCCGAGATCCTCGTCTCGCTCGAGCGTTTCGACGAGGCTCGCACGCAGTTGACCGTGGCGTCGAGAATGCTCCCCGGGGAAGCTCACATCCGCATCGCGATGCTCGATGCCGGGCTCGGCAACCCGGAGGCCGCCCGCCGGGCTGCACGGGAAGCGGGAGAGTCTGTTCCGGGCGCCGACGACTTCATCGAAGGCGTCCTCCTCTATCAGGAGGCTCGATACGCGGAAGCAACGAACCGCTTTCAACAGGTGGTGAGGGCGACCGGAAATCTGCCCGATATCGAACGGTTACCCCACATCTATGAATACTTGGGAGGGGCCATCGTCAAACAAATCCAGGCCAATGAGGATTCGACCTCGGGCCAACTCCAGCAGGACGCGGAGCGATACCTCCTCCTGGAGTTGGAGCTCCATCCGGAAAACGGCCGGGCCCTGGAAGCACTCTGCTCGCTGTATGGCGCCCAAGGGCGAGCCGAGAACGGCGTCGGACGCATCAACATCTTCCTGCACCAGAACCCCTCTCCGGAGGGATACTCAAGCAGCGCCCGTGCCTTGCGCGCTCTGAAGATGATCGGCGAGGCTACTGAATTGGAGGATCGGGCGAGGGCGCTTCGGGCCTCCCGAAATCTCCCGTGATCTCGACACGGATGAAACCGAAGTCCATGTCGGCGCCGTTTCCGATGGCGCTCAGGAGCCCTCGCAGTCTGAGCGGTATAATCCGCTGATGGTGAAACACGACGAGATCCTGACGGGCCTGCCGTTGGTCGAGCACCTGTCCGAGGACCAGCGAGAGCGAGTCCTTTCCGCAGGACACGAACGCACCCTCGAACGCGGTGAGATTCTGTTCCACGAGGGTGAGCCGGCGCATGCGATGTACGCCGTGATGTCGGGGCAGATCAAACTCGTCCGCTACTCACCGAGAGGCCGCGAGCTGCTGCTCCACCTGGTTCAACCGGGTTGGAGCTTTGCCGAGGTGGCCCTCTTCGGCAACGGCACCTACCCGGCGACCGCCGAGGTCGTGGAGGCGGCGCGGCTGTGGGTCCTGCCGGGGGCGGCGTTGCTCGATCTTCTTGGCGCCTCGCCCGAGCTCGCCCTGGCCATGCTCGGGTCGATTTCGCGCTGGACCCGCAAGCTCGCCACCAAGCTCGAGCTTCTCACCCAACGGAGGGTCGAGGAACGCCTCGCCATCTACCTCCTCGGCCGCTCCGGTTCACGCGAGCTCGCGGCCGGCGACATTGTCGAGCTCTCAGAGCCGCGCAATCTCATTGCGGCCCAATGCGGCACGGCGCCCGAGGTTCTCTCACGCACCTTCCGCCATCTCGAAGACGACGGCGTGCTGGCGGCAGACATCGATCACATCACCGTGCTCCGCCCCGACCGGCTGCGCGCGCTGGCCGAGTGGATCGAGTGAGAAAACTCCGCTCGCGAGCCCGCAGCAGAAAGCTCCAAGCATGCAGGTTGGATGCGCAGCCGAGACGGCCGCGCCACAAAACCGACCCGGAATTCTTTTAGCCAACTTCGAACGGTTCCCAGTTTTCACCGGCGAGGATGTTGGCGATCCGTTCGGCGGCACGGCCGTCGCCATACGGGTTGGCCTGGCCGGTCATGGCCGCGCGCGCCCCGGCGTCCTCGAGCAGGCGCGTGGTCTCGGCGACGATCGCCTGACGGTCGGTGCCCACGATGCGCGCGACACCCGCCTCGACGCCTTCCGGCCGTTCGGTGGTGCGGCGCAGCACCAGGACCGGCGTGGAGAACGTGGGCGCCTCCTCCTGAATGCCACCGCTGTCGGTGAGGATCAGCCGGGCCCGCCGCTGGTGGCGCACCAGCTCGAGATAGTCGAAGGGTTCACACAGCTCGACGTTGGCCAAACCGGAAAGCGTCTCTTCCGCGGCGCGGACCACGTTGGGGTTGCGGTGAACCGGGTAGACCCACCGGTAATCCGGAAAATTCGCAGAGAGCTCGCGAATCGCCTGGAATATCTGTCTGATCGGCTCGCCGAAGCTCTCCCTGCGATGCACGGTGATCAACACCTCGTCCTGAACCGGCTCGGGAGGGAGCGTGTCGGCCACCTGGAGCAGAGCGTCGATGCCGGTATTGCCGGTGACATGGATACGCCCGTCCGCCACGCCCTCCCGTCGCAGCGCATCGGCGGCGCCAATGGTCGGGGCGAACAGGGCGTCGGCGAACACATCGATGATCCGGCGGTTGGCCTCCTCCGGGAAGGGATGGTGGAGGTCGCCGGTGCGCAGACCGGCCTCCACGTGCCCGACCGGAATACCCCGGTGAAAAGCAGCCAGGGCGACGACCATGGCCGTGGTGGTGTCGCCCTGCACCAACACCCAGTCGGGGCTGGTGTTTGCCAGTACCTCATCGACACCATGAAAGCAGCGCCCACTGAGTTCGTTCAAGGTCTGGTCCGGTCGCATGAGATCGAGGTCGATGTCGGCCTCGAGGGCGAAGACCTGGTGCACCTGGTCCATCATGGCACGGTGCTGGGCGGTTGCGCACACCACGACGTCGAACCGGTCGCTCCGCCGCCTGAGCTCGCGCACGACCGGCGCCATCTTGATGGCTTCCGGGCGCGTCCCATAGGCAACCAGGATTGTGCTGCGACTCATGAGGCGTATCCATCCATGGTGGGTATAATAACGCCCGTCACGAAAAAAGCAGCATGGATCGGAGGTTGGTGCTGGGTTTGATCCGCATGGCGTGTTTTGTCGTCGGCCTTCCCTGGCTGATCGATGCCGGCGTACGACTCGTGCTGGCCCGTGCCTCACGCAGGTGGGTGGTTGAACCCGCCGCCGAGGCCCCCGATCGGACGAGGTGGCTTGTGGTGGTGCCCTCTCGGTCTGAGGGAGATGCCGTGGCGCCCACGTTGGAGAGCATCGAAGCCACAGCGGCCGGGCACAACGTTCAGACCGTCCTCCTGCTCGATGGCGCCGACGAGGCCGCGATGGACGCCGTCACCGACACGGGGGCGAGCACCGTCGTCAAGGAACCCGCCGGTCCAACCAAGGGGGCCGCCCTGAGCTGGCTGGTCACCCACCATGCCGCCCTGCTCGACGGGGTGGATGCGGTGCTGGTTGTGGATGTCGGTTCGTGTCTGGCGCCGGGGTTCTTCGACGGCATGTCGTGGCCCCCCGGCATGGCAGCCCTGCAAGCCTGGTTGCGGGGCGCCGGCGGCGGGGTCGGCGACGCGGCGGCCCTTTCAGAGCGGGCGGCGCAGATGTGGCAGGACCGTGGTCGCCAGGCCCTGGGATGGGCGGTCCAGCTCCGCGGCACCGGCATGGCCTTCACGCCGGCGGCCCTGAAGAGCATTGCCCCTCGCCTCAGAACCTCGACGGAGGATACCGAAGCCACGCTGCTGCTCGACTCCGATGGTCAACGGATCGAGCTCGCGGGCGAGGGAGCTGTCCTGGAAGACGTCAAACCCACCAGCGTCGCCGACGCAGCCAGCCAGCGCTCCAGATGGCTGCTCGGCCAGCTCGCCATCTTCGTGCACCAGCCGGCGGCCCTGTCGCGGCTGCTCGTCCGACGCCCCGTTGCGGGCCTGGCCTTTGTCGCCGGTCTGCTCAGCCGACCACTGTCCCTGACCGCCCTCTTCCGGTTCATGCTCGCCTTGGGCTTTCTCGCCGATGCCGCGATCGGCAGTGGCGGCGCCATATCTGCGACCGCGAGCGGGCTGCTGATCCTGAGCCTTGCCGGCGATGTTTTCCTCTTGCGGCGTGCCACCGAGGCATCCTGGGGCTGGCTGCTCAGATATCTCGCGCAGATGCTGGGCGCGTGGTGCGGTGCGCTGGTGCTTTTTCCGAAAGCCATGCTCGGTTGGGCGCGCGCCCGCCGCAAGTGAACGTATCTTAAAATCGTGATGTTCTGAATTCGCCTGCCGTCACCGGCGATGTCAATCAGCGCCTCCGACAGAGTTCTCGGTGATCGGCACGGGAATCACCAGCCGGCCGTCCTGGGTGGAGCGGTCGACCACCGTCGCGTAGCCGATGACGGCGCCATCGGGGTCGGCGACAAGATCGAAGACCTCCGCCGGTATGCACTCCTCGGGCACGTCCCCCAGCGGGGGTCCAAAGGTCACTTGCTTCCATCCGCGCGCCGGTACCGAGATCTGCATCTGGTCAGACACCGGACGATGATTGATGATCACATACTCCGGCCGGTTCTCCCCGGGAAAGCTCAGGGTGACGGTCACCCGGCGATCCTCGAGATTGACGAAACCAAGGCTCGTCTCGAAGATCGGGTTCTCGCACGCTTTCGGATGCCACACCAGCGCCGGCAGCATCAGCCGTTCGCCGGGGGCGGTGGCGGTTTCCGCACCCGGCGCCGGGATCTCGAGCCCGAACCCGGGGATGAACCCCTCCTCCACAGGTCTATCCTCGACCTTCTCGTTGACCATCCTGCTGACGATCGATACCGTCCTGTCCGCGGCGAAGATGAGTCCCCCCACCATTTCGGTGGCGCACCCCATTTCGAATGCGACATCCCGCGCCGGCCATACGATCGTCGTGAATGGTGGCACCTCGCGAGGTATGCCCTGCGGCGGCACGCACGGCTCCGGGATGACCATCCTTCCGGGCAGGAACTCGCCCAGCCGCACGGCGGCGGGAACACTGCTCGGATTGCTGATGTAAATCTCCGACGACCAGAGATTCTCGTCCACTCCGACGAGGTGGTACGCAAAAGCCGGCAGCACATACTCGAATTCCGAGCCATCCTGGGCAGCCACCATTCCGAGGGGCAGGAGGCTGACAACCGCGAAAACCACTGCGAGCTTCTTCATTTGATGGATCCTCCACTGCGCTGAAAGCCAGCGCCTCCAACCATACCAGCGCGACTCATCCTCTGAAGAATATATATCCGCTGCCCTTGGGTTGCCAGCGCCCGATCTCCTGCCCCAACCCCAATACTGTATATTTGGATGTGCAGCTGAGACGGCTGCACCACAAAACCATCACGGAAC
>Ga0209013_10004196_pt1 | contig 12674 bp, 10 predicted proteins | sample Cruoilmetagenom2_FD_187291 | JGI IMG/M metagenome (GOLD analysis project Ga0209013, IMG submission 187291) | Oil polluted marine microbial communities from Coal Oil Point, Santa Barbara, California, USA - Sample 2 (SPAdes) (version 2) | ecosystem: Environmental > Aquatic > Marine > Oil seeps ...
ATCCATGCTTCCCGCAGCGATCTCGTGCAGCAAAGGCTTCCAGATGTGGGTGCGAGAACGCTCAATCAGCGTGACGTGTGCCTTGCCTTTGCGGCCAAGCTTGTCGCCGAGTTTTGTGACAAGTTCCAGACCACCGGCACCACCACCGACCACCACAATTTTGTGCAGATCAGTATCTGGCGCCACAACAAAAGGTCGCTCGCTTGTGCGTTGGAGATCGGGTCCTGTGTCCGGTCGATTGTTGGCTGTTTGGTGATCATCTGTTTTGTCGGTGTTATAGTCCGGCATCAACCCTGCTCGTGCTTTGCTTGTTTGGGTGGGGCGTTCCGCGTTGCTTATTGCTCAGAACGTGAAGAAGACAGTACTACGCGCCCGGAAAGATTGCATTGGAAAGGTGGAAGCCCCTCGGTCGAACTGGGTCCGTCGATGAATTGGATTATCCGCCGATCGACCGTGACGTGGCACAGCATGGAAGCATCAACCGCGTTGGGCCCGCGCAATTTTAATAGCAACGCGACATAGCGGTTCCACAAGCTTCACCGTCGCCTTGCGCTGCCCCCGTCTCGCGACAAACCAACTTTCGCAGGACCCAACCGGCGACAACGTTGACAGCGGTCGTGCCGACGACTTGACTTGAGTCATTGTTGAGATGGTCAGTTGACCCTTGAATGGGCCGAAGTGGTCGCTGGATAGGGTCTTTGCAGATCGGCGAACATGCTGTCTGAATAGACGCATGCATAGGGGTTGAACCATTCCCGCGGGATGGCGAATGAATACACGAATGGGTCATACGACCGCGCCGCCCGTGCTATTATTTGAGGAGCTTGCCACTGCGGCGGCGATTGTGTGGAGGTTTGATTATGAGGACCGAAGTGGAAATCCGTAGGCGCATCATCGAAGCCCTAGGGGCGACCGAAGGAAGCCCGTGGAGCACACGAAAGGGCATTCTCGAACTTTGCGTTAGTGAAGGTGCCGAAGAAACAACTGCTGACGAAGTGATCTCCAGCCTTATCACCAGCGGTGAATTAAGTTGGACAACAGATCTTCAGCTTGGCCATGAGTTGATTGGCTTACGCACAGGAACGGAAACAATCGAAGCGGCATAGGTCGAAACGATAAACTGCTGAGCCATCTGAAAAACCTGAAGCTGATCAATGAATAATGGCCGAAGTCTAGGGACAAACGAAACCGATTGGAATTAACGGTTGCCCGCCGCTGCCCGACGGGCAACTTCCTCTGCGGAGATCTCTCCATCGGCCACCAAGGCATTAACGCACTTGTTGGATAGCCGGTGCCCGTTCTCGTTCATACACTGTCTCAGCTCTTTGCTGCCCACCATGTAGGAGTTGCAGTAGGAGCGGTAATCAGTGCGGCAAGCCAACTTGGTGCGGAAGCTGATTGCACCGGCCTCGGTTGTCGAGATGGCCGACGCGCTGCAAAAAATGGCGGCGGTCAATAGGCTGCAAGCGAATATGCCTTTGAATGTTGCAGTATCAACAAACATTGCGTGTCTCCTCCCGAGCAACGTTACCAAATCAATAGCAAGACAACTAGCCCGCCGTCCACTTCTTCACTGTGGCTAGAGAGGCTTGGAAAGCCGGGATGATACGGTATTCGCGCTTGAGCAGTGTTAAGATTGCCATGGCGCCTGCACGAACTGCAACATACTGAGTGGCCCCACCGCTCTTAACGTCGACCTCAACCGAATTCAGCGTGCGCATAGTTCAATGGACCGGGTCCACAGCCGCGACCAGCAATTGACCTGAGCCGGAAGCTGCTTGACCATTGTATGCCGCAATGCTCGCGGTCTTAATGACCTCAAACCCTGCAATGGAGGCCCGATCTTTGGCGGAAGTCGCTGTGTCCATGCCGAGACAGGCTTCACCTGAACTCACGATCCGTGCGGTCGTGACAGGTATGCTGATCGGTGCCGTTCTCACTCCATGCAACGTCTACAGCGGGCTCAAGATCGGCTGGACTTTCAACATGTCGGTAGCTGCCGGGCTGATCGGCTTTGCTTTTTGGACCGCGGCGCAGAAGACATTCGCGACGCCTGCATACGGGTTGCGCGAGAATAACATTAACCAAACCACGGCATCATCGGCGGCGTCGATAATTTCGGCCGGGCTGGCGGCCCCGATACCGGCGTTAGCGCTTCTGACCGGGCAGACATTAACTTTCCCAGTCTTGGCGCTTTGGATGTTTGTCGTCAGCGTGCTTGGCGTTGTTGTTGCCGCGGGCATGCGCAATCAGCTGCTATTTCGCGAAAATTTGCCCTTCCCCTCTGGCGTCGTCACGGCCGAGACAATGCGTGAAATCCACGGCGGCGGCGAGGAAGCGCACGCGCGGCTGAGGCTCTTGTCCATCACAGCGAGCATCAGCGCCATGCTCAAACTTGTAGCATCGGGATTTGGCGTTGGACAGATCGGCCTGCCATTCAAGATCGCCATCAGCCCACCCGTTGGCGCCGCAGCACCCACCAGCGTCACGGCAATGAACCTTGGTTTCGCGCTCGACCCGTCTTTGCTCATGTTTGGGTTTGGAGCGATCTCGGGAATTCGGATCGGCGTCTCGGCGCTGATTGGCGCCGTGCTCGGATGGGGAGTGCTGGCGCCCCTCGCGCTGCAAAACGGCTGGGTTGCTCCCGGGGATAGCAATCCTGATGTGGTTTGGTTCGGATCGATCGTCGAATGGTTGCTATGGCCTGGCGTAGCACTAATGGTGACCGCGTCGCTAACCTCATTCGCAATCTCCATGCTGCGAATGGCCATACAACTTCGTGAAAAACATCCACCGGATCCACGCATCGTGAGGGCGGGCACTATTGATCGCCGCAAACTGATTCCCGCCTTCCTAATCGCGCTCGTGATGTGCGTCGCCGCGCAGATCAGTATCTTCGGAATCGGGCCACTCCAAGCCGTCATAGCTGTCTTGTTGAGCTATGTGCTTGCAATCGTCTCTGCTCGCGTTTCCGGTGAGACCGGAATTACGCCCATCGGCGCGCTGGGCAAGATCACACAGCTAACCTTTGGTGCGATCTCACCCAGTAACGTCACCGCCAACCTGATGACGGCAAACGTCACCGGCGGCGCGGCCGGCCAATGCGCCGACCTTATGCACGATCTGCGCACCGGCCAGATGATCGGAGCGACTCCAGGTTTCCAGGTCATCGCTCAGCTGTTCGGTGTTCTGACCGGCTCGCTCGTTGCGGCGATCACCTATCTCGCTTTGATCCCCAATCCGCAGGCTCAGCTGATTACGGCGGAGTGGCCGGCACCCGCGGTCGCAATCTGGAAAGCCGTTGCCGAGGTCATGAGCGGCGGCGTCGATGCCATGCCGCCCGCCGCTTGGCCTGCTATTGCGATAGCCTCGGCGATCGGAGCTGGTCTTGCTATCGCCGAGCGTGTAACTCCGCAATCCCTCCGACGCTTCATCCCCAGCGGTTCAGCGATTGGGCTCGCGTTTGTTATTCCGGCCTGGAATTCGATCTCGCTATTTGCTGGCGCTCTCGTGACGATGCTGATCGCTCGCCTCTATCCGCGTTGGGCCGAACGTCGCCTTATCGTTGTCGCCGCGGGCCTCATCGTCGGCGAGAGCCTGGCCGGAGTGGCCGGTGCGATGGTCAGCATTCTTTGGTAGTGAATCGCTGACCTTTGTTTTGAGGGATGTCGAAAGCAAAAGATGGAACATTTCGGACGCCGAGCCGGACGTTTGGCCATACTCGCTGGCGGCGGGGAAGGCGGACATGAGCGGACCTAACCCATCGATCCCATCGACGTGCCCGAACACTTAACTGGACCACTCCACCCCATCCCGTTACCGTCAACCACACTCGCATTGCGAAACGACAAATAATAAGCCTGCCGCTTCTCTTTCAGGACGAACGCGATGAAATCGGGCCACGGCAAAGCCATCCCATATCACGCCATGTTTGATGGCGCTTTTCGCAAGGATCCATTTCCCTTTTACGCCTATCTACGCGGGACGGCTCCAGTGATTTGGGACGACGTCCTGCAAGCCTGGGTCGTCACCCGCGCCGACGATGTGCAAAGCATTCTGCGGGACGCAAAGACGTTTTCTTCAAATCGTGTCTCACTCGGTCGTGCGCGGTTTTCCGATCCCGAACTCGAACCCCTTTTCGATACGATCGAACGGCTCATGCTTCAATGCGACGAGCCTGACCACACTCGCCTCCGCAGGCTCGTAACGCACGCCTTTCAGAAAGCCGCAATTGAAAGTTACGCGCCCCGTGTCCGCGATCTCGCGCGAGAACTGATCGATCCTGGGCTCACGGCCGGGCAGATCGAGTTCGTTGCGGATTACGCCGTCCCGCTGCCGATCCTCGTGATTTCAGAGATACTCGGTATTCCACCTGAGGACCGCGCTCGGGTGAAGCAATGGTGTGACGACTTCTCGATCGTCGCCCTCAACTTTTACGCCAAGATCACCGATGACCAGCTCCACGCGGGTCGCGAGGCTGTCGCTGCTTTCAGCACTTACCTTGGTGACCAGATCGCAGCACGTCGGGGTCAAGACGGGATCGACCTTCTCTCCTTCTTGGTCGAGGCCGAGGAGGCTGGGGAGCGCCTTACCTTCGACGAGCTCCTCGCCAACACCATCCTGTTGTTGAACGCAGGAAACGAAACCACCTCAATTCTTCTTGTGAACGCCCTCCACATATTAGCCACGCAACCGGACGTGACGGCCGCGCTTCGAGGGGACCCAACACTGATCCCTCAGGCGGTTGAGGAATGCCTGCGCTTCACACCGCCGGTCCATTTCCTCGGCCGCATCCTCACCCGCGACACGACAATGGGCGGCGAAACGCTCCGCAAGGGCGATCTGGTAATGGTCTTTCTCGGCTCGGCTGGTCGAGACGAGGCGCGCTTCGACCATGCCGATCGATTCGAACTCGCGCGTACAAAGGTTGCCCAGCTCTCCTTCGGCAGCGGTCCGCATGTCTGCGCTGGGTTGCAGCTTGCGCGCCTCGAAGGCTGCGTCACGATCGAGACGATGCTGCAGGCCTTCTCCGACATACGCCTTGCAACAACCGATCTGAGCTACGCTCCCAACCTCAACCTCCGCTGCTTCGAACGTCTGCCGCTCAAGCTCACCCCTGCCTGAGACAATGAGCCGAACGGTTTCCTCGCACCGCACGACGGTGGCCCCCTTGCTATTCAGTCATCGTATCCCCCTTACGGGCAATCACGCGTCAAAATCATTTCACATGCACTCAGTCCAATTCGTACAAGTTCGACCTGGCGTGAAACAATCTGTAGAGAACGTCGCGAAAGTTCAACACGAAGCGCTTGGATTGGCGTTTCGGTTGATGACATTGAAACGCAACTGAGTATATTGCCGGGCAGAAGTCGTAATGCACGGTCGGCATTGTCCCTCGCCAAGAAGGCCGTCGATCCCGGTAACAAATAGAGACGTTGAAGCGCTTATTCTCGCCGATGGAGCCGATTGCAACTGAGCATCATCTCACGCGCTGGCTTACGGGAGCCTTCACGCACCTTCGGAAGTGATCCTGGACATGCGGGAAGCAGCGAGTTGAAAAGCCGGGATCGAAACGTCACGGGCGCAGCCCGAATTCGGCTTCGTAAAGCGTCTCTCGATAAAGACTTGAATAAGCTCAGTCATGTCGAGGAATCGGCGCGCTCGTCTGGTTTAAGTCTCCTCAGTCCGGGAATTGCGCTGGTCTTTCTTGCCCTAAGTGCTGTCCTCGCGACGACACAGATTGGTGGCCAGTCCAGCGTCGTAATCCTGGTCGTCGCGGCGGTTCTGGCCGGCTACATGGCCTTGAACATTGGCGCCAACGATGTTGCAAACAACGTTGGACCTGCGGTCGGCTCGCGTGCCCTTACTCTCTTCGGCGCATTAATTATTGCAGCGGTGTTCGAAAGCGCCGGCGCACTTCTCGCGGGTGGCGACGTCGTCAAAACCATCTCAAAGGGCATCATCGATCCAAACGCCGTCAGCAGCAGCCAGAGTTTCATCGCGATCATGATGTCCGCCCTATGCGCTTCGGCCGTTTGGGTGAACATCGCGACTTACGTAGGGGCGCCAGTATCCACAACGCATGCGGTTGTTGGAGGTGTCGTTGGCGGAGGCATTTCTGCGGTCGGAGTTTCGGTCGTCAACTGGAAGATCATGTCCGCGATTGTCGCAAGCTGGGTCCTGTCTCCAGTCATGGGCGGCGTGATCGCTGCGATCTTCCTCGCATTCATTAAAGCCAACATCATCTACAAAGACGACAAGATCGCCGCGGCCAAACTGTGGGTGCCGGCACTTGTTGCCATCATGTGCTCGGCCTTCACGGCCTACCTAATGATCAAAGGACTGGGGCGGATCTGGAAACCTTCTTTCGAAGTCGTAATGGTGGCCACGGTTCTCGTCTTTGGGATTTCCTTTGCTGTCTTGCGACCGCTCATAAGGCGCCAGTCGGAGAACCTCGAAAACCGCAACCAGTCGCTACGCAAACTGTTCCAGCTTCCGTTGATCTGCTCGGCTGCGCTTCTGTCTTTCGCGCATGGCGCCAACGACGTTGCGAATGCCGTCGGGCCCCTTGCCGGCATTGTTCACAGCGCCGAAACGGGCATTGTAGCTGGTGCGGTCCGTATTCCGATTTGGATCATGATCATCGGGGCCATTGGGATCAGCATGGGCCTCTTTCTCTTCGGTGCTCGCGTGATTAACACGGTCGGCGAGCAGATCACCAAGATGAATCCCATTCGGGCCTTTTGTGTCGCACTTTCCGCTGCGATAACGGTCATTATCGCATCGTCGTTCGGCTTGCCTGTTAGCTCGACGCACATTGCCGTCGGTGCGGTTTTTGGGGTTGGGTTCTTCCGGGAATACTTCATTACGCACAGCCGCATCCGCCATGGCTATCTCAGGCGCAAGGGGATTCGGCGGACGGCCGAGTACAAGCCCATCGCCGATCGGCAGGAGCTGGTCCGCCGCAAGCTGGTTCGGCGATCGCACTTCAATGTCATTGTTGCGGCTTGGCTAGTGACGGTCCCTGCAGCGGCCATCCTGTCCGCATGCCTATACCAGTTGCTGCAATCCATTATGTAGTCCGCAAAATCTTGCTCTAAGCTGTTTTATGTTTTCATTCTTCAGTCCGCACTCCACAGGGGGGCTGCTCGATCGAACTGCACGCTGTCGCCCTCGTTTTATTGTCTGCGGCGATGCACCCGTTGAGGGATCTCGGCCTCAAGGGGATTGCAAACCCAGCATCGGCATACCTGGGCGTAAGCATCGGGTGGGTGTTTATCGCGGCAGTGCAGACGTTTCTTCAAGGGCGGTCCTTAATCCTGCCGCCGGAGGCCTGGTGGCCGGCGGCAGCCTCAGCTCTCGGGCTGACCTGCTATTACTACGGGACACTCGCAGCTCTGCAGCGCGGCCATCTATCGGCCTACTATCCGATTATTCGTTCCGCGCCGCTGGCCATTATTCTCTTCAACTGGATGTTTTTTGGCGAGGCGTACTCCGCTCTCGCCCTCCTCGGCGTTCTGATGGTCGTCTTCTCCGGACTTCTCATACAGAAACCGTCCGACCGCCTTTTCGATGATCCCATAGCACTTGGTTTCGCCCTGCTGGCGATGGTTTCTTCAGCCGTCTACTCCATCGCCGATTCTGTTGCGATGAGGCATGTCGAGCCATCTTCATTTCTGTTCTGGGTCTACCTATTCGTATCTCTTCTGCTTGGGCTGATCTGTCTGACGGACCCGAGGCGGAGTGCTCAATTGAGAACGCGGTTGTTTGAAAGTTGGCAGGGCTCCTGGCCGCGAATTCTAGCGACAAGCCTCACGTCATACGCATCCTACTATCTGATCCTTGTAGCCTTTCAACTCCGAGCGGATCCAGCCTATGTCAGCGCGATTCGTCAGGCCTCTATCCCCCTTTCTATTATTCTTGCGGCCTTCGTTCTGCGGGAGCAAGGATCGCTCCAACGGCTCGGCTGGGCAATTCTTCTGGCGATCGGGATCGTCATTATCGTATTCCAGTGAACAGTTGCCAGTGGCCTTCTTCATGAAATGCTCAGCTGTTGCTAACGGCTTTTTTGATCGCGCGCCGCGTACACACATATCCACCGATGATGAGGCCAAAATACGTGGGATGGGGGAGCCTCAACTCCGTTTTCTTGCTGGCGATGCTAAGGGGCTATCTGATTGATCTGACGGGAGTTCCCCGAAGAGCCCCATCGCGTAAAGGCGCTCATCTGCGCGCCCTATCACGCTTGCGTGAGCACATTGCAAATTTAGCGCTGACGGTCGCCATAACGATCACGGTTTGACTTCGGGACTTGACCGTTCGTTCAGCACTGACCGATAAACGGCGGAACGTTCGGCCGGACAAGTCGTATCACCAAGAAGCTCAATGAACGCTTTGAGAAAATCTGTCGCCTACCTGTGCGCCGCCGCCCTGATATGGACGGCGGTCATATCGAGTATTGTGCCGCCAGCGGCCGCGACACCTCAAGGCTCAGCCGGTCCGGTAAGCGCTTCACACACCCAGTCCGGCACCGCAGCAATGGACCACGGGCAATCCGTGCACCACGACGATGGCAACGCGCACAACTTCGCGCATGGTGATCCATCGGGAAGCCCGCATCGCATCATCGTTTGCATTACCACCTGCCTTGATTCGATCGCTGCGAAGTTGCTGCCCAAAGCTGCTGATGGCACACTACCCATCGAGCCTTTATTCCTGCCGATCCATTGGCCACGCATTGCTCTCGGGCCGTCGCGCCGTCATCAGATTCAACTTGCCTATTGGCCTGCCGGTCCTCCCGGTGGGGCTCTTGCCGGCGGCAGCGGGGCCGAGCGTGTGCTCGCCCTGAACGCCAGGCTGCGTAACTAGAAATCCTCGAAAAACCATAACCGTACCGTTCTTCGCAACGGTGCATTTCCGCGTGGGCCAATCCGTAAGAGACGGCCCGGATTTCCGGAAGTTTCGAGGACTGAAGCATGACACCCCGATTGCTGCTCGCCGCCGCCGTGGCCTGGGTTGCCGCCTCCGTGCCGGTCAGTTTGCTGGCCCCGCCGTATGAGTTTTCATCGGCGAAAGCCGCGCAGGGGCGCGCGGAAAAAAGCACCTCCAAATGGACCTGCCCGATGCACCCCCACTACATCGCCAGCGAGTCAGGCACCTGTCCGATTTGCGGCATGGACCTCGTCAAGTTGGAGACGGGAGGGGAAACGGCGTCACCATCGGCCGGACAGCGGCGCACGGCCATCGTCGTTGCCCCCGAGACGTTGCAGACAATGGGCGTGCGCATCGCCAAAGCGGAACGAACAAGTTTCGGACGGATCATCCGCAGCTTTGGCATCGTCGCGGAAAACGAGCGGCTGCAAACAGAACTGAGTGCGCGGCTGGAGGGCTGGGTGGAGGATCTGCGCATCCGCGCCGTCGGTGATCAGGTCAAGCAGGGCGACCTGTTGTTCACGCTCTACGCGCCCGAGTTCATTGTTTCTCAGCGCGACTACCTGGATGCCTTGAAGGGCCGCAGCCGCACGCGCATCAATTCGATCAAGACCCGGCTACGCGCGTTTGGGATGCAGGAACGGGCGGTCAAGCAACTCGAGCGCCAACGCGAGGTAATGGAGTTCGTACCGTTTTTCGCGGACCGTGACGGTACAGTTGCGATGATCGAATTGCGCCCCGGCAGCTACGCCAAACGCGGCACGATGATGACCAGAATCCAGGACTATTCCCAAGTCTGGCTGATGGTCGGCGTTTCCGAAAAAGACCTCACGTTCATCAGGCCTGGAACGCCTGCGAGGGTAACCTTCCCCAACATTCCAGGACGCGAAGTGTTCGCCAAGGTCGAGTACGTTTATCCAACGATCGACCCGAAAACCCGGACAGGACAGGTCCGTCTCGTGCTGGACAACAAGGACGGCCAACTACGGCCCGGCGCTTACTCTGATATCGCCTTCGAGGTCGGCAGCCAGCAACGTCTTGCGGTCCCCTCCGAAGCGATTCTAAAGAGCGGTGGCGGACGTCATGTCGTTGCCTCACTCGGGGGCGGCCGGTTTGAGCCGCGCGCGGTCAAGACCGGCCTCATCTCCGGGCGTTGGACGGAGATCTCAGGCGAGATCGAGGCGGGCGACGACATCGTCGTTTCCGGCCAATTCCTACTCGATTCAGAAAGCGCTTTGCGCGAGAGCTTCCGCAAATTGGAACGCCTGCAGTTGCCGCTGGCACTGATCAAACTCGACGCTACACAGTTCGCAATGTTCGACCACTTTATCGATGCGGCACTCTACATTCACGAGGCACTGATCGACGGCTACGATGTCGGGTCGAAGTTTCTCGATCCCGCCATCCAGGTGAAGACGTTGCTGTGGCCAACCTTCCAGCACACCAAGCTCGCCTTCGTCATGGAAGATGCGGTTAAAGCCATCCGCAAGGCGCAGGCATCGCGAACCGACAGCGAGACGAAGCTGGCCCTGGTTGAATTGGTCTCCGCCCTTGAGCCTTGGATACGCGGGCGCGCATCCGGACATTACCGCGAAAAGAAAGTTGCAATGCATCGCGACGCCGCGTCAGGACGTAGCTGGCTGCAGCTCGAGGGCAAACCGCTCAATCCCTATGGAGAAGGCAGTTCATCGCAACTGCCCTGGCCGGAAACTAAATCGACCGACGAAGCTGAGACGCAAAAGGGTGTAACCAAAGCAGAGCCGTCACAACCGGCCATGCCAGGTCATCGCCATTAACGGCGCTCTCGCACACGGAAGGCGCAGCGATGTCTCAGCATGACCATGATTTCACCGGCCACGACCCGACGCAATCATTCGTCGCCAAGGTCATCGACTGGTCTGTCAGCAACCAGCTACTCGTCCTGGTCGGTACGCTGGCCCTTGTCGTCATGGGCTGGCTGGCGATCAACAAGACGCCGCTCGATGCCATTCCGGACCTGACCGATACGCAAGTTATCATACGCACCGAATTCGCCGGTCAGTCGCCGCAGATCGTCGAAGACCTTGTCACTTACCCCTTGTCGACAACGCTCTTGGGACTGCCCAAGACCAAAGCCGTGCGCGGTTTCTCGCTGTTTGGAACAAGCTTCGTTTATGTCATTTTCGAAGACGATGTCGACCAGTACTGGGCTCGTTCAAGGGTTATCGAAGCCCTATCATCGGCAACAGCTTCTCTGCCCCCCAACGCAACACCCCAGCTTGGACCTGACGCCACCGGGGTTGGCTGGATTTATCAATACGCACTGATCGACAAGACTGGTACGCGCGATCTGGCGCAGCTACGATCGCTGCAAGATTGGTTCTTGAAATTCGAGTTGGCCACGGTCCCTGGCGTTTCGGAGGTTGCCTCCGTCGGCGGCTTCGTCAAGGAATACCAGGTGCTGGTCGATCCGAACCGGCTGCGTGCCTACAACGTGCCGCTGTCGCGCATCAATGAGGCCGTGAGGGCCGCCTCCAGCGAAGTCGGCGGCCGGGTCATCGAGCAGGCCGAGACCGAGCTTATTATTCGCTCGACGGGTTACATAGAGAACCTCGCCCAGCTTAAAGACGTTGTAGTCTTCTCCGACAGCGGCACGCCCGTTGTTCTTTCCGACATCGCCAGCGTGGTGGAAGGGCCCGAGCTGCGGCGCGGTGTCGTTGAGCTGGGCGGCGCCGGCGAAGTGGTCAGCGGCATCATCGTTATGCGCTCGGGCGAAAACGCGCTGACCGTGATTGATGCGCTACAAAAGAAAATAGCAGCACTGCAAAGCGGACTTCCCGCGGGCGTGGAGATCGTTACGGTCTACGACCGCGCTCCGCTGATCAGAGGCGCCGTTGCCTATCTGACAACAAAGCTCATCGAGGAAGGCATCGTAGTTGCGCTGGTCTGCTTCGTCTTCCTTCTCCACGTCCGCTCGGCCTTCGTTGCGATCATAACTCTGCCGCTTGGCGTTCTTGCTGCTTTCATCGTCATGGCCGAGCAAGGGATCACCGCGAACATCATGTCGCTTGGCGGAATTGCCATCGCTATCGGTGCCATGGTCGATGCCTCCATCGTCATGGTCGAGAACGCGCACCGCAAGCTATCGATGATGCCCCCTGAGGCCACCGCGCAGGAGCGCAGCGACGCTGTACTGCTGGCCGCAAAGGAAGTCGGCCCCGGTCTGTTCTTCTCACTGCTCATCATCACGGTTTCATTCCTGCCGGTGTTTGCGTTGACCGGGCAGAGCTACCGGCTGTTCGCACCGCTCGCGTTCACCAAGACCTACGCCATGGCGTTTGCCGCGTTCCTTTCGGTGACGCTCGTCCCTGTGTTGATGGTCTGGCTTGTCCGCGGGCGTGTTCTGAAGGAGATGCAGAACCCGCTGAACTGGCTGTTCGTCGCCATCTACAAGCCGTTGTTGCGGCTCGCGCTCAATGCACGATGGCTGGCCCTCATAATGACGCTGGGTGCGATCGCCTCGGTGGCTTACCCAATCTCGAAAATCGGTAGCGAATTCATGCCAGCGCTTTATGAGGGCGAACTGCTCTACATGCCGACGACGCTGCCTGGGGTTTCGATCAGCAAGGGTAAGGAAATCCTCGCCCAGACAAATCGCCTGATCGAAACCGTCCCCGAAGTCGAGCGCGTCTTTGGTAAGCTCGGCCGGGCCGATACGGCGACCGATCCGGCGCCAATCTCGATGATCGAAACCTGGATCAAGC
>Ga0209013_10004197_pt1 | contig 12672 bp, 10 predicted proteins | sample Cruoilmetagenom2_FD_187291 | JGI IMG/M metagenome (GOLD analysis project Ga0209013, IMG submission 187291) | Oil polluted marine microbial communities from Coal Oil Point, Santa Barbara, California, USA - Sample 2 (SPAdes) (version 2) | ecosystem: Environmental > Aquatic > Marine > Oil seeps ...
GTTAATTACTACAAGCCGAGGGATTAATAATGACTTTTCCATTCTATTGCATGGCATTGGCCTTCCTGCTCACCTACCTCACCAAACTCCCACTGGCCATGGCCATGGCGAAAGAAGGCGATTCGGGCTATGACAACCGCCACCCCCGGGACCAGCAGTCCCGCCTGACCGGATGGGGCAGCCGTTCATTGGCGGCACATCAAAACAGTTTTGAGGTCACGCCCATTTTTGCCGCCGCGGTGATCACCGCGTACCTGTTCCAGGCAGATGCTTACTGGAGCGCCGTGTGGGCTTTGGTTTTCCTGATCAGCCGGATCCTGTACATCATCTTCTACATCAAGGACATCAACCTGATGCGCTCTACCGTATGGATGATCGGGATAGTGGCTTGTGTAGCGTTATTTGTTCTTGCCGCGTGAGAAAAAGAAACTGGGCTCAGAGTAAAAACTTAATGGTTTTCAAGTGACTAGGACGAATTTCTCAATTCATCCTTGATCTCGTTGAACTTTGCCTCGTCCAGATCGTAGCGTGACAGCCACTTGAACGCGCCAAACCACAACACCAGCGGCAGCAGTGAAAAACCGATGCGGATTCCCAGTTGCGCAGATTCTGTCTGTTCCGCAGCACCGCTGACGAAACCGAACAGTTCCAGGCAGATAGCCGTCAGGAAGGCGCCTCCGGCCATACCTGCTTTTCTGCAAAATGCCCAGGCGCCAAAAATAGCGCCCTCGCGCCTGACACCATTTTGCAATTCATCCACCTCCACGGTATCCGGCACCATCGAGTTGGACATCAGCTGGTTGCCGGCGTCGGCTATGCCCATGATCACGTAAACGCCAAACAGCAGCATGGCCCATGCTGTTGGCAGGAGGAACAAGCCTAGAGCGACCAGCATGTTGACCATCATGGCGCGCGCATAAGCTGTTTTCTTTCCGATGCGCCCTCCAACCACGACCCAGCCGGGTGTCGCAATCAGTGCGGTGACGCCCGCCACCGCAAACAGCGGTCCGATCAGGTTGGGTGTGATCGCCATGGTGATGGTGATGAAATAAATCAGGGTGGTTGCGGAGGCGCCGATGGCCAGGTTCTGTAGCAGAAATACGACGAACAGGTTGGCAAACGGCTTGTTCTGAACCACCGCTCTGATTTCTTCGCGCAAGCTGAAACGATCGGGCACCGCTTCGATCCTTGGTGCGTCTGCAGTAGCAAAAAATGCCACCAGGCCCGTGATGGTAATAAAAACACCACCCACCGCACCGAGTAAAGCAAAGCCCTCGGAAAGCGTTTCCCGGGAGGTGAAAATCAGGGGGGACACGATAGCGGCCAGGATGATTCCCAGTCGCGCCGCCATCATTTTGTAGCCGGTCAGGTTGGTCCGTTCACGAAAACTGCCGGTCATTTCCGCCGCCATTGAAGAATACGGTACGTCGTAGATGGTGTAGCCCGTGCTAACTAACAGGTACATGGCCGTGAAATAAACCGCCTTCCCCAACTCCGACTCAAATGGTGGTGGCGACAGGACCAACCAGAAAGTCAGACCAAAAACAAATGCGCCAACCAACAGGTATGGCCTGCGTCGGCCCATCCTGCTACGCGTCCGGTCGGATAACGCGCCCATGAACGGATCGGTTATCGCATCCCAGAGTCTGGGGATCAGTAAAGCAGTCCCAGCCCAGACAGGCGAAATCTGCAGAGCCTCGGTCAGGTAAAACAGGAAGAACGCCATGGTCACGCCAACATAAAAGGCGATGGCCAGTTCACCGATACCCCAACCGATCTTTATGCGCATCGGTAATTTTTGATCTTTATTCGCCATCTGTTTTCCTGTTCAGCAAACGAGGGGCGTGCTCATCCGCAAACTGTGACTACCGGATCCGTAGTGGATGTCGGCGGATTCACAATGGAACCCGTGTGGCGGAGTGATTTCAGCAGTGACCCCATCGGGAAGTTCGAAATCCAGTTGCAATTGATCACCTGCCCTGCGCCATGCAACCTGGATACTGCCGTGCGCTGTGGGGTAGATGCCCTGTGCATGATCGAGGTCGCATAATTGTGGTGCGATCCTGACCTTGCCAAAACCAGGTTCCAGGGGCTGAACACCCAGCACATGCGCCGATAACTGGTACACCGGTGTTCCGGAAAATGCATGGCACAGGCTGGCGGCGGGGTCGAAACTCTCCCAGAGCGTGGTTGTGCCAGTCGCCAGCATCGGCTCGTAAAATCGGCGCATCTGGCCAAGCGCCAGGTCGAAACAGCCTGCCTTGCCGAGCGCGGTGAACACGAAATGTGAAAAGTAGGTATTGGCCAGCACTACGTCTTCTTCCGGATCGAACGGCTCGCTTTGCAGTACCATCGGGGGAACTTCGGTCAGTTTCAGCCGGGAGAGGTCCGTCACGCGTTCGATCATCCGTGGCCAGCGGGACCGGGGAGCGATATCCCAACAGATCATGGCGGCATTGGCCTGTTGTGATATCTTCCGGCGCTGCTCACCGGATTCAGGATCCACGCTGTCCACGTAAGCCCCGCGACTCTCGTCCCAGTGCCTTGAATTCAAAGCCCCGGCCATGCGGCGGGCACGGTTGCGATAGCGCTCGACCGCGTGGCCGTAGTCCAGTACTGCCGCCATCTCCGCGGCAGATTGCAAGGCGCCGATCAGCATGGCGTTTATCGCCAGCGATTCCCCCTGCCTGTCAATATTCGCCCACTCAATGAAGTGCCAGTAAGGCAGGTCAGCGATCAATTCATTCGGGCCAGTCTGTCGTTTGAACCAGGACAGAATTTTTTCAATCGCTGGAAACAGATCTGCGACCAGGCCCAGGTCGTTGTAATGCTGAAAATAATGATACGCGGCGCCGACCCACTGCAGGCTGAAATCCGGAATGATTATGCCTTCATCATGATGGTCTCCGGGTGCGAACATCTGGATCAGTCCGTCCGGACGCTGGCTTTCCATTCCGTGGTGCAGGAACTGGCGGTCAATCGCACGAGTACTGGGTCCGAACGCGGCAGCATCGATCAGGAAGTGGACGATTCCGTCTCCGAACCACTGGCGTTTTTCACGCCCCGGGCAGTCCTCCCAGGCATCGTGCGTGCATTGCAGGGCCGTGTAGCGCCCCATTTCCCACAACTGGTTTAGAAACCCGTCGGAACACTCGAAGGCGCCGAGATTCTCAACCGGGTAATGCGTATAGGTGCTTCCGGCGTGGCGGATCTTCAGGCCATGCGGCGCCCCGCGCACTACGATTTGCATGTAGCGAACAGCAGACCACTCGAATTTTTCGAACCGCTGACGCCCGGGCCGGGCTGTGTAACGGAAAACGTGGGCGCAATCCATGAATGTCTGGCGCCTGATGCGCGGGGGGTGTTCAGAATCACCCAGGTATTCTCCGGGGATGGTTTCGGCTACAGCCACTTCGACGATTTCACCACCCTCCGCCTCGACCTCGATGAAGGGATAGCCCGAATGCAGGCGATCGAATCGGAGAAGCAGGGCCGTGTCCCGGCCCGCCGTCGTGTAAACAATGGTGGCCTGTTCATCATCGACCAGCAGGGCGCAGGGGTTGGCAACACGGTCGTCTGCGCCCTCTTCCATCGGCTCTGTGTAGATGCGCTGATCCAGTGGCAGGTCAGGTTCAGAAATGACAGATGAAATGCCGACCACCTCGTCGGGTCTTACCGGCGTCTCGGCAAGTTGCGGTATCTCCCGTGGCACCAGCGTGGGAAACGGCTCCATCGTACCCCAGCCCTTGGCGCGATCATCCGCGCCGGCGTGCACAATCATTTCTTGCGCCGCCGGCCAGTTACTGTCGTCGAATCCACACGCCTCCCAGCCCCCGGGCCAGTTGCATGCGCCGAAATCCTCGATAAAATCCTGGCCCCAGCCGCTGCGCAGTGTATCCCGGTTCCAGGCCTCGCATTCCAGGCAGCGCCAGCTGGCGTCGGACAATACGGCTATCTCCCCTGCCCCGCAATCAATGCTCACATCCAGGTAAAGCCCACCGTCTCCGAATACACTTTGCAGGTAATCATCGCAGCGCTCATACCAGGCTGTATCGACACCATAAACGTGAGCCAGAACTCCAATCACGTTTTCACCCGCGGTCAGGTGGGTGGCAATATCATGATGGTCCACGCGTTGAAAATCGGGGCTGCAACGGCTGGGGCCGCGGCCCACCCTGGTGCCGTTGAAAAAGAGTTGATAACGGCCGTCCAGGGTAATGTCCAGCGAGGCTGTAACTGGCGCCGACGGCAGTTCAAACGACTTCCTGTAGAGATACCACCGGTTGACGCCACAATCCCTGTGCCAGGGTCCCTGACTCACGATACGACGGAAAGTGGCCTCCTGGTCCGGGGCTTGATCAGCGGGGCAGATAAATCGGGCGCGGCGCCTCATGGTTCCTGTCAGCCGGCAAAAGTCTTACGCAACGCCTCACCCGCTTCGCGCACCGCCTTCGCGCCTGCGTCGAGGAACAGGGACATTGAGAAAAATCCATGGGTCACACCGGGATAGTGCCGATGCTCAACGGCTATATCAAGCGCTTCCAGTTTTTCAGCGAGCGCCGATGAGTCATCAGTCAGTGGATCGAGTCCCGCCGTCACCAGGTGCATCGGAGGCATGTTTTCCATTCCTGCCAGCAAGGGAGCCGCGCGCGGATTGCTGCGCAGCCCGTCGGCACCCAGGTACTGGGACCAGAAATACTCCATCGCCACCGTGCCCAGGCCGAAGTCACCACCACCGAACATCCGGTGCGAATGTGAGTGGGGCTCAGGCGACAGCGCAGCGTAGATCAACAATGCAAATCGAAGGTAATTTTCGCCTGCGTCCCGCAGGTCCAGGGCCGTGGCCAGCGCCAGGTTGCCTCCCGCCGAGTCACCACCGATTGCCAGGAGGTCCGGATTCAATCCCCAATCGGCACCGTGTTTACGCAGCCATCGTAGAACCCCCACGCAGGCGTCCAGCCCTTCAGGAAAATGATGTTCCGGTGCAAGCGGGTAGTCCACGCTGAGTATCTTCACCCCGCTTTCCAGCGCGAGCATACGAAGGGTGCGTTCATTGGTTTCCAGGTCACCGACGATCCAACCGCCGCCGTGGATGAACACCAGGCAAGGCATGGGTTCATCGCTACCGGCCGGGTCGTACAATCGTACTGGCACCGGACCTGCCGATGTGTCACAAACCAGGTCTCGTACAGATGGCAATGCAGGCAAGTCCTGGTTCCAGGCTTTTACGTCCTCGTTGAAGCGCTGGCGCATGACGCTGGGCGCAACCGAGCCCATGGGGCCTCGTTCAGCCAGTGTTTCCAGCATGCGTTCAATGATGGGGACAACCTGGGGATCCACGTAGATTCCCTGGTCTTCATGTTTCTGGTCAGGCATCAGGTCCATCCTCCCAGGCCAGAACTGTTTGCTGTTGCTCACCCAGGCCGCTGACCCCGCATCGCATGGTGGCTCCCGGTTGCAACCAGACCTGGGGGTCCTGGCCCAGGCCGACACCAGGCGGCGTACCGGTGAACACAAGATCACCGGGGCGCAACGACATGAAGCGGCTGATGAAGGCAATAATCTCGGCTACCCTGAACATCATCAGGCTGGTGTTGGAATCCTGATAGCGATGGCCGTCAACTTCCAGCCAGATGTCCAGTGAGTGCGGGTCCGGAATTTCATCCGTGGTAAGAAGCCAGGGTCCGATGGGCGCAAAGGTGTCACAACTCTTTCCTTTCAACCACTGCCCGGAGCCCTCGAGCTGAAACGCCCGCTCGCTGACGTCATTACCCAGGCAGAAACCGGCAACGTGATCCAGCGCCTCATGTTCGGTGACATTGCTGGCCCGGCGGCCTATGACAGCCACCATTTCCACCTCCCAATCACCCTTGCTGGCTCCTTTGGGTAGCACGACCGGGTCATTGGGTCCGTTGATAGCACTGGTCGCCTTGGTAAACAGCACCGGTTCGTCAGGCGTTTCCATGCCGGACTCCTCGGCGTGGGCGTGGTAATTAAGGCCTACACAGATGATCTTACCCACGTTGGCGACGGGCGGACCAAAGCGGACGCCATTGCTGACAGCCGGTAAGGAATCACTCTCCAACGCCGCCAGCATCTCCAGTTGAGCGGGGGCCAGCGCCATTCCGTCGATGTCTGAAATGACGCCGGAAAGATCACGTAACACGCCATCACTGCCGATCAGCCCGGGGCGCTCCCTGCCGCGTTCGCCGAAACGTACCAGCTTCATACTGGTTCCCTGGTCAATAGGTGCATCTTCCCCCCGATAAATCAAAAGTGGCCGCTGTTGAGAAGCTGCATTCGTCTGAGCACAACCAGACAACCATGGCCGCGATCTCAGCGGGATCGACTACCCGGCCCATGGGAACCTTCGCCAGGTTGGCCTGCATTTGTGCTTCTGAAAACTGTTTGAGAATTTCGGTATTTGCGGTTGCCGGCGTGACACTGTTCACAAAGATATTTTCTTTTGCCAATTCTTTACCCAGGGATTTGGTCATACCGATGACAGCTGCCTTTGAGGCGCTGTATGCCGACATCGTGGGGTTACCCTCTTTTCCTGCAACTGAGGCGATATTTACGATGTGACCACGCCCCAGTTCTCGCATTGCGGGAATCACTGCACGGCAAGTGTGAAATGTCCCGTTGATGTTGACATCCATAACCTGACGCCAGTCATCCAGCGGATACTCCCAAAGTGGAGCACTGGGGCCGGCAATACCTGCACTATTGACCAGGACGTCAGCAAGGCCGTGGGTTTGGCTCGCCGTCGCCACCGCTTTCTTAACATCTGTGTAATCACAGACATCCAGCCCGTACGCCGTTACCGGGCCTTTGTCAGACAATGATTCCGCAGCCCGCGTTGCTGTCGTTGCATCAATATCCCAGATCGCGACCTGTGCACCTGATATCAGAAAGCGTTCAGCAATCGCGTAGCCGATACCGCGCGCACCACCGGTAACAATGGCCGATTTACCTGACAGGTCATAATGGTTCACGATCTGAATTTCTCCTAAGTCGGTACTTGGTATAAAATGGTCAGACCAATTATCCAATTATTAGGATATCATTGCTGATAGTCAAGGATACAAGGGCATGTCCATGTCAAATACGATGTCATCACACCTGAAGTTCAAGCCCTGCGGCTGGATAAATCACATCTCCCGCCCCGCCGTCTTAATGGTCCTGATTGGGTTTTACCTGGTGTTTGTACTCGTGCTGTTTCCAGCTTTGGGTGGTGACGGGAAGGCTGCGCCTCTTGACCTGATGTTCAGTTACAGCCCTGATCAGGCTTACCAGAAAATAGAATCTTACGGCCCGGAGATCAGACACCTCTACGCGATCAGTGCGATGACGCTGGATGTCGCCTACCCGCTAACTTACAGCCTGATGTTCTCAGTCTGGCTCAGCCTGTTGCTACCACACAAAAGCAAGGCTGCTTGTAGCATCTGTATGCTGCCATTTGCGGTCCTGTTATTTGACCTGCTGGAAAACTCAGGCATTGTCATTCTGCTGCTTATGTTCCCCAAACGTCTGGAAATGCTGGCAATGGCGACGTCGCTGGCAACATCCTTAAAGTGGATCTCAGCGGCAACGGTAATACTCATAACCCTGGGTTTGAGTCTGACCACCTTTTTGCGGTTCATTCTGAATCACCAGAAACAATAATCCTCTCTGAACGCTTAGATAAAGAATTGACTTGGATTAAATACTTTGGTTAAAATTGGTCTGACCAATAGTCCAATTTCATGCAGGAGAGATTTTGTGCACAGCAGCAAACGACTACTAGCACTGGTAACGACACTGGTTTTCGGCTTATTTGGCGGCCTGGCGCCGGTTTCAGTCATGGCGCAAGACTCGGATGAAGAATCAGATAATAGCCTGGCGATTGAAGAAATCACTGTAACCGCACGTAAACGTGAGGAAAACTTGCAGGATATCCCAGTGTCAGTCACCGCATTTTCGGCTGCTGATATCGAGGCTGCAGGCATGCGCGATGTTACCGACGTTGCAGCGCTAACCCCGGGGTTCAACGTGGCGCCGTTGTTTTCCGGTGACGCGGCGACCCCCGTAATCAGGGGACTGTCCACCACCATTGGTGAGCCCAATGTAGGCTTCTTTGTCGATGGTGTTTATGTGGGCTCACGCCAGACCATGAGCAACCTGCTGGGTAATTTTCTTGAACGAATTGAAGTTGCCAAGGGCCCGCAGAGCGCCTTGTATGGCCGTAATACTTTTGGCGGTGCAGTCAATTATGTGACCCGCAAACCTTCCGGTGAGTTTGAAGGTGATGTCGAAGGCAGCTACGGCAGTGATGGCAAGGGGGTGGTACGGGCCAGTCTTGGCGGACCCTTTGGCGACAGCAGTTTTTCTTATCGGGTGGCTGCTCTTTGGGACACCTTTGATGGTTATTACACCAATGAACTCAACGGCGAAAACCTGGATGACCGGGAAACGAAAAGCGCCCTGGGCGCCCTTTCCTGGAATAACGAAAATGTCACTGTAGATTTCAACATCTTTTATTCCAAGGTCGATGACGGTGACGCTGCATTGCGGTTTGAAGAGAACAACGATCAGTTCTGGTCGTTCGCGGGACTGCCAGCGGATTATCAGATGTTTACCGGCGAGGTGCCGGCGCATAAAGACGGCTTTGCCGTTACCCCTGGCGGCGTTGATCGAAAGCAGACATTTACATCACTCAAAGTCGAGGCGGATCTTGATACCATGACTTTCACCTCGATCACCGGTTACAACCATTTCAATCATGATCGTGCAACCGATGATGACTACTCCGCCAATGATTATCACTTCACGACCTCAGATACCAAGGTCAGTGAATTCAGCCAGGAATTGCGCCTGACTTCAAATGGTGGCGGAAATGTACGCTGGATGGCAGGTTTGTACTATTACGATCTGAATGACGACGGTGACATTACTTCCGCATATACGGGCTTCCTGCTACCGATATTCGGCGGATTGCATTCATTGATATTTCAGGATACAAGGTCTTATGCAGCATTCGGCTCAGTGGACTGGGATTTCAATGATTCGATGACGCTTGGATTTTCAGCCCGTTGGGGGAATGAAAAGAAATCGGTAGTGGCAATTGATACGCCCCTGCCGGCGGGTGCGGGCGGAGTGTATGAAAACGAGGATGACTGGAATGCCTTCCTGCCCAGGATCACTTACGACTGGCGCTTTAGCGACAACCAGATGGCTTATGCAAGTTGGGCGCTTTCAAAGAAAGCCGGTGGTTTCAATGTTGTAACAACTACCGGTAACGTTCTTCCCGAAGAACGCACCTATGGTCCGGAAAAAAGCAATAACTGGGAAATTGGTTTGAAATCCACCTGGGCTGACGGTCGTGTACTGACGACGCTGGCGGGTTACTACATCGTTTGGGAGGACCAGATCGTCCGTGCTATTGGTGGCGCCGGCGCCTTATTGAATACCAATGCCGGTAAAACCACTTCGAAAGGCGTCGAGTTCGAATTGATGGCGCAACTGTCAGAAAACTGGGATCTGCGTGCCGGCCTTTCATACAATGACTCTAAGTATGATGATTATTTCTTTGCCATTCTCGCGGCCATCGGTATGGATCCGGTGCTGGACGGCAACACGTTGCAATATGCACCTGATTGGACTGGAAATATTTCACTTGGCCATACACGTCCGATGTCCAATGGCTGGGAATGGTTTAACCGCCTTGATGCCAGTTACATGGATAAGCAGACCATCGTACAGACCGCCAGTGCCTATGTTGGCTCAGCCAGCCGGGTAAATTTCAGAACGGGGTTCAGCCACGAAAACTGGATGGTCACTTTATGGGTCTACAACCTGTTTGAACCCAACACGGCAAGCACGGGCGTGTTCACGGGCAACCCGTCCCGTTTACCAGATTTGTTCATCTTTGGTACCCGCCAGGGTTTCCCGGCTTTTTCCCCGCTGGTCACTTCCCCGGACCGCCGGTCCTACGGCATAACGGTGAAATATAGTTGGTGAAGTAGCGCTATTTGTGCTTGCGGTTTAATCCTCGATCCGCAACGCAATCGCATCAATCTCGACCAGCACGCCCTTGCCCCATTCCACTCCGGGAATGGTGGTGCGGGCCGGTTTGTGATCCTTGAAATATTCCTGATAAACCTCGTTCATCGCCGGGAAGTCTTCCGGATTCTTGAGGTAGACATTCACGCGCAAGGTTTGCTTCATCGATGAACCGGCCGCTGCAAGCACGGTGCGAAGGTTTTCCAGCGCCTTCCGTGTCTGCGTGCGTACGTCCTCGCCAACAATCATGCCAGTCTCCACGTCGAATGCGATCTGGCCAGCGGTATAGACCACACCATTGGCCACGGTGGCGGGTACGTAGGGACCGAGAGCGGGAAGGTCTTCACCAGTGACCACTTCGATATCGCCTGGCGTGGCAATGGCCGATACGGTCAGGGCCGCAAGCCCGAGAAAAACTCTGCGAATACTCATGATGTTTCTCCTGCTCCATGGGTGACTTCGTCAAAGACCCGCATGAAATTGCCGCTCAGCACCTTGACGATTTCTTCGTCACTCATGCCTCCGCGCTTCAACGCGACCGGTACGTGCGGCAATTGGCGGTAATTGGTCCAAACCGGCTTGAAGTTTGCATCCATATCCGTTCCAAGGCCGACATGGTCGATGCCGATCAGGTCAACCAGGCGGAACAGGCGGCCAATAAAGGACGGGAAGTCCGGGTTGCCAATACCGGTTGGCCAGGCGCCAACCAGGCCACCGGTACCGGCTACGATTCGAGCGTGGTCCTCGCTGAGCAGACGAGGATGCCGGGCTTCACCATCTGCAATGAAGCTGTGTGACACCATGATGGGCTGCGAGCTCAATTCTGCAGCATCGCGCGTGGTTTCAAACGTGGCGTGCGCCATGTCGATGAGCATACCCAGGCGGTTCATCTCGACCACTGCTTCGCGGCCGAATGCGGTCAGGCCGTTGTGTTTCGGCGCCTCGGTCTGGATATCGCCAAGCTGGTTAATATGGTAGTGCACCAACTGGATCGAACGGATTCCCGCCTCCCAGGCCTCTGCCAGGCGCTCACCCTTTTCTTCCAGGAAATCTCCACCCTCGCAGGAGAACATGGCGCCGACCTTGCCGGCGTGTTTGGCGGCCAGCAGGTCTGGCACCGAACGAACGGGCGCCACCAGGCCGGTATCCGCCATGTTTTGAAGCACGGCCATCTGGCGCTGATGATCAGCATAAGCCTCTCCGGGCTCGAACTCCCTGCGCGCGTAAAGCCCCTTCTCACCCGCGCCGATCAGGTTGATGTCGGCCACGGTGGCGAACAGGGCGGCGCTGAGTTGCCCGGCAGCCATATCGGCAACGGTCCGTTCCGTGAACACACCCATGGAAGCCATTTTCTGCAGCATGGGATCTTCCGGCGTCATGCCCTGGAAGAAAAACATGCCGGGATGGCAGTGCAGATCAACGCTGGCCTGTTGCGCCAGGAACTGTCGCGCCCAGGCCAATTCCTCCTCCGTCACCGCGGCCGCTCCGGGCGGAATCGCCGGATCAGGCGCTACCGGAGCCGGCTCCGGTGTGGTTTCGGGCTCAACCGCTGCCACGCTTTCCACAACCACCTCCTCTTCCGAGGATTTACAGGCAGATGCCAACAAAGCCGTGGCGACTGCCCCGGCCACACCACCCAGCAACGCCCGGCGTTGCCGGTCCAGGGCTATCTCCGTTCCCGGGCCGACCCGATCCTTCTTCCATTTCATCACTGCCTTTCTCCCGATATTATTTCTAATTAAAATAACTTATCAAACTATGATTCATGCATTACTTCACACCATGGGCGGCGGTTGGTAAGCGCCCATCGTTTTTTCCAATGCCGGCGCCAGTGACAACAACCGGTCATCACCCCAACGGCAAGTGGCCAACTGCGCCCCAATGGGTAGCCCCGTAGTGGTAAATCCAACAGGGAGCACCAGCACCGGGTTTCCGGTGAAGTTAAACAGCGAGGTATACCCGCCAGTGGCTTGAAGGTACTCCGCCCGCTGGCCATCAATGTCGATGTGCTTTCCGGTTTTTTGATGCTTGAAGGCAGGCCCGCCGGCCACCGGGCAGAGCCATACGTCCCAGGCGTTCAGGAACTCCTCGATCTGTGCCACGGATTCGTCCCGCAGCCTGCAGGCATCATTGAACCGTGAAAATTTCTGACCCATGCCGCGAACCACCCCGCGTTTCATGTCAGAGCGGTCCCCGTTCATGAATATATGCAGCCGGAACAGATTGCGGGGAATCATGCCCAGCCCTGAACCCAGCAGGCAACCGGTAAGCTCGCCCCACGCTTCCCGCGCTGCAGCGAAATCGAATGTTTGCGGCATGCGTTCTTCTACGATGCAACCTGCATCCGCCAGCGACTGCGCGGCGGATTGCATTGCGGCGCGAGTCTCAGAACTGGTCACCAAACCCGGGAAACCGCTGGTCCAGGCCACCCGAAGACCCTTGAGGTTGTCACTGCCATTGCCGTGGTGTACTTCCAGGGGCATGGGCGGCACGTCCGCCCAGCGTGGATCGCTGCCTGCCAGGGACTTGATGGCAACCGGTAAGTCAGACGCCGAGCGTGCCAGGATTCCCGGCGTGGCCATGAAGCCGAGCGTGCTGGGCCCAGCTTTCATTCCCGGAGCCGCGCTGCCC
>Ga0209013_10004198_pt1 | contig 12670 bp, 10 predicted proteins | sample Cruoilmetagenom2_FD_187291 | JGI IMG/M metagenome (GOLD analysis project Ga0209013, IMG submission 187291) | Oil polluted marine microbial communities from Coal Oil Point, Santa Barbara, California, USA - Sample 2 (SPAdes) (version 2) | ecosystem: Environmental > Aquatic > Marine > Oil seeps ...
AACATTGTTCCGGCATAGCTCAGCGGTAGAGTAGATGACTGTTAATCATTTGGTCCGAGGTTCGAATCCTCGTGCCGGAGCCACTTCAACGACCTTTTAAACCCACTACAGCATATTTTAAATCCAAATAATTTCGAATTTATCTACAGTTAGGTATTTTAGAGAAAAGAATCGATAATGACACAATTACATCACTATGTTAGTATATAATCTATTATTTGCCAAACAATAAAATGCCTGTGTGAACTAAAAGTTCATTTAGTTATAGTATAATGAAAATATCTAAAATGAAAATATTAAAAAAAAGGGGTATGCAAATGTTCAAACCATTATTTCTTTTTGTCAGTCTATTGTTTATAGCTACTGCCCCTGTATATGCAGCAAAGACAGCAGAGCAGAAAAGTAAATTAAATATTCCCAAAAAACAGTTCCTTCGGATGATAGACACAAAAGAGGAGTATGGCAGATCTTGTGAATCTTATAGCTACATCACTCCTGTGGAAAGATTTAAACTTCTCAAAAAAAAGAATTTTATGCTGGGCGATATGTTAAGCGAATCCCTTTCAATTTCAAACGTAGATCCTGAGTATCTTGTAGAAAGCAATTTAACCGAATGTGAAATTCAAGGCATAGAGGTAAGTGAGTATACCTATAAAGAGGATCTTGAGTATCTCGGAGACAATATCATTACGATCGAAGTACTTCAGTATGCCTATGGTGCGGGTGCTGCACACGGGAATGGGCATATATCCCACTATATCTATGATAGAGAATACGGGATGGAGATAAGCTGGAAAGATCTTTTTGGAGATGATGATGCATTGACTCTTTATGTATTGAAACGTGTTATCAAAGAACTTGCCAGTGAAGAGTTTATCTCTTATTTTAAAACAAAAGAAAAGTTACTGAACTTCACGAAAGCAGGATACTTCGCCATCACAGATGAAGGATTGCTTATACAGTTCGGAAAATACGAGATTGCTCCAGGTGCATCAGGTCTGCCTTCTCTGCTAGTCCCTAAAATGGTTTTAAAAGGGTATATGACCCAGGAGATGTACCAAAAATGTTTCCTGACGAATAAACAGATATTTGCGGAAGCAATGAATGCGTTCTGATAGAAATACCCCTCAACTTGGCAAGAGAGAACAGCTGGCATCTTAAAACAGGTTATACTTCATAAGAAAGGTAATCATATGACACCTACACTTTATTTCGTTGACGTAGAATCAACAGGCGTTGATCTTAAAAACGACAGACTCATACAACTTGCTTTCCTGAAAGTGCAGGGTGAGAGCATCGAAGCGTTCAATGATCTTTGTTACACCGATATAGAGATGAACGACACGGTTGTAGCCATACACCACATCAGCAATGTTATGCTGGAAGACAAATACTGGCCGTATGAGACGGATGCTTTTCTTGAGCTTGAAAAAGGCAATATCCCTTCCAACTATTTCATCGCACACGGTAATGAGCTTGATGTTGCCATGTTGGAGCATGAAGAGCTTATATTGGAAATGCAGAAGATCGATACTGACAAGTGTGCAAGGTTGCTGCTGAAAGAGGCGAGCAGTTATAAGCTGGAAGATCTCATCACCCGGTACAAACTCACCCAAAAAGCTGAATCTGTAGCAAAACGTATCGGTTTGAAAGATATCGATGCCCATAATGCACTGAGTGATGCTTTGTGGCACTATGTATTATTCGAAGAGCTGCTTGAAAAGGCGGATGGTGACATAGATGCTTTGGTCGCTCTGACAGCTGAACCTATGATGCTTGAGAAGATCACATTTGGTAAATACAAGGGAAAAAGTTTTGAAGAGGTTTTCCAAAAAAGTCCCCTTGATCTGGTATGGATGTATGCCAACATGGCAGCTGACTGGCCTGACCTTGAATTTACCCTTTCTTACTGGTTGAAACAGAAAGAATTTTTTTGGAAGAAAGCACAAAAAGAGAAACAAAAGACAGAGATTCTCCAGTTCTAATTGTGTCTGGTTCAAAAATTTAAAGCATTCAACAGATATTTACAAAAAGACGAGTTTTAGATATCCTATGTTAATGACACTAATAAAAGGATAAGCAGATGTCTAAAATAATACCCGAATTAAAACTATTTACAGTTTGTTACAGACCACCTTTCTCTCAAGGTATGGATAGGTTTATCATAGATCATGTTACCTCTTCTATGGTTTCGCCACATAAAGGGATACTGGAAAAAAGAGAGACAGAACATTATCTTTTCTCTAAGATCATAGAGGCGATCGAAGAGTATGATCCAGACATTTCAAAATCAGATCAATTGATCCTCGATAAACTTTATGAAGCAGAAGTAGAGTTCGTAGAACTGTAATATGGCAGACAGTCTTATGAAAAGTATGAAATACAGATGGTCGCTAATATACTGTCTGATCTTTCCTCTGTATCTTTCCTCGGCTCAAAAAGTTGAAAACAGCAGTACAAAAACAGCAGTGATCTTCAATACCCTCTGTGCGAAATGTCATGAAGGTGAATGTAGTGGAAGACTCAGTTTTGATACGGGTAGTAATAAAGCGAGTAGCCACATAAAACGCTATGCTGGTGATACAAATATTTCCAAAGATGAGACAAAAGAATTCTTTAGTCTCTTGAACCATATGAAAACAGAGTGTGCATTGTGGATGCCAGACAATGGAAAATGGAAACCAGAGAACCTTTCACGCTTTATTCTACCTTCAGCTAAAGGTTACTTTATCCCCCTGGGGATACTAAAGGAAGGCAAGTATCACATTGAGATCAAGAGTAAAGAAGATACCCACTTCAGGATCGAAGTACTCTCAGACAAGTTTGAGCATTTTCTTGACATGTCGGCTTGTCCAAACTGTGAAAAAGAGCCACTTCGATTTATCATAGATCGATCAGCCAATACTTTTTTACGTATTCAAAGCAGAAAATCTTTGCAGATCATTGATCTGAATATTAAAAAGGATCCATAGAGACTTATTTTCAGATAAAGATCATGACTGTTTCCTTATTTTAAGCAAGGCCATGACTTCTTCATCACTTACATCATACCAGTTTTCATAAACCTGTGCAACTGCATGAAAATCGGAAGGAGATTCCAGTACAAGGACTTCATCGGCCATCTGAGAAAATTTTTCTATCGTCTGGGCACCGGCAACAGGTACGGCGACAATGATCTTTTCAGCTTCTCGTTTTCTGCATAATGCAACGGCTGTATGCATCGTTGATCCCATTGCAATGCCGTCATCGACCAGAATCACCGTACGTCCCTTGAGAGAAGGTAGAGCTTTTCCATTCCTTAGTGTCTGTATGCGTCTTTGTATCTCCTGACTTTGTTCTTGAACGATCCGTTCTATTTCATAGTCAGGCACATAGGCTGCGGCCATTTGGTTGATATAGACAGAGCCGTCTTCTGCTATGGCACCAAAACCGCTTTCGGGATTGTGCGGGTAGGGAAGTTTGCGGCAAATGAGCAGGGAAAGATCACATTGAAGTGCTTTGGCAACTTCATACCCCAACTCTACACCGCCTCTGGGTATGGCTAGAACCAGCGCATTGGTATCTCTGTATTTTTGGAGTGCCAGACCCAGTTTTTGACCGGCATCTTTACGGTCCTTGAACATATTGCCTCCTTTTGCATCTTTTATTCTATTTTACTGTAAATAGAAAAAAAAGCAATAAAAGTGTATGATTTAAAGAAGGAATAACGGATGATCATATCGAATGTGGAAATTGCTTCTGTTTTCAGTCAACTGGCTGATCTGCTGGAGATCAAAGGAGAAAATACCTTCAAGGTCAGAGCCTACAGAAATGCTGCACGTACCATAGAAAATCTGGGTACAGATCTGAGAAAAATGCTGGAAGAGGGTGAAGGCATCTCCCGGATCCCTACGATCGGTGAGCATATCGCTCTTAAAATAGCAGAGATCATCAAAACCGGCAGACTTGCAAAACTTGAAACCCTCAAACATGCTTTTCCTCCCCATCTTCTCGATCTTCTGAAAGTAGAGGGCATCGGTCCCAAAAGAGCCAAAGTGCTTTACCGTGAATTAAATATAGCTTCACTGGATGCATTGAAAAAGGCAGCGCAGAAGCATCAGATACGTACGCTCAAGGGCTTCAGTGAAAAACTTGAGAACAAGATCCTCAAGGGTACCATTCTAGCAAAAAAAGAGGGTAAACGTTTTATGTATTCTGTTGCAGAACCTTATGCCGAGGCACTCGAAGTCTATCTGAAAAATTTCAAAGGGGCTTTGCAGGTCATCGTTGCGGGAAGTTTCCGAAGAAGGAAAGAGACGGTGGGCGATCTCGATATTCTTGCCACATCCGCCCATCCCGCACTTCTCATAGACTATTTTGTGAAATACCCGGATATCAAAGAGATCATTTCACAGGGAGATACAAGATCGACGGTGATCCTTTCAAATGGCATGCAGGTGGATCTTCGATGTGTGCTGAAAGAGAGTTATGGTGCTGCATTGCATTACTTTACGGGTTCAAAGTCCCACAATATCACTGTGAGGATTATGGCAAGAGGCAGGGGGATGAAGGTCAATGAATACGGTATTTTTAGAGGAGAACAGAAGATAGCAGGGCTGACGGAGGAAGAGATGTACAGAACGGTAGGTATGGACTATATCGAGCCTGAACTTCGTGAGAGCAGAGGTGAGCACAGGGCTGCCAAGGCAGGTACGCTCCCCAGGCTGATCACAGAGGATGAGATCAGGGGAGACCTACATATGCACAGTCTCTACAGCGACGGGCATAACTCCGTTCAAGAAATGGCAGAGGCTGCCAAAAACAGAGGCTATTCCTATATCGCACTGACCGATCACTCCAAACATTTGACCATCGTGCATGGTTTGGATGAAAAGAGGCTGAGAGAACAGATAGAAGAGATAGACAGGATCAATGAAACACTGAAAGGTATTACGATCCTTAAAAGTATTGAAGTGGATATTCTGGAGGATGGTTCCCTGGCGCTTCCGGACTCTGTACTTAAAGAGCTTGATCTGGTCGTAGGTGCTGTCCATGACAAATTTATGCTTCCCCGAAAAAAACAGACCCAACGCATACTCAAAGCCATGGACAATCCCTATTTCAATATCCTTGCACATCCTACGGGAAGGCTTATAGGCGAAAGAGAGGCTTATAAAGTCAATATGAAACAGCTGTTTGAGGGAGTTAAAGAGAGAGGGTGCTTTCTGGAGATCAATGCCCAGCCAAAACGGCTTGATCTGAACGACATCTATACCCAAAGGGCAAAAGAGGCCGGTGTACGTTTTGCCATATCGACCGATGCACACAATACAGCCTCTTTGCACTATATGAAATACGGAGTCTATCAAGCCAGACGTGGATGGCTGGAGAAAGAAGATGTGATCAATACATTGACTTTGGGGGAATTGAGGAAAGTACTGAAAAGATAAGAGAAGCGGGTATGGTTATAGGTGATTTAATGAAAAGTGTATTTTCAACGCCTGACCTCTATCTTGAGAAAGTTATTATTATCACCAAATTCCTATTAAAAGAAAAAATATTCATGAAATATTCATGAAGTGCTTTTATTTTCTTCTAAAAAGTGTTATACTTAATATTATAGAATATTTATCTTGTATATTTGAAGTTTAAAAGGGGTTATTGTAAAATGAAGAAATATATGTTTTTAGTGGCAGGAAGTCTTTTCACAATGATGCTGTCAGGATGCGGAGAGCCTTCACTTGAGAAGATCAAAAAAAAGATAGTGAAGGTTGAAACGCCCAATGGACAATATACCACTGTCAATAAAAGTTCCGGGGCATATGGGAAATACCAGATCATGCCAAAAACTGCAAAACATTACACAAAAAAACTCAACATACCCCATAGAGAATGGAAAAAACCTGAAAATCAGGACAAGATCTTTACGGCATTACTGGACGATAACATAAGAAGCCTCAAAAAATATGGGTTAGAGCCGGATGCTTTTACCGTATATGGCTGCCATCAGCAGGGATCAACAGGTTTTATGTGTATTATGAAAAATAAAGATCTTTCGAGTAAAGCATATATGCGATTGAGAAGAAATTTACCCAGACAATACAGAAATGTAAGTAAAAATGAATTAAGAGAAACGTGGATACATTATTGGAAAAATAAAATGATGGAAGTTTAATAATATACTGTGTTTCCAGGAGTGGGCAGAAAATATAAAAGGCTTTACCAGGAACTGTAAAGAGATTTATATTTATTTCAATAACGATTCAAACGAGGGCGAGCAAAACTAATCATTCACAACCTTTAATAAGATAGTTTACTATTCAGCGATAATGCGATATCCTTTAATAAGACTTTTTATTATTAAAGTTTAATAGTTACGGAGAAATAAAATGAAAAGAGGCTTGATAGGTCATTATGAGGAGAGTGTAGTAAGCGGAGAAGTGGTTCGCGCTTTTGTGCCGGAACCTTTGCCTCCTACAGAAATGATCGTTTTTGATGCAAAAAGACAACATCTCTTGGAACGTGCTACTTTAGCACTGGGGAAATTAGACAGTATTACTTTGCTTTTACCTGATCCGGATATATTTCTTTACTCTTACGTCCGTAGAGAAGCAGTACTCTCTTCACAAATAGAAGGGACACAATCCTCTTTGTCAGACCTTTTGCTGTTTGAACTGAATGAAGCACCGGGAGTACCGTTTGACGATGTTGTGGAGGTATCACAATATGTAGCGGCACTCGAGTATGGAATGGATCGTCTTAATGGAGATTTTCCTTTATGTAACAGGCTTTTGCGAGAGATGCATGAGATATTGCTTTCTCATGGCAGAGGAAGCAGTAAACAACCAGGAGAGTTTCGTAAAAGCCAAAACTGGATAGGTGGGACCAGACCGGGGAATGCACACTTCGTTCCTCCACCACCACATAAAGTAGAGGAATGTATGAGTGCACTGGAGAAATTTTTGCATAATGAAGAACAGCCTTACCCGACATTAGTAAAGGCAGCATTGGCACATGTACAGTTTGAAACAATACACCCTTTTTTAGATGGAAATGGACGACTGGGGCGCCTGCTGATCTCATTTATATTGCATCACGATGGACTGCTCTCAAAACCATTACTCTATCTCAGCCTGTATTTCAAGGAGCATCGATCATACTACTATGAACTGCTTAACAGAGTACGAGAGGAGGGAGATTGGGAATTATGGTTGGATTTCTTTCTTGAGGGGGTAGAAAGCAGTGCGCTTGATGCGGTCAATACAGCGAAAAAGTTAGTTGATACCATTAAAGCAGATGAAGCCAAAATTGAAGTGATGGGTAGACAGGCAAACAGTATGATGCGCTGTCTCCATCAGTTTTCGCATAGACCTATAGAGACGATAAAAGGCATGTGCAATGCAACACACTTGTCATATCCTGCTGTTTCAAATGCCATAGAACGATTGGAAAAGATAGGTATAGTCAAAGAGATAACAGGAAAAGAACGAAACAGGATATATAGCTATGATCGTTTTTTAAAGACTCTTAATATGCAAGAGGAGATGCCCTTGGGTGCACCCTAAAGGCATTCGTTCTACAGCAAATACCGATACCCCCGTCGTTAAAACGTAAGAGGGGTACAAGAACCCAAACCCATACGAACCATTTTCATAGACATCACCACAGTTTTTCGTGCCATCAATGAACTAGTGAATGAAAAAAGAGGTATCACAACAGAAATGGTTTTGAAGTTGGCAAAGTATTTTGGTACCACACCACAACTCTGGCTAAACCTTCAAAACCAATATGATTTTTACAAAGTAAGTCTCAAAAAGAAAGATGAACTTAAAGCAGTAGGGCATTATAAAGTAGCGTAAGAAGTAAATATAGTTTATTAAATTTAATGATCAATGATCAGGTATTTAATAAAAGTTATAAATCATTTTCATAAGTTTTTAAAATATTTTAATATCATTGATAAAACTTAAAGTAATCTTAGATACAATCTCTCAAAAATATTTTGAAGGCGCCTCTCTTCTTATGAAACTTACAACAAATATGCCTTTTAAACTATGGATAACTGCGTTCTTGTTCCTAACAGAGTGCATGTATGCATTGCCTGTTATCAGACAAATAGAAGATATTACACGCTATCAGGATCAGCAGAATATCTATGAAGAGCAAAGTAAAGAGCGTCGTTCAGAAACTGCTATTTATACGGAACTCTCAGCTATCCCATTGTCTCGAGAGAGTAATGTATCTCAAGCTTGCATACAAATTGAGAGTATCGATACGGAAGGTATTACGCTGATCGATAAAGAAGAGTTAGAGGTACTCATTCAACCTTACCTTCATCGTTGTGATAGCATGGAAGATATCAATACCCTGGTAAAAAAGATCAATAATATCTATATACAAAAAGCCTATGTGACATCCAGGGCTTACATCAAACCTCAGGATCTTTCAAAAGAACATTTGGAGATCGTTGCGATGGAGGGAAAGGTAGAAAAGATAAGTGGAAGTAATATTTCTACAGTTCTGGTCTTTCCAACGATGGAGGGAGAAATACTTGATCTCAGGGATCTTGAGATGGGATTGGAGCAGTTAAATCGTTTACAGTCGGTAGAGGCTACCATGCAGATAAATCCAGGGGATGAAGAGGGATTTTCCAAAATAGTGATCATAGGTAAAAAGATGGGTTCTGTCCTGCATGGAAATTTGGGTGTGAATAACTATGGCACGAAAAAGTCGGGAAGGTACCAGTTCAGCGGATCTGTGGGCTGGGATGATCCTTTGGGGATCAATGATCTCCTGACGGTCAATTTGAATACAACAGATAAACAGAGTAATGATAACAACTCCATTGGTAACAGTATATCTTATGCTTTGCCTGTAGGAAGATCCTATTTGGAGATAAGTTACTTCAGATTTGATTATGATCAGATCGTGAATGGTTTGAATAGAGACTATCAGTCAAAAGGGGATACTGAAACCTTTCAGATAAAAACAGAGTATAAACTTTTTCACAGTAAAGAGCAAAAAGGAAAGTTCGATATCTCACTCTTGCGCAAAAAGAATGATAATTATCTGGAAGATGTATTTTTAGACACTTCCAGCAATAAATTGACTATTTTACGATTTTCCTATACTCATCATTATGCTGCGCCTACCTGGGATGGATATGTGACGTTAAGATACCTTCGCGGGCTTGAGTGGTTTGGCGCAAGAGCAGCTGCTTTGACAGATCCCACATTCAATAAATACACTTTGGATATGAGTTACAACAAAGGCATAAACAGTAAAGGGATACCCACCTTTTATAATTTTTCCTTCTATGGTCAGTATGCCAAAAAGGGTATTGTCGGTTCCGAACAGATAGGGATCGGCGGACCCTACAGTGTCAGAGGATTTACAAGCGAAGGTCAGATCTCCGGAAATAAAGGGTTTTATGTCCGTAATGAACTTGCTTTTGTGCAACGTTTTGAAAAAGGAACACTGAGTCCTTACCTCGGCCTGGACTATGGTGTGGTCACTCACAATGATGAGAGTTATGGCGGTCATATGCTGGGGCTTACCTTCGGGTCAAGGTTTAATTTTTATGATTGTTTACTGGATCTTTCTTATTCCCTTCCTGTGATAGATTCCAATAGAGTGATCTATCGTGCTAACGGTGATGTCATACATAAAACCAATAGTCCTTTTTCGGGCTTCAGTCTTTTGTACAGATTTTAGGAGCTAAAGCAGATGCATCATAAAGTAAAATCTTCAGCAGTAAAACAACCATATGCTTTACCTGTCCTCTTCTTTTCTATGATGCAGGCTCTTTTTCCCGCAGAGATAGTGGTCGACAGAACCCGTATAAACCAGCGTACTTCTGTGGACAGAGCAGCCAATGGCGTTCCTGTAGTGAACATTGCAAGACCCAGTGCCAATGGTGTCTCGCACAACACTTATATACAATTTAACGTCCCGACACAGGGGACCATACTGAACAATGCAGGCAAAGAGGTGAAGACGCAATTGTCAGGCTACATTTACGGGAATGAAAATCTACGTGACGGTTCTGCCTCGCTCATACTCAATGAAGTATCAGGAACAAGCAGGTCGCGTCTTAACGGATATTTGGAAGTAGCAGGAGAGCGTGCGGATGTCATCGTCGCCAATCCCAATGGTATTACGGTTAATGGCGCAGGGTTCATTAATATTCCTAAAGCCACACTGACGACGGGGAAGGTCAGCTTTTCAGAGAAGAGACCCATCTTTGACATAGAGGGTGGAGATATCTTTATAGACGGAAAAGGTCTGGATGCGAAAAGTACTTCAAGTCTGGAACTTTATACCAAAGCCATCAAACTGAATGCAAAACTCTATGCTAATGATCTGCAGGTTGTGACGGGTGTCAATCATATAGATGAAAACGGAAAGGTAACAAGCCGAGACAGTGAAGATAAAAAAAGACCATTGTTCAGTATAGACTCTACAGCACTCGGGGGAATTTATGCCAATGCCATTTCACTCATCGGTACGCAAAAAGGTGTCGGGGTAAACCTGCCTTCTGAAATGCTGGTACAGGACAGACTGGAGATATCTGCGGATGGCAGGATCATCCTTGGAAAAGCTTCTGTCATAAAAGGAGCGAATATTCGCTCAAACAGTGGAGCCATAGAGATCCATGAAGGGATACATGCAGCTAATCTTGAATTGCAGGCTTTGACAGATATCAGCCTGCATGGAAATACGGCTACAACGAATGATCTTAGGTTATCGGGAGAGACTCTCCATAATGACGGACTCCTAGCTACTGGGGTGAACACAGATTTCACAGAAGCTACTTCTGGATCATTGCATTTAGGATTTACAGAAAGTATCGATAATCAAGGTGTATTATATGGCTTAAATGATATCGAGATAAATGCAAAGAAATTCAGCAATACACGTGAAGCAGAAGTGATCACACAGAGATTGACGATCAACGCTGTACAAGCCCTGAATAATGCAGGTGAAATAAGAGCAAACATCACCACACTCAATACGCAAACATTTGGTAATACAGGACTTATCCATGCAAAAGATATCCTGAGTATCTCTACGGAGAGTCTCAACAACAGTGATGGGATCATAGAAGGGTTAAATAGCGTTACGCTGAACATTACAAACGCTTTTTTAAACAATAGGGGCATACTTTTTTCAGAGAATGTACTCACTCTTGGATCAGGCAGTCTGGATGGGAGAGAGGGTGATATTATCTCCAAAGATCAAATGAGCATTACTGTAGCCGGAGTGATGAATATAGATGAAGGTTATTTGGAAGCAGAAGGTTTCGAGATCAAGGCTAGAGATCTGCAGGCGAATGGTCTGAACCTGCTCTCATACAGAAATTTAAATATAACCACGCAAAATATGACAGCCAATGCTTCAAACATTCAAACTCTGGGAGATATAGAGATAGAAGCTACGAAAAGCTTCACGCAAAATGATAATGCTTTGCTGTATGCCACAGGCGATATAAATATTGAGACACAAAGACTCAATCGTATCAATGCCTCTATTCTGAAAAGTTTAGGAAACACACAGATACGTGCTGCCGTCTTTAACAACACAGACAGCAGTGTTATAGCAAACGATCTCATTATTTCGAGTCAAAACCTGAATAATACAAATGGAGAATTGTTAGCGTCAGGTACGGAAAATATCACAACAGACACCCTGTATAACAGAGCAGGAACCATACAGGCAAATGAGACTTTAACTGTAAATACTTCAGGAGATATAGACAATGCAAGAGGTACACTTTATTCCGGTACAGGTACAAGGGCTACAGCCAAAACCCTTGATAATGAAGAAGGGTTCATCGCTTCGATGAAAAAAGTTTTTCTAGATCTTTTTAATTTCAGTGGAGATAACGGTACAATCTCCGGTGAGGGTGTGAGTATCCGTAGTAATAATATCAACAGTGATCAGGTGACTATTCAATCTTCGGAGGGATTGGATATTATGGCATCAGGAGATGTCAAACTGACAAATAGTGTTTTGCTTTCCAATGCTGCATTGAATCTTGCATCCCAAGAGACGACTTTGAACGGGAGTACGCTTTACTCTGGAGATGATAGTATCAACATGCATGTCAATGCAGTGAATGCACAAAATGCTTACATGGAAGCGGCTCAAACACTGACGATAAATGCTTCACAAAATATCAATGTCTCAGATTCTATCGTAAAAGGTAACAGTGTAAAACTAAATACAGCGCAGGAGCTTACAGCAGATCATACAAGTTTCATAGCAAATGATGATCTGGGTATCAATGCCCACACATTAAACGTTTATAACACTTCACTATTTGCGCAGAACATAGGAAGTATCAACACGGAGGTATTTAACAATAGTGATAGTATCGTTTCTGTGACTCAAATGAATATCAATACTATTATTTTTAATAATAATGACAGCTATTTTTACTCTGATGTCGGTATTGTGAACATCAGCACTGATACTCTGAATAATAACAATGGACTGTTCTCTGCAAATGGAAACCTCGTGATAGATGCACAGAATCTCGATAACCGTCATGGAGACCTGGAAGCGGGGAATAATTTAGAGATAAGAAGTAACAATGTGCAAATAGAGGGGTCACGTTTCTTTGCAGGGAACCATTTAGCTATCATGTCAAATATTTCAGATATAGATGCTGATACAAAGTTTCTTTCAG
>Ga0209013_10004199_pt1 | contig 12670 bp, 9 predicted proteins | sample Cruoilmetagenom2_FD_187291 | JGI IMG/M metagenome (GOLD analysis project Ga0209013, IMG submission 187291) | Oil polluted marine microbial communities from Coal Oil Point, Santa Barbara, California, USA - Sample 2 (SPAdes) (version 2) | ecosystem: Environmental > Aquatic > Marine > Oil seeps ...
TTCTGTAGGTCATGATTCACATAATATTATTGCTGTTGGTGTAAGCGATGATGTTATTTGTAAAGCAGTTAATTTAATTATTGAAAATAAAGGTGGTATTTGTGCTGTGTCAAATTCTGAAGCTAAAGTAGTATCACTTCCAGTGGCAGGAATAATGAGTGATAAATCTGGCGAAATTATTGGAAATCAATACGCTGAGTTAGACAAAATGGCAAAGCAAATGGGAAGCAAGCTTCATGCACCTTATATGACACTTTCATTTATGGCTTTATTGGTAATTCCTTCTTTAAAATTAAGTGATAAAGGACTGTTTGATGGTACTAATTTTAAGTTTACTTCTTTAGAAATTTAATACCTTTTTTAAATATTATTTCCTTATATTTGGGTAGAATACGATTAAAGATTGTCAGCATAAAAGATAATTTCTAATAGTATTCTTTTTTGTCTAAAAAATAAATGAAATATATATATGAATTTAACAGCCCAGCTTTCCGAAGTAAAAAATTATATAAATGGTAAATTTGAAAGAAACGGACAGTCGTCTATGGATGTTATTAGTCCAATTGACGGAAGCGTTATTTCCACATTGCCATTATCAACCTATGACGATGTTGATAAAGCAGTACAAGCTGCTAAAAGTGCATTTATAAATTGGTCGTCTATGACACTTAAAGAACGTGTTCAAATCTTTTTTAGATATAGAGCACTTCTGGAAAAACACATGGATGAGCTAACAAAATTAGTACAGCTCGAAAATGGTAAAACCTATGGTGAAGCCAAAGCAGAAGTCGAAAAAAGCATGGAACTCTGTGAGTTTGCAGTTTCAATGCCTCAAATAGTTGTAAATGAAGTACAAGAAGTAAGCAAAGGCGTAGAGTGCAGAATTGAACGTAAACCACTTGGTGTTGTTGCTTCAATTACACCATTTAACTTTCCTAATATGGTACCCAACTGGACCATGCCAAATGCTTTAGTTTTAGGTAATACAATGGTTATGAAACCTTCTGAAGTTGTACCTTTGAGTACAGTGCGTATGGCAGAATTATTAGAAGAAGCAGGGCTTCCTAATGGTGTTTTTAATTTGGTAAATGGGGGGAAAGAAGTCGTTGAAGCTATTTGCGATCATCCAGATATTGAAGCTGTGTCTTTTGTAGGTTCTACTAAAGTGGCGAAGATTGTATATAAAAGAGCAACATCTAATTTAAAACGCTGTGTAGCACTTGGTGGTGCAAAAAATCATTTATTAGTTTTTCCAGATGCCAATCCTGAGATGACAGCTTCAAATGTTGTGGCTTCTATGTCTGGTTGTGCAGGTCAACGATGTATGGCAGCTTCAGTTATGGTTGGTGTAGATAATATTCAACATATCATTGATAAAATGGTTGAAGATGTTAAAAGCTTAGTTCCAGGTAAAAATTTAGGCTCTGTAATTAGTGCAGCAGCCAAAGAGCGTATTGAAGGTTATATAGCAGAAGCTGAAAAAAATGGAGCTAAAATTTTGGTTGATGGACGTAATACAACTGTTGAAGGAAAAGAAGGCGGATTTTATGTTGGTGCAACTATTATTGATTATGTAACGACAGATATGTCGGTAGCAAGAGAAGAAATTTTCGGCCCTGTAATATCTATTATTAGAGCTAAAGATTTAGATGAAGCCATTGAGATCGAAAATGGTTCAAATTATGGAAATGCAGCTGCTGTATTTACACAAAGTGGAGGCTTAGCAAAACAAGTTATGGAGCGTGCAAGTGCCGGAATGATTGGAGTTAACATTGGAGTTCCTGTGCCACGAGAGCCTTTTTCTTTTGGAGGCTGGAACGAATCTAAATTTGGAGTTGGCGATATTACAGGACGTAGTTCTATTGAATTCTGGACACAAAATAAAAAGACCACAACCAAATGGAATCCTGAAGCACAAACCAATTGGATGAGTTAAACTCCATGAGAAGTTAGGAATCTTATAAAAAGTTTACTCGTATTTATAATTTAAATTAATCCACCCTAATGAACGACGAAATCATAAAAAATAATCTCGATTACACCCTTTTTTCTTGGGCTAAACAAGGTAATCTTAATCCTATAAGTGCATCTTATGCAGAAGGATCTTATGTGTATGATAGAGATGGAAAAAAATATCTTGATTTTTCATCGCAATTAATGAATGTAAATATTGGACATGGCAACCAACGTATTACCGAAGCTGTTGCTAAACAGATGAGAGAAGTGAGTTATGTCTATCCAGGAATGGCAACAGATGTTCGTGGTAGACTTGGTAAAAAAATTGCTGAAATTACACCAGGAAATTTAACCAAAACATTTTTTACACTTGGTGGAGCAGAAGCCATTGAGAATGCTATTAAGTTAGCTCGAATGTACACAGGACGACATAAGATTATTACTCAATATAGAGCATATCATGGTGCAACTTATGGAGCAATAACAGCAGGAGGTGACCCGAGACGATTTCCTGTTGATGCTCAAGCTATGCCAAATGTAGTTCATGTTGAAAATCCGTATGCATATCGTTGTCCGTGGAACTCGTCTTCGATTGAAGAATGCGGAGAACGTGCCATTGCACATCTAGAACGTGTGATAAAATTTGAAAACCCTGATAGTGTTGCTGCAATTCTTTTAGAAGGAGAATCAGGTTCTTCGGGATGTATAAAATATCCACCAATGTATTTGAAACACGTTCGTGACCTTTGTGATAAATATGGAATTATGATGATAGATGACGAGGTGATGAGTGGATTTGGGCGTACTGGAAAAATGTTTGGCATAGATCATCATGAGGTTACTCCAGATATTATGTGTCTCGCTAAAGGATTAACATCTGGATATTTACCATTAGGAGGTGTTGTTGTTACTGATAAGATTGCAGAATATTTTAACGACAATCTGATGGTCATTGGATTAACCTATTCTGCACATCCAACGTTATGCGCAGCTGCATTAGAGAATCTTAAAATTATTGAAGAAGATAATTTAGTAAATAAAGCTGCTGAAATGGGATTATATATTGAAGCAGAGGTTGAAAAACTAAAGAAGAAGCATAAATCTATTGGTGATTTTAGAAACACAGGATTATTAGGATGTATTGAACTCGTAAAAAACCAAAAAACCAAAGAGCCGATAACGCCATGGAATGCAGCACCTGAAGACATGGAAGTGACTAATAAAATGGCTTCCAAAATTAGAGAATTAGGTATGTTTACGTTTGTGCGTTGGAATTATATATTTATCGCACCACCTTTAAATGTAAGTAAGGCAGAAGTGGATGAAGGTTTAAAAATAATCTCACTAGCTATTGCTATTGCAGATAAGTATTGTAATTAGATTATGAACAAAGACATCGTAGAATTACAAGAAGACGTTTCACAATCATCACTATACAGCGAAGATTTAGCTCCAGTTCCTCCAAGCAAAAGAACGTGGACAAAGTGGAATCTTGCTGCAATTTGGGTTGGAATGGCAGTTTGTATTCCTACCTATCTGTTGGCTTCTTATATGATTAAAACTGGGTTGAGTTGGATTGAAGCTCTTATTATTATTGGTGTAGCTAATTTAATTATAACAGTACCAATGGTGCTTAATGGTCACGCTGGTGTTAAATATGGTGTTCCATTTCCAGTTATTGGTCGTTCTTCATTTGGTATTAAAGGCATTCATATTCCATCAGTAATGCGAGGTATTGTTGCTTGTGGTTGGTTTGGTGTAAATACATGGCTTGGAGGTATGGCAATCTATTCTATTTTTATCGCTATTTCTGGTAATGACGCAGCAGTTGGATTATCGATTGGGCAGTTTGTTTGCTTCGGAATATTTTGGTTTATCAATATCTTCTTTATTTGGAAAGGTACCGAAAGCATCAAATGGCTGGAAGAATATTCAGCACCAATTCTAATCATTATGGGTTTGGTATTAATAGGTTGGGGAATAAATAAAGCTGATGGATTCGGAATTGTTCTTGAACAAAGTAAACAATTAGAAAAACCAGTGGCTGAATTTTATCAAGAATCTAATGAGTCTTTTATTCAAATAAATCCAATTACAGATAAATTAGGAAAACCGAAAGCGACTGAATATCAACTCATATTAAATGGAAATGAATTAGGTTGGAATGATTTATCAAATACTAATATTTCAGTTGAAAATTTTAAAGAGAGTGATACATACCAAGTACAATTAAAAAATGATATTGCGATATCTTCTATAGCAAGTGTTACTGCAAAAACTGATAATAACAATTTTGGAGATAAAATATGGAAATATCTTATTTGGCTAACAGCAATGCTTGGTTTTTGGGCAACTATGTCGTTGAGTATTGCAGATATTACAAGATATTCATCTTCACAAGCAGCTCAAGTAAAAGGACAGTTTATTGGCTTACCAGGTACGATGATGTTGTATTCTTTTGTTGGTATTTTTGTGACTTGCGCAGCAGTAATTAATTTTGATGACATTTTAATTGCAAATGATGCACCTTGGGATCCAATTGCTCTATTGTCAAAGTTTGATAATGTTTGGGTTGTTGTTATTTCTCAAATATTTATGATTATAGCTACATTAAGTACAAATATTGCTGCAAATGTTATTGCTCCAGCAAATGCCTTTTCTAATTTATTACCGAAGAAAATTAGTTTTAGAACAGGAGGAATTATCACAGGAATTATTGGAATCATAATATTTCCTTGGTTGTTATTAGATCAAATTCAGAAGCTGTTAGTGGATGTCAGCGCAGTATTAGGACCAGTTTTAGCAATTTTAGTTTGTGATTATTATCTTATTCAGAAAAAAGAAATACAGCTAGCTGAATTATATAAAACAAATGGAGTTTATGCATTTGGTGGTTCAGGATTTAACAAGCCAGCAATTATTTCATTATTAATTGGTGCATTCATAGCTATAGGTGGAAAATGGATTCCTGTAATGAGTTCACTTTATGCGGTTTCATGGTTTTCAGGTTTTATAATTTCGTTTATATTGTACTATATTTTAATGAAGAATAAAAAATCAAAGTTTATAAATCAAAACTCTTAAACTATAATATGTCAATTTTAATTAAAAATGGTCGCGTAGTTACGGCTTCCGAAAGTTATATTGCCGATGTTTATGCTGAAGGTGAACAAATAATCGCCATAGGAAAAAACCTCAATTATGATGCAGATAAAATAATTGATGCCACTGATAAGTTAGTTTTCCCAGGTGGCATTGATCCTCATGTTCATCTCGATATGCCTTTTATGGGAACCTATTCCAGTGACAATTACGAAACAGGAACTCGTGCTGCATTGTATGGAGGGACTACAATGGTTATCGATTTTATTTTACAAGCACAAGGTGATACCTTGCATAATGCTTTAAAAACTTGGCAAGGAAAATCGCAAGGAAAAGCTATTGGTGATTATTCATATCATATGGCTGTAACCGATTTTAATGATGAGGTTGCACAGGAAGTCGTTCAAATGATAGAAGAAGAAGGCATCTCATCTTTTAAAACATTTATGGCTTATAAAGGCGCTTTAATGATTGATGATGGACAAATGGTACAATTAATGAAAGTTGTAAAAAAGCATGGAGGATTAGTAACAGTTCATGCTACAAATGGTGATATGATAGATTCTTTAATTGCAAAAAACAAAGCACAAGGAAATTTATCTCCTTTATATCATTATTTATCACAGCCAGAAGTTACCGAATCTGAAGCATCAGGTCGTTTTGCCGATATGTTAGAGTACACAGATTGTCCAGGTTATATTGTTCATATGACTTGTGAAGGAGCATTAAATGCTGTTAGAAAGGCTACACAAAGAAATCAAAAAGTATTTGTAGAAACTTGTACACAATACCTTATGTTAGATGCTTCTTTATATGAAAAAGATTTTGAAGGTGCAAAATGGGTTATGAGTCCACCACTTAGAGAGAAAAAAGATCAAAAAGCTTTGTGGTCAGGAATTAATCAAGGATTGATACAAGTAGTTGGGACAGATCATTGTCCTTTTAATTGGGAACAAAAATTAATGGGTAAAGATGATTTTTCTAAAATCCCAAATGGACATCCAGCAATTGAGCATCGCATGGAATTTTTATATTCTGAAGGAGTGCATCAAGGGAAAATATCACTAACAAAATATGTAGAAGTTAGTTCAACAAATGCAGCAAAGATTTTTGGAATGTATCCAAGAAAAGGAACTATTGCAATAGGGAGTGATGCAGATATTGTAATTTTTGATCCAAATAAAGAGCATACTATTTCAGTAAAAACACATCATATGAACTGTGACTATTCAGGATATGAAGGTCAAAAAGTAACTGGAAAAACAGAAACAGTAATATTAAGAGGACAAGTTGCTATTGAAAATGGTGACTGTAAATTAAAAGCAGGTTATGGACAGTTTATTCCAAGAAGTAAAACATCAAAGACAGTAATTTAAAAAACACAACCTCTCGATTGCGCTCGAGGAGACTAAAAGAAAATAAATGTCAGGTAGAGCGAACTCGAGACCTAATTAAATAAACAGCAAGAAAATGTCAAGAAAAGTTAAGTCAGGATTAATACAAATGAGCCTTCCAATGACTGAAGGAGAAGGAACTATTAAAGAAATTATGGACGCCATGTACGATAAGCACATTCCATTTATAGAAGAAGCTGGAAGACAAGGCGTACAAATATTGTGTTTGCAAGAAATATTTAATACACCCTATTTTTGTCCAGGGCAAGATAGAAAATGGTATGACTCAGCCGAATCTGTTCCAGGACCAACAACAGAGAAAATGCAAGTCTTAGCCAAAAAGCATAATATGGTTATTATTGTTCCGATTTACGAAAAAGAGCAAGCAGGAATCTTATATAATACAGCAGCTGTTATTGATGCAGATGGAACGTATCTTGGAAAATATAGAAAGAACCACATACCACACACAACAGGATTTTGGGAGAAATTCTTCTTTAAGCCTGGAAATTTAGGCTATCCAGTGTTTCAAACCAAATACGCAAAAATTGGAGTCTATATATGTTATGACAGACACTTCCCTGATGGCGCAAGAGTTTTAGGCTTAAATGGAGCTGAAATTGTTTACAACCCTTCGGCAACTGTAGCTGGATTAAGCGAATATTTATGGAAGTTAGAACAACCTGCTCACGCAGCTGCTAATGGGTATTTTATGGGTTGTATAAATCGTGTAGGAGAAGAGAAACCTTGGAATTTAGGTAAGTTCTATGGGCAATCGTATTTTGTAGATCCACGAGGACAAATTTTTGCGGAAGCATCCAGAGATGATGATGAGTTATTGGTAGCAGAATTCGACTTAGACCTTATAGACGAAGTACGTTCTACATGGCAATTCTTTAGAGACAGACGACCAGAAACATATGGTAAATTAACAGAACTATAAAATATGTCGCAATATAAAAGACCAACTTCTGAAGCAGAATTCAAAAAGAATTTCGAGCAAAAAAAACCTTTGATGAATGATACCGAAGCGTATTATGAAAGTTCACGATGTTTGTTTTGTTACGATGCTCCATGTGTTCAAGCATGTCCGACACATATTGATATCCCATTGTTTATCAAGCAAATACATACCGATAACGTAACAGGAGCTTCAAAGACTATTTTTGATTCCAATTGGTTAGGAAATGCCTGTGGTATAGTTTGTCCAACAGGAGTTCTATGTGTAGGAGCTTGTGTGTATAATCATCAAGATGTACCACCAATACAAATTGGTCGCCTTCAAAATTATGCCACAAATAAAACTATTGATGCTAATAAAAAACTATTTAAAGTAGGAGCAGCTAATGGAAAAAAAATAGCTATTGTTGGAGCTGGCCCTGCGGGAATTGCTTGTGCATGCGAAGCTAGAACAATGGGTTATGAGGTAGATATATATGAAGCTAAAGACAAGCCTACAGGATTGACAGTTCATGGTATTGCACCTTACAAAATTACTAACGAAGAAGTTTTAAAGGAAGTTGAATATTTACAGAATCAGTTAGGTTTTAATATAAAGTACCATTCTGCAATAAATTCAAAAGAGCAATTAAAACAGTTAGAGAATGATTATGATGCTATCTTTTTAGGTGTAGGTTTAGGCAAAACAGCTACTTTACAATTAGATGGCGAAGATAAAAATGGTGTGGTTGGTGCTGTAGAATTTATAGAAGAGTTACGAATGAAAAAACACCTTTTAAAAGTTCCTAAAAAAGTGGTTGTTGTTGGTGGTGGAAATACAGCAATGGATGCGGCATCAGAAGCTGCAAGAATGGGAGCACGAAAAACAGTATTAGCTTATAGAAACTCAAAAGAAAAAATGGGAGCCTATGGATTTGAATATGATTTAGCGATTAGTGCAGGTGTTGACAGTTTATTTAATGTAACACCAATTTCAATTGTTGGAAATGGAAAGGTAGAAGGTGTGAAATTTGCAAAAACTGAAATGGTTGAAGGGAAACTTAAAACCAACATGAAAAATGTTTTCATTGTGAGATGCGATTTGGTTATAATGGCTACTGGACAAGCAAAACAAGGCAGTTTTTATGATTTGATTGATGATTTAGAAATAGATAATAAAACCAGAATAAGTGTAAATAATGAAACTTTTCAAACATCTAATCCAAGATATTTTGCTGGAGGCGATGCTATTAATGGAGGTGCAGAAGTTGTTAATGCTGCTTATGATGGTAAAATGGCAGCACAAGGCATCCATAATTGGTTAAATAATTAAGATATTAAGTATATGATAGATTTATCAATAAATTTTGCAGGTATAAAAGCACCAAATCCTTTTTGGTTAGCATCAGCACCACCAACAAATTCAGGATATCAAGTAATGAAAGCTTTTGAAGCAGGTTGGGGAGGAGCTGTTTGGAAAACACTTGGTGTTCCTGTTGTTAATGTATCGAGTCGTTATGGTTCTATAGATTACAGAAATACTAAAATGATGGGTTTTAATAATATTGAACTCATTACAGACAGACCTTTGGCAGATAACCTTCGTGAAATTGAAGAAGTAAAAAAATATTTCCCAGATCACGCAGTTATTGCATCTTTAATGGTTGAGAGTCGAGCGGAATGGGAGCAAATTATAAAGGATGTAGAAAATGCAGGAGCAGATGGTATAGAGCTTAATTTTGGTTGTCCGCATGGTATGTGCGAACGCGGAATGGGTTCAGCTGTTGGGCAAGAACCAGACGTATTAAAAACCATTGTAGGTTGGGTTAAAGATGCTGCTAACATCCCTGTAATAACTAAGTTGTCTCCAAATATTTCTCATATAATCGATCCTGGTTTGGCTGCTGTAGAAGGAGGAACAGATGCAATTTCGTTAATAAATACCATTAAAAGTATTGTTGGAATTGATTTGGACAGCTATGCACCTTATCCTATTGTAGATGGTAAAGGATCAAATGGAGGTTATTGCGGTCCTGCTGTAAAACCAATAGCATTGCATATGCTTAAAGATTTAGCACAACATACTGAAATTTCAAAAGTGCCAATTTCAGGAATTGGTGGTATTGAAACTTGGAGAGATGTAGTTGAATTTATTTTGCTTGGTGCAACTTCAGTTCAAGTTTGTACAGCTGTGATGCATTATGGCTTCGGAATTGTGCGTGAAATGGAAGCTGGTTTACGTCAGTTTATGGAAGAGAAAGGGTACAATACAATTTATGATTTTGCAGGTAAGGCATTACCGAATGTTACTGAATGGAAACATTTAAACTTAAAGCATAAAGTTATTGCTGAAATAAATGAAGACAAATGCATTGGCTGCGATTTGTGTTATATCGCTTGTGATGATGGAGCGCACCAAGCTATCTCTTTACCTAACGATGCTAATAATAGAATACCGAGTATTATTGAAGAAAACTGTGTAGGCTGTAATTTATGTTCATTGGTTTGCCCAGTCGAGAATTGTATTACTATGGTTAAAAAAGATGATGGCAAAGAGCATATCACTTGGAATGAGCGTACACTAAATGATGATGTTCCTACAACTTTTAATGATGATAGAGCAGGAGGCAAAGGTCATTTTGTACCAAAACCAGCAGATGCATTGAAACATAAAAGCTAATGCCAATTATTGCATCAACTTATAAGCCATCTTATATTTTTAGAGATGGGTTTATTTCAACTGTATATTCAGGATTAGCTAGAAAAATTAAAGGTGTTATTCAAAAACGTGAACGTATTACGCTTTCTGATGGAGATTTTTTAGATTTAGATTGGAGTTATGCTCCTAAACCAACTCATAAACTTATTATTTTACTTCATGGATTAGAAGGTGATGCACAACGACCTTATATGCTTGGTGCTGCCAAAATATTTAATCAGAATAATTTTGATGCTGTTTGTGTAAATTTTAGAAGCTGTAGCGGAGAAACTAATTTAAAATTTCGTTCTTATCATTCTGGTGTAACAGAAGACCTTGATGAAGTTATTCAGCATATTATTTCAAACAAAACATATTCCGAATTATTTTTAAATGGCTTTAGTCTTGGCGGAAATGTTACTCTAAAATATTTAGGTGAAGGTCGTTCAATTCCAAATCAGATAAAAGCAGCAGTAGCAGTATCTGTGCCTTGCTTTTTGTATGGATCTTGTATAGAATTGCATAAATTTAAGAATGTATTATACCATGATATGTTTAAAAAATATTTAAAGGGTAAATTAAAACTAAAGCAAAAACAGTTTCCTGAAAGAGTTTCTATTAAAGATATTAAAAGTATTAAAACGTTAAAAGATTTTGATGATGTTTATACCTCAAAAGCGCATGGTTTTAAAGATGCATTAGATTATTATGACAAAAATAGCAGCTTACAATTTCTTAATGGTATAACAGTTCCTACACTTTTAATTAATGCAAAAAATGATTCATTTTTATCCTCAGAATGCTATCCTATTCAAGAAGCAAAAGAAAATTCAAAATTACATTTAGAAATACCAAATCATGGCGGACATGTTGGTTTTTATGATGAAAACAATATGTATTATAATGAGAGAAGAGCTTTAGAATTTTTTAGTTGAATAATTTTAGGCAATTTTTCTTACATTTAAACAAATTCAATGATATATGCTTAAAAAAGTCTTCGGATCTGCTGTATTTGGTGTAGAAGCTACAACAATAATTGTTGAGGTAAATGTAGATAAGGGTATTGGGTATCATCTTGTAGGTCTTCCGGATAATGCAATTAAAGAAAGCAATTATCGTATTGCAGCAGCGCTTCAAAATAACGGTTATAAAATTCCTGGAAAAAAGATTACGATAAATATGGCTCCAGCCGATTTACGTAAAGAAGGCTCTGCTTACGATTTAACTTTAGCAATCGGAATTCTTTCTGCTTCAAAACAAATTCAATCTGAAAATCTTGAAGATTTTTTAATTATGGGAGAACTTTCGCTGGATGGAAGTTTACAACCTATAAAAGGTGCATTGCCAATTGCTGTAAAAGCAAGAGAAGAAGGGTTTAAAGGTTTTATTTTGCCAAGTCAGAATGCAAAAGAAGCTGCCATTGTTAGTGATTTAAAAGTTTATGGTATTGATAACATAAAACAAGTCATCGATTATTTTGATAAAGGGGAACAACTTGAAGAAACTATTGTAGATACAAGAAAAGAATTTTATAAGAATCTTGATTTCCCAGAATTCGATTTTAGCGATGTAAAAGGTCAGGAAAGTATAAAGCGCTGTATGGAAATTGCAGCAGCTGGTGGACATAATATTATTTTAATTGGTCCTCCAGGAGCAGGAAAAACGATGTTAGCTAAACGCTTACCTTCGATTCTTCCTCCAATGACACTTCATGAAGCCTTAGAAACTACAAAAATACATTCGGTAGTTGGTCGAGTAAAAGAGCATGCAGGATTGATGGCACAACGACCTTTTAGAAGTCCTCATCACACCATTAGTGATGTAGCTTTAGTTGGTGGAGGCGCATATCCACAACCAGGAGAAATATCTTTATCTCATAATGGTGTGTTGTTTTTAGATGAATTACCAGAATTTAAACGTGGTGTTTTAGAAGTAATGCGACAGCCTCTCGAAGATAGAGAAGTCACAATTTCAAGGGCAAAATTCACAGTTACTTATCCTTCGTCGTTTATGTTAGTTGCAAGTATGAATCCAAGTCCAGGAGGATATTTTAATGATCCTGATGCACCAGTAACGTCTTCGCCTGCCGAAATGCAACGTTATTTAAGTAAAATTTCTGGACCATTATTAGATCGTATAGATATTCATATTGAAGTGACGCCTGTGCCTTTTGAAAAATTATCTGAAGAAAGAAAAGGAGAAACCTCCATTGAAATCCGAAAACGTGTAACAGCTTCTCGGGATATTCAGACAAAACGTTTTGAGGATTCAAAAAGTGTACATTATAATGCTCAAATGAATACCAAACAAATTCGAAAGCATTGCGTTTTAGATGAAGCTTCAAAAACATTGCTTAAAACAGCTATGGAGCGTTTAAATTTATCAGCGAGAGCTTACGATCGCATTTTAAAAGTATCACGAACCATTGCAGATATAGAAGGTGTAGATCTGATTAATGGATCTCATATTAGTGAAGCCATTCAATATAGAAGCTTGGATAGAGAAGGTTGGTTGGGTTAATAATTTATTATGATAAAAAACTGGCTTAAAAACATTGGTCCTGGTCCTTTAGTAGCAGCAG